>Ga0209211_10000328_pt1 | contig 102851 bp, 105 predicted proteins | sample RifGroA2_FD_183992 | JGI IMG/M metagenome (GOLD analysis project Ga0209211, IMG submission 183992) | Groundwater microbial communities from Rifle, Colorado, USA - Groundwater A2 (SPAdes) (version 2) | ecosystem: Environmental > Aquatic > Deep subsurface > Groundwater | place: Rifle, Colorado...
CTGATTTAAAATCCTGCTTCAGGGAGGCCGTGGAGGGCAGGGAAATGTTCATTTTAAATCAGCTACCCATCAAACACCACGATATGCCCAGCCGGGAGAAGATGGAAAAGAAGGCTGGTATATTCTCGAGTTAAAAGTGTTGGCCGATGTTGGGCTTGTTGGATTTCCTAATGCAGGTAAATCAACATTACTCTCGGTTGTGTCGGCTGCAAAACCTAAAATAGCAGATTATCCCTTTACTACACTAGTTCCAAACCTTGGAATTGTAGAGTACAGAGATATGCAATCATTCGTAATGGCTGATATTCCCGGGATTATTGAAGGTGCATCAGAAGGAAAAGGTCTAGGTTTACGTTTTCTGCGTCATATTGAACGGAACTCAATGTTATTATTCATGATTCCCGCTGACAGCAAACATATTCATAACGAATACAAAACACTTCTTTCAGAACTTGAAAAATACAATCCTGAATTACTCGATAAAAAAAGAATTCTGGCAATAACAAAATCAGATTTACTCGACAAAGAGTTAACAAAAGAAGTAAAACAGGATCTCCCGGAGATTCCCTGTGTATTTATTTCGTCTGTAGCACAAAACGGGATAAAGGAACTTAAAGATTTAATCTGGAAAGAATTACATTCATAACAAATTATGATCGAGTTACTTAAAGATTGGGATTCGCAACTTTTTATTTTTCTGAATGGGATTCATTCCCCTTTCTGGGATACAGTTATGTGGTGGGTTTCGGGAACAAAATCATGGATTCCTCTTTATATTATTCTGGTAGCTTATATTATTTACAACCAGCGAAAAAGGTCACTTCTTACATTACTATTTATTGCCATCCTTGTAGTTTTAGCTGATCAAATTTCTGTTCATTTTTTTAAAGATGTTTTTCAAAGACTTAGGCCTTGCCATCAACCTGAGTTAGTGGATATTGTTCATTTAGTTAAAAATAAGTGTGGTGGTAAATATGGGTTTGTATCATCACATGCCACGAATACTTTTGCTATAGCGTCATTTCTTTCGCTTTTATTTAAGAATAAATATTTTTCCGGATTTATCATTTTTTGGGCAGCTTTTGTTTCGTACAGCCGGATATATTTAGGTGTTCATTTTCCTTTTGATGTACTCTGCGGTGCAATTTTAGGCACAATTATCGGGATACTGGTGTTTATTGCATATAAGAATACTTTGCTGAAAATAGATAAACGGGTTATATAGTTTTTGTTATAACCAGTTGTTTCGGGTATAACATTAAAATAAAAAGCAACTTACTGACGGAATTTAGTCCGGTTAAAAACACTGATTATTAAATTATTCGCATGCTCATTATTGATAACAACATAACGAATCCTTACTTTAATATTGCAGCAGAAGAATATCTTTTAAAGAGTTTTACCGACGATTGTTTTATGTTGTACCAGAACACGCCATCCATAATTGTTGGTAAACACCAGAATACATTAGCCGAAATCAATTACCACTTTATAAAACAAAACAATATTGATGTGATACGCCGTTTATCCGGTGGAGGAACAGTTTTTCACGATATGGGGAATATCAATTTTATGTTTATTCAAAACATTAAAGAAGGCAATGCGCTTGTAAATTTCAGGCGGTTTACCGATCCAATTATTGAAGCACTTAATCATTTAGGGGTTGATGCAAAATTTGAAGGAAAAAATGATATTCGTGTAAATGGGTTAAAAATATCAGGAAATGCCGAACATATTTTTAAAAGAAGAGTGTTACACCATGGTACATTATTGTTTTCGTCGGAATTAAATATACTTAATGATGCAATTAAAGCTGAAATGAATAAGTATAACGATAAAGGTGTAAAATCAATCCGGAGTACAGTAACGAATATATCTGATTTTCTTGTTGAAAAAATATCAATTCCCGAGTTTAAAAACAGGGTTGTAAAAAAAATATTTGAAAAGAATAAAAATTCAACTTTTTATTCTTTTAATCCCAATGATATTAAACAGGTTGAAAAACTGGTAACAGAAAAATATTCAACCTGGGATTGGAACTTTGGGTATTCTCCAAATTATGATTTTGAAAACAAAATAGATACAACAAATGGGAGTTTATCTGTTAATGTAACCGTTGAGCAAGGAAGGATTGAGAAAATCAAAATCAGTGGAAATTTTGACAGCTCTGAAATAGAAAACTTATTAACAGGTAAAAAGCATAACGAAAACGAAATTCACGAAACGTTACATAAAAAGGTTATACAAAAAGATTCGTTTTATAATATGGATGATATAATAAAAGTTCTTTTTTAAATAATATCTTGCCTGTTCACACCAGGTTATCTTCGGTTATTTGAATGAAATTCAGCGATTTAATAAATTGGTTTTATATTGTTTGTAAATCAGGGTTGATTCTGATGATATAAATTCGTAACTTTCATTGAAGAAATCTGCCATCTCTCATTATCATTGTTGTATAAGTTTTTTTATTACAAAACCTAAAAACATTTACCCATGAAAAATTTAGTGATATTTTTTTTATCTCTTTTCTTTATTCTTTCAACGTTCAATTGTACAAACAGGGATAGAAATAAAGAAAATTTGCCGCACTCCAAAATTGAAATGTTGTTAATGAACTATGCCGATGTAAAATTAACATCAGATTTAAGTTCGTTAACTGAGAACCAGAAGAAAATGCTTCCCGGTTTATTCGAAGCAGCACAAATTATCGACGAGCTATTTTGGATGCAAACCTATGGCAATAAAGACGACCTTTTAAAATCGATAAAAGATGAAAATAGTTTAAAATACGTGATGATTAATTATGGGCCCTGGGACAGGTTAAATGGAATGGAACCGTTTATTGACGGTGTAGGCAAAAAACCAGACGGAGCAAATTTTTATCCATTCGATATGACTTACCAGGAGTTTGAAGAATTTGGAGACCTTGAAAAGTATAGCTCGTACACCTTGTTGCGACGCAATGAAATCGGAGGGTTGCAAACAATTGCATATCATAAAGCATACAACGAGAAACTTCAGAAAATAGCAGAATTAATGCAACAGGCTTCTGAGTTTGCCGATGATAATGAATTAAAAACGTATCTTGAGCTTAGAGCTAAAGCATTACTTACCGATTCGTATTTTGATAGTGATATGGCCTGGATGAAAATGAAAAATAATAACCTGGATTTTATAGTTGGCCCTACCGATGAAATTGACGATCGTTTATTCTGGACAAAATCAGCATATCAATCCATGATTTTAATAAAAGATAAAGAATGGAGCCAAAATCTTGAAAAATATGCATTATTACTCCCGTATCTCCAAAAAAACTTACCGGTAGAGGATAAATATATTACAGAACTACCTGGAAATTTATCGGATATAATGGTATATGATGTAATTTATTGCTCAGGGTTATGGAATGCCGGCAGTAAAAAAATAGCGTTTACTCTTCCCCGCGATTTTTTAATTCAGTCACAGGTTGGTAGCCGAAAATTACAATTCAGGAATGTAATGGAAGCAAAATTTGAAAAAATACTAAAGCCTATGAGCGAGATTCTAATTGCTCCCGGGCAACAAAAGCATATCAGTTTCGATGCATTTTTCGAAAACACCATGTTTTATGAAGTGGGTAGCGCTTTAGGCATTAAAAACACTTTCAATAACAAAGGTGCTGTTCGTGATGCTTTAAAGGAATATTACAATATTATCGAAGAAAGTAAAAATGATATTTTAAGCTTGTTCTTTATTACAAAACTATACGAAATGGGCGAGTTAAACACCGGTACACTTATGGATAATTATGTGACATATATGGCCGATATTTTTCGTTCGGTTCGGTTTGGTATTTCGAACGATCAGGGGGTGGCCAATATGATTCGTTTTAACTATTTTCAGGATGCAGGAGCATTCACTTATGATAAGAAAGCAGCAAGTTATACTGTTGATTTCGATAAAATGAAAAATGCCATGATATCGCTTGCCAAAGAAATACTTATTATTCAAGGCGAAGGAGATTATAATGCTGCAAAAAAACTTATCGAAGAAAAAGGATTTATTCGCGATGAGCTTCTGAATGATCTTTACCGGGTTCAGAAAGAAAAAATCCCTAAAGATGTTGCTTTTATTCAGGGACTTAATGAAATTAACTTAACGCCAGGTTCCAAATAAAAACGATTTCGGTTTTAGATACAACAAGAACTTGCCATGTATAACAAGTTCTTGTTGTATTATTACTATTGAAAATCTAATACTTTTTTATTCTTAACTAAGTAAAATTTAATACTAGGTTAACATTGTTGTATTTTTCTAAATACAGTCACATAAAAAGAAAAAAAATCTTTTTTTAATTCAAAAACATGAAAATTATAAAATTTATTTTAAAAAAACAGTTTCGACATAACGTTTAGTGTATAGTAATTGTTCATATTTAAGGTTTTAGTTTAAAAAATTATAGAGAAAATAGTTTCATTCTAATTATTTATTCCTTTAATTGCCATACTTTTTAAAACCTAACACTTTAATTTATGAAACTCAATTTACTCCGAAAGAGAACAAGCATCTTTGTTATCTTGTTTTTTCTTTTCAGCCAATTTATTTTTGGCCAGGTACCACCCAGCGATTTAAGTGGACAAGAATTAAGAACCTGGTTAAAAACGAACTACTATGATGGGCAACATCTAACACTTGGTTACGACCAGGCACGGGTTTATCTTTACAATTACATTGATAACGAAAGCGGCATTATTACATGTGTCTATTCCGGCCTTCAGGTAAGCAGCCCGTATGGGGGCACTACAACTTATCCTGCTCCGATAAATTGTGAGCATACAATCCCTCAAAGTTTTTTTGATGAAGCAAACCCAATGGTTTCTGATTTACATCATTTATATCCAACATACGAAAATTGGAATAGTACACGCTCAAATTATCCGTTTGTTGAAATATCAGACAATGCAACTGAAAAATGGATGTATTTAGCTACAAGTCAGACTACTATCCCTACTTCAAACATAGAACTTTACAGCGAATATGCAAGTTCTACTTTTGAACCACGCGAAGATCATAAAGGAAACCTGGCACGTTCTGTTTTTTATTTTTATACCATGTACCCTACACAAGCAGGAGACATGAGCCTTGTTGGTGATATTGATATGTTTTATGAATGGCACTTGGCCGATCCGGTTGACGCGAAAGAAATTGAACGAAACGGGCAAATTGAAACATATCAGGGCGACAGAAACCCATATATTGACTATCCCGACATTGTTGCAAGAGCATGGGGGCTAACTCCTGTTGCTACTGTTCCTAGTGTACCTGTGTTGGCCATGACATCAAGTTCTACAGCTATAACTCTTACATGGAATAATGTGGAAAACGAAACAGGTTATAAACTATACAAATCAACTGATGGAACAAACTTTAGTTTGCTTTCCGATTTAACAACAAACATTGTTAGTTATACCGATAATGCTGTTGTTTCAGCACAAAATTACTATTATTATATTATTGCTTATAATGATAACGGAAACAGTACAGCCAGTAATACCGTTGTTGGACAACTTTATACCAGCGGGGGAAGCGGTGTAGCTACCGACTTGCTTTTTTCTGAGTACATCGAAGGTTCATCTTATAACAAAGGACTTGAGATCGCAAATTTTACCGGAAACTCAGTCGATTTATCAAGTTACTCAATTCGTAAACAAACCAATGGTGCAGGTGATTGGGGTACAATTTTAACATTAAGCGGTACTTTAGCACATGGTGATGTTTATGTTATTGTTAACACATCCGCATCTGCAACAATGATAGCTGTTGCCGACCTGACAACCGCTGTCGATGCATTAACCTTTAATGGGAATGATCCTGTGGGATTATTTAAAAACGGAACACTGATTGATATTATTGGAGTTCTGAATAATACTGCAAACTTTGCAATTGATGTTACATTGGTTAGAAATTCAAATGTTTATTCTCCAAACACAACATACACCACCAGCGAATGGACAAGCTATCCGATTGATACATATACTTACCTGGGCACACATACAATTGACGAAGGTACGGTTGATACCCAGGCTCCTACTGCTCCAACCAACTTGGCATCAGCAAGTATAACTCAAACTACATTTACATTAAGCTGGACAGCATCAACGGACAATGTTGCTGTTACGGGATATGATATTTACAGGAATGGTACATTGCTTGCATCGACTACAAGCACTTCGTATAGTGTAACAGGCTTAACGGCTTCAACAACCTATACTTTCTACGTAAAAGCTAAGGATGCAGCGGGCAATGTTTCTGCTGCAAGCAGCACGATAAGTGTTACAACATCTGCAGCAGCAGACACCCAGGCACCAACAGCACCAACCAGTTTAGCATCTTCAAATATTACAGAAACTTCTGTATCATTAAGCTGGACAGCTTCAACTGACAATGTTGCAGTTACGGGATATGATATTTACAGGAATGGTACATTGCTTGCATCTACTACAAGCACTTCGTATAGTGTAACAGGCTTAACGGCTTCAACAACCTATACTTTCTACGTAAAAGCTAAGGATGCAGCGGGCAATGTTTCTGCGGCAAGCAGCACGATAAGTGTTACAACATCTGCGGCAACAGACACCCAGGCACCAACAGCACCAACCAGTTTAGCATCTTCAAATATTACAGAAACTTCTGTATCATTAAGCTGGACAGCTTCAACAGATAATGTTGCAGTTACGGGATATGATGTTTACAGGAATGGTACATTGCTTGCATCTACTACAAGTACTTCGTATAGTGTAACAGGCTTAACTGCATCAACAACCTATACATTCTATGTAAAAGCTAAGGATGCGGCAGGCAATGTTTCTGCTGCAAGTAGTACCATTAGTGTTACTACTTCATCAACAACTATCAGTTATTGTACCTCTATGGGAACTAATTATAGCTACGAATGGATTTCGAAAGTTGTTATCGGCACATTCTCAAATACATCTACTGCTGCAGGATATACTGACTTTACAAGTAAAATAATCACTTTAACTGCAGGTACATCTTATAGTGTATCGTTAACTCCGGGATTTGCAAGTACTGCATACAATGAATACTGGAAAATATGGATTGATTACAATGGAGATAAAGATTTTGATGATGCAGGCGAACTTGCATTCGACGGTGGAGCATTAATAAGCACCGTAGAAACCGGAACTATTATCGTTCCTTCAACAGCTACAGGAACAACCCGTATGAGAGTATCAATGAAATACAATGCTGCTCAAACTTCCTGCGAAACATTCAGCTATGGTGAAGTTGAAGATTATACTGTTACTTTTGGTGCTGCTGTACCCGATACACAAGCTCCAACTGTTCCAACAGGATTAACAGCATCAAGTGTTACTCAGACTACAGCTGTTATTTCATGGACAGCTTCTACCGATAACGTGGGTGTTACAGGATATGAAGTTTACAGAAACGGAACATTACTTAGCACGGTAACAACAAATAGCTATAATGCAACAGGCTTAACTGCTGCAACTACTTATTCGTTTACAGTAAAAGCAAAAGATGCAGCAGGTAATATTTCCTCTGCAAGCAGTGCATTAAGTGTAACAACATTATCGGTATCATTAACTTATTGTACATCAAAAGGCAGCAATGCTACTTATGAATGGATTGATTATGTTGCTTATGGAGGCATGACCAATACAACAGCATCTAATGGCGGATATGCTGACTTTACAAGTAAAGTTGCAACCGTTACCCGTGGTGCAAGTACAACGATAAGTTACAGTTGTGGATTCAAGAGCAGTACATATAAAGAATACTGGTATATCTGGATTGATTGGAACCAAAACGGTACATTCGATAGCAGTGAATTGATGTCGAGTATTTCTTCAACAAGCAGTTCTACATTAACATCAACATTTACTGTTCCTTCTGATGCTTTATTGGGAACAACCAGGATGCGGGTAACAATGAAATACAACTCTGCTCCAACAGCTTGCGAAACATTCTCTTATGGTGAAGTAGAAGATTATTCTGTTACTATTCAGGATAGCAAATCATCAGGTGAGGTATTGGCTGTAAATGAAAGCTTACCAAACAGCATCAAGATGAATTTGTACCCCAACCCGGCAAGCAGCTATACTACTGTAGCCATTGATGTTCAAAATGCTGATAATTTTGAAATTACAGTTTTTGATATACAAGGACATTCTGTTATTTATGAAAAGAACATTTTTGTAAGTGGTTATTTCGAAAAACAGATTGATATTTCGAAATTAACTAAAGGAATATATTTTATCAGGGTTCTTGGTTCAGATACAAAAGAAACAAGAAAATTGATAATTCAATAAAAGGTTAATTTATAAAACAAGGAAGGGGGCTTTTGCCCCCTTCCTTGTTTTATAAATTGATTGCATAGAAATTTTAATCTTTTAATGCAAACTCAACTGTTTTTTCGGCATGTATCTGGGTGGTATCGAAAACAGGAACATCGCAATCCGATTGGTTTATAAGCAAAGGTATTTCTGTACAACCTAAAACAATTCCCCTGGCACCTTCCTGAATTAAGGTACTAATAATTCTTTTATATGCTTCTTTCGATTCCTGCTTAATAATTCCTAATACAAGTTCATCGTAAATAATATTGTGAATGGTTTCAAGATCATCACCACCAGGAATTACGACATCAATGCCATGATTATGTATTAAACGGCCTTTATAAAAATCCTGCTCCATGGTATATCGGGTCCCAAGCAGTGCCACTTTCTTAATTCCCATTGATTTAATTACTTCTGCTGTTGCATCGGCAATATGAACTATGGGTATTTGAATGTTTTTTTCAATATCAGGAACCATTTTATGCATAGTGTTGGTACATATTGTAAGCATTTCGGCTCCACCACGCTCAATTTTTTTAGCAGCATCAATCATTATCTGAGTTAATTGTTCCCAGTCGCCTTCGAACTGAAGTTGCTTAATCTGATGAAAATCGACTGAATACATTACACATTCACAGGAATGATGCCCACCCAATTTCTCCTTAACTTTTTCATTTATTATTTTATAATATACAAGCGATGATTCCCAACTCATTCCGCCAAGTAACCCGATTACTTTCATAATTTCAGTTTTAATTTAGAACAAATATCTAAAAATTAACTTAAAAAAGATAGAATTTACTATAATACAGATAATCAGATTTTTATTTAATGGGTTACCTTTGTAAAATTCATTAAAGATGTAGTAAATTGAAAAAACAACTTTATTTTTTATCAGGGATTATAGTACTGGCATTAATTTTAATTAGCTGGGGCGGTACAGGGCATTATAAAATAAATTCTGCTGCATCATTATCTTTTAACCAGGAAATGAGTCAGTTTAGTTCGTGGACAGGTATTTTAGCAGAACATGCATCTGATGCGGATATTCGAAAAGACTGGGATGACAATGAATACCCAAAACACTACATTGATATTGATAATTATTCTGAATTTATTTCAAACGGAACTATTCCGCAAACCCTGGATGGAGCAATAGCAGCACATGGAAGCTATTTCGTTTATGATAATGGCATTTTGCCCTGGGCTACTGTTGCAGCATACGATTCATTAAAAAGTTGTTTTGAACGGGCAGACTGGGATAAAGCAGTATTGTTTGCATCCGATTTGGGGCATTATGTTGCCGATGGACACATGCCTTTGCATATCACCAGGAATTACAACGGGTACGATACCGATAATGATGGAATTCATTCCCGGTTCGAATCAACGATGATTAACAATTACATTTCTCAAATTAACTATGCGGGCGAAAATATTAACCTGGTTTCAGATGTAAATCAATATGTTTTTGATTATATCTACTCTAATTACATATATGTTGATTCTGTTTTACTGGCCGACGATTATGCCAAAACATTTTCTACAGACACCTATTCTTCAGAATACCAGGCTGCATTATGGAATTACAGCAAAGGCTTTACTACTAAATTATTCGAAAATGCATCGCATGCACTCACAGAATTAATATTTACAGCGTGGACTGAAGCAGGAAGCCCTTCGATGACACCAACAGGAACTGACAATTCACTAGCTGAATCAACTGTAATATTGGAGCAGAATTTCCCAAATCCATTTACAAATTCTACAACCATTCAATTCAGATTAAAAGAAAATACAAAAGTGCTTTTACAGATTAAAGATATTTTAGGAAGTACTATTTTTACTTTAATCAATGATTTTAAAACAACAGGGGATCATTCAATTGTTTTTAATTCCGAAAATCTTTCAAAAGGTATTTACTATATTGTATTAGAAACTGATAAAAACCACCTGGTTAAGGAAATAATAAAAATCGATTAAAAAACAAGATTTCAGAAAGCTGGTTAAAATAATACTTCCGTGTTTTTGTTATTTTATTCTGTATGTTAATTTCATGGTTATGGATGCTGTTTTCTCTTTTGATGCCGTATTAAAAGTTCCTCCCCACGAAAACTCTTCGTTCGAGTTTTGTCCTGTAATCTGAAAAATACCCATTTGTGCCGAGACTAACTTTTTGATTTTAGAACCCGATTTTTCAGATATTTTTTCTGCCCGTATTCGTGCATCTTCAGTTGCTTTTGAAATAAGCTCTATTTTTAAATCGGCCAACTTGGTATAGTAATAGCGGGGAGGTTCAGAATAAAACTGAATGCCTTTATTTAGCAATTCGGTAATTTTTCGGGATATGGTTTCGATTTTCTCTACTTCCTTCGAAGAAATCTGGATAGATTGATTGAGAATATATCCAGCAAACTCATCGCCCATGTACCTGCCATCGCTCGAATACAATTGTTTCCTGTTTTGAATGGTTTGCACGGCACTAAAAACTATTTCTTTATTATCAATGCCATTGTTTTGCAGGTAATCTTCAATAATTTCTTTATCTTTTTCAAGCCCTGCGTATGCCTGTTTTAAATCCATATTCTCTTTCGTAAAACTACCATCCCAAACAATCAAATCAGAGATGAAATCTTTTTCACCAAGGCCTGTAACCGAAATAGTTTCTTCTGTTTTAGTCCTGTTCATATAAGCATTCCCCAGTAACAACGAAGAAATAATTATTGCTACAGAAAAAAGTATTGCTGTCAGATTTGTTTTCATGGTTATACAGATTTAAAATGGTTAATTAAAACAGATGCAATTTACGCTTTTTAACTGTTCCGTTAAAACGATTTCCTCAAATTTACAATTGGATTTTCAGAACTTCTGTTAAAAAATTTAACTTAGGTTTAATTTCTTTTATCATAATTAAAAAAAAAGACTTAGTTTTAGAATAATTTTTTTGAAAAATTGCAATCATGAAATGTCGTTCTCTTATTCCCGTATTTCTTTTATTCCTGATATTATCGAATCATGCATTTTCAAATAATGAGGTGCTGATAAAAAAAGGAGTAATTGATTTAACAAATTTATCATTAGATAGAAGCCGTAGTATTAAGTTACAGGGTGATTGCGAGTTTTACTGGAACCAGTTACTCGAACCCAAAGATTTTGTTGATTCAAAAATGGATGATCCTACGTTTCAAAAACTTCCCAAGTCGTGGACAGGCTACAAAATAAACAACCATAAACTACCCAATACTGGATATGCTACATACAGGATTGTTATTAATAAAAGGGCTGATATTAAAAGGACTATTTATGGTTTAAAAATCTCATCGGTTTTTTCGAATTATAAACTGTGGGTAAATGGAACGTTATTATCTGAAGTAGGGAAAGTAGGAAATATAAAAAACATATCCATCCCTAAATTTAAATTTCAGGATATTCCATTTGTTCTTGACCCGGAGAAGGAGTCAACAGAGCAAATTGAAATCATTTTTCAGGTATCAAACTTTTCGCACCAGAGGGCAGGATTGCAAAAACCGGTTTTCTTTGGCACGTATGAAAACCTGAAAGCTGAATCGCGCTGGATGGATATTCTGAATTTAATTATAATAGGGATTATTTTCGTAATAGGTATAAATCATCTGAATATGTATATTTTCCGGAGTAAAGATATCTCAAATCTTTATTTCAGTATTTTATGTATTGTAATGATTTTGAGAAATGTTACAACCGAAGATCGAATTATTACTTATATTTTCCCCTATATTAACTGGGAGCTGCTGGTTAAGCTCGATAATTTTTCAGGATTCGGAACAATTCCGTTGTTTGCTTTATTCTTTTACAGCTTGTTTAAAGATGATTTCCCAAGAATAATTAAAAACGGATTAATAGTAATTGGCATAGCCGTTTCGCTCCTTGTATTTGTTACTCCGGCGAATTTCTATGGCAGATTTCGCATGTTATTTGAATTGTATATTTTATTTGGAGGACTATATATAACATTTGGAGTACTTCTTATTGCCGCGTTTCGAAAAAGAGAAACAGCATTATATATTTTTATAGGCATGTTTATACTTTATGCAACAGCTATAAATGATGTTTTAAGCAGTATGGGTATTATTCAAAGTGCTTATGCTGCTCCATACGGGCTTGTAATTTTTATGTTAATACAATCCGTTACCATTACTTTTAAATCGGCAAAAGCAATTAACCAGAATGAACTTTTAAGCGAACAGCTCATTATTGAAAAAGAAAACCTTGAAAAAAATATTGAGGAACGAACACGTGAACTGCAATCACAACACGATTTATTAATTGCCCATCAGCAAAAAGAAAAACAACAAAACTGGATTAATAATGGTATTGCTCAAATAAATGATATCCTTGCAGATAATAAGAATGATTTTAAAGCATTAAGTAACAAAGTATTATCGATGCTTATAAAGTATGTGAATGCTCATTTTGGAGTTCTTTACATGTTAAATAATGCCAATAATGGTGAAGAACCATTTCTGGAACTTATTTCAGACTATGGTTGCAGTAGCGATGTTAAAGAAAACAAATCAAAAGTTTATTTAACCACAGGAATGCTTGGAGCCTCGTTTAATGAAAACCAGTTAATGGTTGTTAACGATATTCCTGCAAATTATGTAAAGATTGAATCGGGTTTGGGCGAGGCTCAACCAAATTCGCTCCTTATTGTTCCTCTAAGCCTGGAAAATAAGGTTTTTGGAATTATTGAAATCGCGGGATTTAAACCCTTCTCAGAACTTGAAATAGAGTTTATTAAACGTATTGCTATTAATGTGGCCAATAATCTCAATACAATCAGGATGAACGAAAACAATCTTTTAATGATTCAGAAATATAAAGAGCAAGAAGTATTAATGAGCGAGAAAGAAGAAGAAATGCGCCAGAACTTCGAAGAGCTACAAGCCATGCAGGAAGAATTTGAACGACTGAAAAAAGATAAAATGAAATAAAATTTAGCATAATTTGAAATATCAATCATTTGTTTCTTTTCGTGAAAGATTTTTAACAATATTCTTGATATCATATATTCAATGGAATAGCATTGCTAATTTCTGAAACCACTCCTATCGTATGTGATAATATGTATCAGAAAAGTGCATAAGAAAAACTGAACTGAAGTAATAGCCCATTATTTGTGAAAGATTCAATAGCATTTTCATTTTTGTTTTGGTTTATTGGAAATATACTAACAGAAAAGGTTTGATCCCTGTTATAAATTTCTGTTTGCAAGGATTGTATTCCCATGAAAATGTCCATTTTAAAATGTTTTACGATGGTTTTCTGGTAAAAAAATCCTGCTTCAACTAGTTGTGAATTAATATAATGGCTTTCCTGAAGTTCGGAAAGGCGAAACGAATTATTGTTGATTCCAAAACTGATCCCGATTTGCTGAGTTTTATCAAGTTCATATATTAACCTGGGCTTGAATGGGAATATACCTGAAAAAACCCAATTTTTATTTAAATGAAAATTAAAAGTTCCTAACGGAATTATCTGAAACCCGGAAAATCTTTTAGAAATTGCTAAACCAATTCCCCAAGAATTCAAACCATTTTTTTTGCCGTAGAAAAGAGCCATATTGTAACGGAAATTATTAGCCCCTATATCTTTAAAATCGGAACTAATTATTGGTTCAACTAACAGTGTAATTATTTTATTTGGAGAAATCCGTAAAATGCTGGTTACAGGTATTGACCATGAATACAGGTTGTTTATATTCAAAGTATCTTCCTGTAAATTTAACCTGAAATACTTGAAATTTGTACCTGCCAGGTAAGTAAATAAGGTGCCGCGATGAACCGGTATATTTAATGAAAAATTAGAGTTCAACATTATAGGTTCATTGCCACTATTAACAGGAAAATAATTCACTGAAAGTGTAAAAGGACTTCCTTGTTGAGCATTCACTTTAATAAATACTAATAAAAAAAGGATATTAATATAACAGAATAACCTCATGTTTTTGTTTTTTCATGATATTTGACCTTAACCTAATATTTTAAATCTTCCTGCGGATGGATAACAAATTTTATTGATATTCAATTTTACCGTGTTTTTGACTTCTTTCGGTTAGGATTTAGTATGAAATTCATTCCTCCAAATAAATACCAGCCAGAATATGAATCGATTCCTCCGATTGATGGTGAAATATTCGGTGTTCCATAAATATGTAATCCAAAATCTAACCTTACTACCTTGCCCGTTTTAATTTGAACACCTGAACAAAACTGATAAGTAAATTTTAAGGTTGAATAGTAATCTATATTTTTTTCAATATCATTTATACTACCTGAACCTGTCCCTGTACCAATTTTCATATATGTAAAACCCGAAAGAAGAGAAACATAAGGACGAATTAAATCTTTAAGAAAAGTTTTCTTAATTCCGAATGTTACTGGTAAAATAATCCCTCCCTTACCACTACCTTCAGCATATATTCCATCAAGGCCATAACCTGGGGTAAAGTTAATACTATCAATGGTTTGTTCTTGGGAAATATATATTAATCCTATAGAGAGTTGTGCAGCTAAATTCTCATAAGGATAGTATTCAAAATTCATGTTAAGCATACTATGATAATCACTAATATCAATAGTCGTTGTATTATCATTTGCTTTAGCATAATGGAACAATCCAAAATAGCCATAATCTAAGCTAAATGTTATACTATGTTTGATGATTTTAAATTTCTCCAGTTTCTCCTTTTCAATTTCTGCTTGAGTTCTATATTGTTTTACCTGAGCAAAAATCGGGGAATTTCCTATGATTATCAAGATAATAAAAAATGAAAGAAAATATAATTTCATAAATCGTTATTTTTATTATTAAATATTATTGTGTGTTTTGATTACATTTTTATGATAATATACTAGTTCACAATTAAGCCATCTTTCATTTCAATTATTCTGTCTGTATTCCTAGCAAAGTCGTTATCGTGAGTAACACAAATGATGGTTTGACCGTATGATTTTGCAAGTTCTTTAAAAATATCCTGAACTCCCCGCGCATTCTTTGAATCGAGATTGCCTGTAGGCTCGTCACCCATTATTACTGATGGGTTATTAATAAGAGCTCTTGCGATTGCCACTCTCTGTTGCTGCCCACCCGATAGTTTATTTGCTTTTTTCATAGCCTGATCTTCTAAATCCAGCAACCGCAAACTTTCATAAGCCCTGTGCTCTATTTCCTGAGGAGAGTGTTTACTAAGTTTTAAAGCTGGCAACATCACGTTTTGCAGAGATGTGAACTCTGGAAGCAAGTAGTGGAACTGAAAAACAAATCCGATATGCTCGTTGCGGAAAGCGGCCAATTGGTTTTGGGTTTTACCAGTTAACAAATCGCCGTTAATTTCTAATGAACCCTCGTAATCTGTATCCATAGAAGATAGCACATATAACAAGGTTGATTTTCCCGAGCCTGATTTCCCAATGATTGAAAGAAACTCTCCTTTTTTAACGTCGAAAGAAACTCCTTTTAAGACCTGAAAAGTGTCGGGGTCATAAAAGTATTTTATAACGTTCCTGATTTTTAATGAAATATTGTCCATATTATCCACGTATTATAATTACAGGGTCAATTTTTGAAGCTTTTCTTGCGGGCAGAAAACCAGCAATTAAAGTTGTTGCTATGCCAAAAGCAATTGCCAAAATGAAATCCTGATACCTATAGTGAATTGGCAGAGTAGATAATCCGGCAATTTCAAACGGAATCTGGTTTACAAGAGACGAAATAGAATATCCTAAAATAACACCTACAACACTTCCAATAAATCCAATTATTGAAGCTTGTGAAAGAAAAATGACAGTTATATCAGTTCCCGAAAAACCCATTGCTTTCAGAATGGCTATTTCCTTTATTTTTTCATTAATGGTCATGGTCATAATGTTATATATTCCGAACCCGGCAACAAATAGAATTGTCAGCGAAACGGCAATAGCCAGTATGTTTCGGATTTGAGTCATTGCCACTAGTTGTTGGTTTGCCACTTGCCACGATTCGATTTGATAGGGTATAACCGGTGCGATTTTTTTTAAGAAGGTCCCTGTTTTATCTTTTTCTTTAATATTTATCAGGATATCACTCGCATAATCCTGATTTTTACTCAGCAATTGTCGGGCAGATGAAATATTAAGCCATGCTTTTGTTTTATCCACCTGTTTTACAGATGTTTCAATTACACCAACAACAACGAAGTTCTTTGAAATTCCATCAGAAGTAAGTACGTTGATATTATCGTTGACTTTGACTCCCAAATTTTCAGCCAAAATATTACCAAGGATAATTCCTGATTTCTGGTAACTTAAATCGAACCAACTGCCAAATATTACTTTGTTCGAATTGTCAAAAAGCTTATCCTCGTTAGCAACTTCAACACCTGCAATTAGCCCGTTTATTTTTTTTGAACCACTTCGAAAAAAAACATTAAAATTTAGCTGACATGCAATGCCAGTTATTTCTACTTGATTTTCAAGAAAGGAGATTATTTCAGAGGTATTTTTTATGCCATCGGTATATTGTATCGCCCTATGGTTTCTTATATTAAAAATTGTCTGAGGTGATTTAAAAAAACTTTCTACCGGGTTATACGATTGTTCATTATTTTCATTGTAAATTCTTATGTGAGACATCGAGCTAAAAGCCATATCATCCTGTACTTTATTAACTCCATTCATAAAACTGTTCATGAAAATATACATGGAGACGCCAAATGTCACTCCCAAAATGGCAACAATAGTTTGCCCAATTCTTGAGGTTAAATGCACCCCGGCTATCTGTTTATTAACTGATTTTTTCATATAACCAAATTTAATTCGGGCGTACTATTGTCGAGTTTTCATCTAAGCCACTTATAATTTCAGCCCATTCTGTAGTTTTTATTCCAATCTGAATCTTTACTTTTTCCTTTTTACTGCTGGTGATTACATAATCGTCTGGGAGGAGATAATTAGTAGGGATAACCAGTGCTTGTTTCTGTTCCAGGATTACAATATTCGCCTGTAGTTGGGTGCCTGATTTTAGATTTGAGATCTGTTCAGAAAACAGAGCCTCGGCAATAAAAGACTGTTCTTTTGTATCGAAAGCCGGATAAACTTTTGAAATCCGGGCTTTATATCCTTTATTTTTTTCGGTATTCAGTTCTATATAAACATCCTGGCCTGCTTGGATTTTGTTTATATCGTCTTCAGAGATAAGCAAATTTATGATAAAGCTACCGGAGCCAATTTCTGCAATAGTTTCCCCTCTTTTGACAAGGTCTCCATCTGTCTTGAATATTTGTAATACGATGCCATTAACTCGACTGCTCAACACAAAATAAGAACTTGTGTTTTGCTGCGAAACGAGATTGGCTTTTGATTTAATCAATTCCAATTCGAGATTTTTTTTCGTATCCATAATAAGTATTTCGGTAGCCTGCAATTCCTGCAGGGAATTATCGAAAGCAAGTTTTACTCTTTCGTAATCCAACTGTGATACAGCATTTGACTTAATTAGATTATTGTATCTGATGAAGTTTAATGAATCGGTGGTAAGTTTGTTTTTTAACTGAATTCTCTGTGCATTTAACTGCTGTAGAATTGCTGAGTTTGAACTTGCATTATACAGTGCATAATGATAATTGGCAGTTGCGCTTTTGAGTTGCACCTTTTGCGTTTCATCATAAATATGGAAGAGTGTCTGGCCTTCTTTTATAGTATCTCCTTCATAGACAAACGAATTTATAAGATAACCTTCAGATTGAGAAGTCACCGAATACTGATTGTTTGTAATTATGCTTCCGCTTGCAAATACTGCATCTACAATATCTTTACGTTGTGGCTGAACTCTTTCCTGATGGCTGCAACCAGTTAAGATGGTAATTCCAATTAAGCAATATTGGATAAATTTGTTTTTCATAATTTTTATTTTTTTCGTGCATCGATTGTTGCTTTGTTTATTAAATAGTCCGATAGCGAATTGAAATATTGGTTTTCTACAGTTAAGTAGTCATCAAATATTTTCAGATATTCATCAAGGTTTATTAAACCCTGTGCATATTTTTTGGCTGCAAGCTCCACGCTGTTGCCTGAAATTTTATATGTTTCAGTTGCAACTTGTATAAGTTTTGCCGATGAGAAGTAATTATTCAGCAGGATGCTATCATTTATAGCTGACTTTCTGGTTTCGTCCTGAAGTTTTTTTTGCATTATTGTTCGTGAAATTTTAGCAGAATTATATTGTATTTTATTAGAAAATCCGGTAAAAACAGGTATTGAAAGAGAGAGACCCAGGTAACTATTCGGTTTCCAATCGGATGACTTAAAAGATAAGGCAAAATCATCCTGATACTGGGAAGTACCATAATAATAAGCGATGTCAATTTTGGGAGTAAATCTTGCGAGTGCTTTTTTTGTTTCAGTTCCTGAAATTTCGGATTGTAAACTGTATATCTTGATGTATTTTTCGCTGGTAAGTTGTTTGTAATCAAGTGTATTCTGTTCATCAAAGATTAAATTATCTTCCGTTAAGATTAAAGAATCGGAGGCTGCGATTCCCAAAAACAATTTCAGATTATATATGCATTGGCTTTGATAAAGTTTGTTTCGTTCAAGCTTCTCAAATACACTATTCTTATTTATTTTGGCCTGATTAAAAACCAATGCATCGATTAAACCCTGTTCAAAGCGTTCCTTAGATAACAGGCATATGGAATCAGCGATTTCAAAGTCCCTTTCACCTATTTTTACAGCTTTTTTTGCTGTTAAGGCCGCATAATAAACTTGTGCAACCTGTTCCTTTAAAGTTTGTTCAAAATAGTCTTTCTGAGCTTCGGTAAGTGACACGTTCAATTTTGCTATTTTAGACTGAGCCATAGCCTGCCAGTCAAGCAATGTTTTACTTAATGATATTCCACTATTGAAACTATAATTCTGTCCAAACTTCATATAGACTGTTTCACCGGGTTTCCCAATAAGTTCACCGGGTACAGGAGTTTCAGGAATGTCAATACTTCTTTGACCTGAAAAGCTTACAGCTGCTTTCGGGTATAAATAACTGGTTGCTGTTTTTTTATCCTGTTCAGCCTGTTCAATCCTTAACTGGTAAATGGTATTTTCAGGGTTATTTGACAGTGAGTATTCCCAAACATCATGTAATGAATTGAATACGTGTTGTGCTTGCACGATAACTGACTGAGTAAGAAATACAAATATTATAACTGGTATCTTCATAATTTTGCCCATGTTTTGGTTTCCGACAAGACACCTTTTGATACCGTAATTTGAAGTTGTCCAGAGCTTTTTAGCACAATTGAACAGTTCGCGTACTGCCCGCGTTTGGGTCCATAAAGGGAACCGCCGTACCATTTATTATTCGAATACCTAAGGCCAGTAATAATGGTTAGGCCAAGAATTTTCTGGCTTCGTTTCTTCGGGTCGGGATTTTTAATATCCGTGTATGGATTACCTTCTGGGTCATTGGGTTGTGCTAACCATACAATTTTCCCAGAATAGGTATTTCCTGTTTTTAGAATCTCAATTTTGGTTGTCTTTTCTTCATTTAACCAAATCCCGATTATTTTATCGGCAGGATTTTGTGCCCGGGTTGCAGTGCTTGCACAAACAACCAGTAATAGAATTAAATATCGCTTCATATCTTGTTGTACTTTTTAATTTATAGCACAAAGATGAAGTGAGCTTATATTATAAAAAATGTAAAAGTTAGTGAATTGAATAAAAAGGACGGTGAATTGAACAATTTTAAGCTCATATTATTTACCCCGGTATTTTAGAAAACTAAACTTATAATTAATAACTAACAAGACAAATGATAATTAATCTGTAGGTAAAAAGTAAAGTTTTAAAGAATCAAATTTGTCGATGGTACTATTAAAAGTGTTGTTAGTAGAATAAATAATCGTCACCTTATCAGGCTGGACTATTTTTGATTAGAAATTTAATTATTAATTAAAATAAACAAGAAAGATGAAAATAAAACCATTATTAAAAGAAAGCAAAACAACATTCGTTTTTTTGTTTACAGGGTTACTGTTACTTCTGGAAATTTCAGTTCCACAAGAAGGAATTTCACAAACCTTTAGTAAAAGACAAACTTATAAATACCTGGTTGAAGAAGTTATGCCAGTGATGAAACCTTATCGTTATGAATTTGAAAAACAACTCACCAGCGATGAAATCAACCAGATTGAAAGCATACGCAAAGAATTAAAGACCATTTCTGAAATACGCAGAGAAGCTGAAGTAGAAAAATGCATCAACACTATTCATTCAGACACACTTGCAGATCGGCAAGCAGATATATTAAATGAAACGAGAAAACGGTTTTTTAATGTAATGATTCAGGCTTTAGAAATTACAAATACTCATGATAAGGAACTCCAGAATATTTACCTGAAAGAAGAGGAAAATGTAAAAATATGGATATTGGCGCTTCAAGAAATCTTGTTGGATAATCAGGGGAAGCACTTTAAAGAACTTAATCCGGTATTAAAACACAATATTCAGAAATTAATTCCGGTTGAGCGTTTATCAAAAGTTGTGTTTGTAATTTGGAATCCTGACCAACAGATGGCTAATAACTTCTAATATACTTTGAATTTTATTTAATATTAACTTTAAACATTTAATTATGAAAAAGACAATTTATTTTATGAGCATTATTGCACTTACCAGTTTTATGAGCATAAGTTGCAGCCAGGAAGATGAGATTACCGATAGCACGGTTGTAGCAGAAGAAGTTGCTGATGATATTGCGGCTTCTCTTGGGTCATCAAATTCTGGTATATCAAGTGAGATTACTGAGATTGCAGGTTTAGCTGATGAATATATTTCTGACCAACTAAAATCTGCACTGTCTGACACTGTTTATTCTGTTGACACAATTTTTACAAGAGAAAATCAGGCTGGCACCTTAATAACGTATAGCTATTCATATCAAATGGAATATGGTTATGTTTTTGATGGAGGATCTCTTGATAACCTTTATTACAAAGGTAGCGTTAATGGAAGTTTTGACGCTCCACGTATTGGTTCCTCTGATGATCGTTCAAGCGATTGGTCTTTAACTGGACTGGAAATATCTTCAAGTAATTATATATTAAACGGAAGTACAATAAGGACAGGGAATTCAGTATCAAAAATAAGAAATAAAAGCCAGGTTACTTCTAACTCTCAAATTTCATTAAGCAATGTAAAGATTAATAAATCAGCGCTAACAATTATTGAGGGTACACTGACCTGGAATATTTCAGGCACAGTTAATGAACAAAACTATAATTTTGTTGCCATTGTTAGTTATTTGGGAAATGGTAAGGCAGAACTTATATTAGATGGAATAACATACACCATAGACATAGTTTCTGGTGAAATAGAATACTAAACCACTAAATTATTTAAAGACCATCTTTTTTGATGGTCTTTTTTTTAACTTTAACTAGAATTAATATTTTAGATTATGTTTAAATTTTTAATTAAATACTATAAGGTTTTTATACATATACTAGTATGGGGAATATTTTTTGTCCTTCATTTAGCTTATTTTTCATCCATTAAAGGTGTGTCAGTTGCACTAGAAAGAGGAATTATTATTGTTATCCTTTTTTTGTTTGCTTTTTATTTTAACTGGTTTTTTCTTATCCCCAAGCTTTATATAAAGAAAAAAAAACGAATTTATTATTTTTCAGGAGCGATACTCATTATTTTTATCACATTGCTAAGAGTTTTAGTAGAAAAACACTATGGCCTATATCCTGGTTTAATTAAATATCAGGTCGTTTCTGGTTCTATATTCAGGCCATATATTTTAACTTTTGCAATCAATTTATTTATCTTCTTCATCAGTTTTTTACTTAAAATAGTCGATTATTATACTATCCAAACATATCAAAAAGACCTGTTGCTTCAACAAAAAACGGAAGCTGAATTGAAATTTTTAAAAGCACAGCTTAATCCGCACTTCTTATTTAATGCTTTAAATAATATTTATGCCCTTGTATTAACGAAATCCGAAAACGCAGCAGGAGCATTAATGTCATTATCTCAATTACTCAGATATATTATTTATGAAGCATCTGAAGAGAAAGTATTATTAAGCAAGGAAATAACTTACCTGAAATACTATATAGAGTTAGAATCATTGCGTTTGGCTAATAAATACAATTTAAAACTTGATATTTCAATTGAAGAAAATAACTATAAAATAATGCCCATGCTTTTTATTCCTTTCGTAGAAAACTCATTTAAACATTGTAATCTTAATCAAGATGGACGAATTTACATTCGGATAAACTTAAAAGATAACGAACTAGAATTCATTTGCGAAAACACTTTTTCGGAAAAAGGAAAAAATGTTGATAGTATAACAGGAGTTGGGCTATTGAACAGTAAAAAACGATTAGAAATGATTTACCCACAAAGGCACATATTAAAAATAAATAAACAAAATGATACTTTTTGTTTAAGCTTAAAAATTAGTTTATGAACCATTACAAGTGTATTGCAATTGATGATGAACCATTGGCCCTTACTATTCTACAGGAATACGTTTTAAAAATTCCTTTTCTGGAAATGGTTAAAACATTTACAAATCCTACAGAAGCAGGTCTATATATACAGAATGAAAAACCAGATATACTTTTTTTGGATATACAAATGCCCGAGATCAAAGGGATAGATTTTATAAAAGCACTTGTTTATAAACCAATTATTATTTTAACAACTGCATATTCGGAATATGCACTTGAAGGCTATAATCTTGATGCTGTCGATTATTTACTCAAACCAATTCCATTCGAACGATTTTTACAGGCAATAAACAAGGCAACAAGGTTGATTGATCAGAGAACCCATAGTAGTCTTTCAGGAGAAAAAAAGTACATCTTCGTGAAGTCTGGTTACAAGTCGGTAAAAATCAACTTAGATGATATTTTATATATTGAAGGACTAAAAGAATATGTGACTATATATACGAATGAACAAAAAGTATTAAAGCTCGAATCGTTAAAGAACCTTGAATTATTACTTCCTAAAAACAAGTTTATACGAGTCCATAAGTCTTATATAGTAAATATAAACCATGTCAAAGCATATTATGGCAATATTTTGGAAATAAATAATAAAAAAGTTCCGGTTGGCCGGGCTTTTAAAGATATTGTAAACAAGTTGTTTCAATAACAGAATTAGATGATTGTACATATGAAAAAAGAAATTGTAGTTGTTTTCATTTTTATAACTCATGGGTACAATGTGTTATCGCAAAACAGAGAAATTTTTGTTGGGTTAGATATTCCCATATATTATAGCTTTGGATATGAGCATGAAATATCTGAACATATTTCATTAAATGGCAAATTGGGTGTTTTAACAAATCCATTCGATGTGATAATTTTGGATTTACTCAAAGAATTTGATGCTGATGAGTTATTAGTAAATACTATTGGTGATGCGTTTTCAGTTGGAATAAATTTACAACCAACTTTAAAATGGTATATCAGGAAAACTTATATTGGATTGTCATATTCTTTTTTAATGCTTAATGCCAAGGATTGCCCTATAGATGCAATTGAAAACTACTATGAAATTTCTATCCCAGACAGGTACTCTTCTTCACTTACTCTGCAATCGAACCTGCATAATGCAGGATTTATTTTGGGAAGGAAATTCAATATTAAAGGCAGTCGATATGCTGTAAACCTTGAGTTTTCACTCATGAAAACATTTGCATCAAATAGTTATTTGAAAAAAGAGAGGGAGCAGTCTCTCGAATCGTTAAGTAATGCCATTGACAATAAACTGAACCAATACTTTGTTAATTATGGATACTTTCCAAGCATTAATGTATTTTTTGTCTATAAACTTTAACGAATGATAAAGGATTTCATACAAAAACACTAGCTCTTGGGATTCTCTATCCAATTCATAAATTCAGTTACTTTTAACCGACTTACAATAAGTTGTTCATCAAGTTTAAGCTTGGTCTTTACAACAACTTTTCTGTTGAAATAGGGCTGTATTTCGTTTATGGCTGCACGATTAATTAAAACTTGCCGATTAATTCTAAAAAATTGACTGGGATTGATTTCATTTTCAATATCCATGATCGGTTTAAATACTGCATGTTTTTGATTATCGAAAGTGTATGCATAAACTATTTCAGTATCAACAAGGAAAAGGGCAATATTCGATATTAAAATTGGAATATAACTCTCTTTGAATCGAACAAGGATTGCTGTTTTAAAACTTTTCTTATGTTCTAATGCACTTTTAAGTATATCCAATATTTCAGATTCCGGGTTAATAGATTGCTTTAAATTTTCAAATTTTGTAAAGGCTGCTTTAACATCTTCTTCTTTAATTGGTTTAAGAATGTATTCTATCCCGTTTGTTTTGAATGCCTGTAAAGAGTATTGGTCGTATGCAGTGCAAAAAATGACAGGGCATTTAACCTGAACCCTAGAAAAGATTTCGAAACTGAGGCCATCAGCAAGCTGAATATCCATAAAAATCAAATCTGGGAGATTTCTTGAATCAGATAAATAATCCACAGATTTTTGGATACTTCCAAGAATTGTCATTATTTCCGTGTTTGGTTGAACCTGAATAATAATATCTTTTAAAACACCGGCTGTTTTAGGCTCGTCCTCTATGATTAAGATTTTCATCATTTTTTATGCATTTAGTAGCTTAATTTTAACTCTAAAAACTGATTCATCAGAGAAAATATGGATTCCATCTGTAACTCCCAACAGGCTATATCTTTGTTCCAGATTTTGTAAGCCAAATCCAGATTGTTCACTATGAGTCAATTTAGGTTGAAAATTATTTTCGATTATTAGGCTATCAGGGTTTGTATAAAATATGTTTATTTTCAATGGTTTATCCTGAGAAATGATATTGTGTTTGATGCAATTTTCCAAAAGTAATTGCAAACTGAATGTTGGTATTTTTAGACTCAGGAAATTCTCAGGGATATTAATATTTAAAGACAGCATTTTCTCAAATCTTGCAAAGAGCATGAACATATAATCGTTTACAAAATCAAGTTCCTCCTTTAAAGGAACAATCTCTTTTTCTCTTTTTAATAATAACTGCCGGTAAATTTCAGAAAGTTTGACGACGAAAATTTCAGAGTTTTTGTTATTTGAACGGATCATTGATCGTAGTGTGGATAAAGAGTTAAACAGGAAATGGGGATTAACCTGCTGGCGTAATATTTCAAACTGGGCACTGATATTTTCTGTTTTAAGGATTTGATTCTGAAGAGTTGCCTCCTGCACCCTTGTATCTGAATTAATCGCATACTGAATAATATAGATTATGGCAATGCTCACCAGGCCTTTAAGAAAAATAAAAAAATATGCATTATCCTTTCTAATAAAAAAACCACCTATATCCTTTAAAATAAAAACCCCTAATAAAATAAATACCACCAATAATATTGCATTAAAACTAAAAATTATAATAATTTTTTTAATCAATTCAAATTCACGTTTATAATTTTCAAAAAATACGGTCAATAAAGAGTTGATGTACCAACTTGTCAAAAGAAAAACAAATGTTACACACCAACTCAAAAAAATCCGGTTAAAATCAGTATCTATGCTATATTGACTATTGTTTATGATATTGAATGCAGGAAGAAATGCTGAGAAAACTATAGCAATTTTCCAGTTAGTTTTTCTCATTTTGTGAAATTTCATATATAACGTGAGTTAGTTGCAAGAATTGTAGTAATTTAATTTGAAAATACAGAGAGAATAGTTGTATTTAATGTTTTATTATTCAGGTATTTAATTATCTTGTTTTTGTGATTAATATAGATAAAAATACTGAAATTTTTTATTTAGCAGATGATTTTTATGATGAATTTGAAAAAGGTGGGAAGCAAAAGATACTGATAAAAAGCGAATAAATCATTATTAAACTTATAATATATAGGTTCACATCAGAAAGGAATTTTCTAAATAGTAGTAAAAATTAAAGGAGACCGTTTCGGATCTCCTTTTTTTAATTACAATTTTTTCAATTTACTTATGCAGTTTGTTTAATTTTTTCAAAATACATTGCAAACGAACGATACAAGAAATGTGTCCATTTACCAAAAGGGACAATAAGTACAGCCCATTGCACCAATATTGTCAGGTGAAAAAGATACAACCACAAATTGGTTTCAATTAAATCCAAATCGATAAATATTCGTACTAAAAATGCAGAAAATGCCATTAGAAACAACCAGATTACAAACAGCCAGTCTGATGGTTGCGAAAACTTATTTAATTCTTTATTTTTCTTTATTCGGCCTCTTACAAAAATAAAAGTAAGGGTAAACAATACTATACTTTCAGCATAACCAAGTAAGATTATAAATAAACTGCTTGTTCCAAACCAATCGAGAACAACTGTTGTGAATAGCAACGACAGGTATCCAAAAACAATTATTAAATGAATCAACCAACGTGACTGACTATCATCGCATCCGAGTGTTCTTTTTTGGGTGAACATGTGCGTAAATAGTTCTTGCATTCCCTTTACATAAGTTAAGAATTTTACTTTTATCTTGGGTTTTAATATTACAAACCACCACATACGGGCAAGATTCGGAATTAAGATTATAGTAAAAACACTAATTATAGCCCACATTTCGAACTGATGGCCAAAATGCATAATGGTTTCAATTTCAAAGCTCTTTGAAAAAGCAAATAGAATTACGGCTAAAGCTGTAGCAAGGAATGCAGAAATGGTAAATGGAAGATATTTATACAATAAACCCGAAAGTCCTGTCCAATCGTATTTAGCCGTTAACCATCTACGTAAAGACATCATCAATTCACCCGGGTTTGCTTCGCGGGGACAAGTTGTTGAGCATTCACCACAATAATAACATAACCAGGGATCAAGAGATGCTTCAATTTCACTTTCCAAACCAAGAACCGAATACCTTACCAGTTTTCTGGGAAATGAATTGGTATTGTCAGAAAGCGAGCAGGTTGCTGTGCAATTTCCACAATTAAAACAAGCATTAAAGTCGTGAGCTCCGTATTTTTTAATTTCAGTAGCAAATTCAGGATTTACTTTTGCCATTACAGTTAGTTTTTCAATTTATAATAATAATACAACTCTTTCTTATCCATACCTTCTGTTACAACAACATTGTATTTATGCATAGTCATCACATGGTATGTAACAATTTCTTTATCAACCCCAATCTTTTCAGCTATTTCAGGGATTGTCAATTTACTGCCATTCATGGTTCCTAAAATATTTTTCCATAGTTGAGGATATTCTTTCATCTTAACTCCGGAAACTTCTTCTGTTGATTCGCTTTCTTTTTCTCTTACTTTCAAGTCGATTTTTTCCATAAAACCATCAATCATCGATTCAATTTCATTATCGGTAAACTGGGCAATTTCAATTGCATTTACAGGGCATACAGGTGCACAAATTCCACATCCTGTACAAATTGCTTTATTTACTGTAGCAATATGTTTATCCCCTGATTCAATTTCTTTTATTGCAGTATATTCGCATACTTCAGCACATTTTCCGCACCATGTACATGCATCATTATTAACACGTGCAATTACAGGATCGAGTGAAACTGTTCCTCCTTTTAATAAAGCATTAATTTTAGATGCGGCAGAAAGTGATGATTGTATCGATTCACTTATATTCTTTGGCCCCTGGCAAGAACCTCCGATATAAACTCCTTTGATTACGGTTTCAACAGGTTTGAGTTTTGGGTGAATCTCATTGAAAAATTTGTCGGTACCAATTGGAATTTTAAACTTCTCTGATATTTGTTTACTATCATCACGGGCAACCATTCCGGTAACCAATACAACCAAATCGGCTTCAATTTCTAATTCTTTTTTTGATGTCAGATAATCTTTAACCTTTATGTTTATTGATTTTCCATTCTGCTCAACAACCGGAGGTTCTTTTTCATCGAAACGGATATAAATATCGCCTTGTTTTGATGATTTCTCGTACATCAATTCCTGTTTTCCATACGTTCTGATATCTCTGAAAAGATGAAAAGCAGCCATTCCTTTGTACTTATCAGCAAGTTGTAACGAAGAATTTATGGCCGAAGAGCAACATTGACGAGAACAATACTTGTTTTCTCCTTTTGTTTGCCTGTTACCAACACAATAAATAAATGCTATTTTTTTAACTGGCTTATTGTTATAGATTAGTTTTTCAGGATTTAACTCAATTAACCTGTTTAGCTCAGGTAATGTTACCACATTCGAAAAGGTTTTATATCCATATTCACCATCTTTAGGTTGATATGAATCGAATCCGGTTGTTACTAAAACAGAACCGGCAGTAAGAGATAAAATCTCATCTTGTTGATTTAAATCAAGGCATGAAGCATGTTTATCTAAAAAGTCCTTCTCGTTTCTAAGTGCATCAGCATTTACAACAGGAACATCGGGTAATGCTCCGGGGTAATTTTTATAAATTGCCTTGCGCTTTGTAAAACCAAAATTAAAATCATCATCAACAAGAACAGTACAATCATTCATTGCGTTTTGTACTGCCTGCAAATCAGCTTTCCCATTAATAAATCGTGGTTTAACACGAACATCTACAGCAAAATTTCCGAGACTACCCGAAACTTTCTCAACTGTAGCTCCTGTAAAAAGGGTAATGTTATTATAGCTTTTTAATTCGGCATACAATCTCGAAACTATTTCTTTTCCGTTCTGTCCGGTAGTAAAGAGATTTTCTGTTTGAGTAATATGGCCACCAACAAAATAATCTTTTTCAATTAAATAAACTTCGTTACCTAAACGGGCAAGGTCAATTGCTGCTTTCATTCCTGAAACACCTGCACCAACTACTAAAACGGCTTTCTTTACATTTATTTCGATATTGTCCAACGATTCGGAATAAGCTACTCGTTTAATTCCTGCTCTGATTAAACCTGCTGCTTTTACCGATGCTTCTCTTGGCTTGTCGGAATGTGGCCACGAACATTGTTCGCGAATGTTTACCTGAACATAATTTGTGGGATTTAGTCCGGCACGATCGGCTACATTTTTAAATGTATGCAAATGCAGCTTGGGAGAACACGATGCAACTACAATAGCATCAAGTTTATATTCTTTAATATCACTAATCATGTCTTTCTGATTGGAATCGGCACAGGCAAACATGACATCTTTCGAAATTACAACGCCATCATCGGTTTTAAGCATTTTTCCAATTTCTTCCACATCAACATAATCGGAAATATTCCCACCACAATGACAAATATATACGCCTATTCTTTCTTTCATTTTTGTTCTATTTTGATATAATCTCAACTAATGACTTAAACTTTATTTAGATAAACTGCAACTTCAGATGCAGCGCATCCGGCTGATAAAATGGAATCGGGAATATCTTTTGGTCCCGAAGCTGCACCAGCAACAAAAACTCCTTTTATGCTTGTTAACGATGGGCTTACCAGCTCATCAAGTTGTTTTACAAAATTAAATTCATCAAGTTCCAGCTTCTCGTTTTTAAACATCTGTGGAATTTCTTTATTTGGAAGTACGCCAACCGATAAAACAACTAAATCGTGTTTCGATTCTTTTATTGTTCCACTGGTAACATCTTCGTAACGTAAAATAAGATCTCCGCTGTTATCATCTTTTTCTCTTATTTTGGCTACTTTCCCTTTCACAAAATTCACTCCCATGGATTTGGATTGCTGGAAGAATTCCTCATATCCTTTTCCAAAAGCTCTGATATCCATGTAATAGATTGTAATGTCAGCCATTGGCAAAGCACCCATTAAAAGCTGTGCCTGCTTTATTGAGTACATGCAACAGATTTGCGAACAAATAGGATTATTTGAACATTCGGTACTGCAACTGCTGTTTTCGATAGCAGAATCGCGTGATCCGGTACACAAAACATAAGCAATATTGTCGGGTGATTTTCCATCACCGGGGCGCAATACATTGTTAAATGGCCGGGTAGGAGCAATTAACCTGTCCATTTGCATAGAATCAATTACATTTGGATATTTTGTATATCCGTATTCTGGTTTTCCTGATGGTGGAAATAATTTAAATCCTGTAGTTACAATTACAGATCTTACATTGGTTTCAACAATTTCTTTCTTTTGCGAAAAGTCTATTGCATTTGCAGGACAAGCCGATATACACTGATGGCATTCGCGGCAGTTACTACAATCCAGACATCGGTTTGTGCTTAAAAGAACTTCTTCTTCGCTAAGTGTTAATTCAACATCTTTAAAGTCCTGAATACGTTCATGTATGCTTCTAAATTTGGGATCAACCTGTGGAATAAGTTTAAAAGTTCCTCTTTCAAGCACTTTATTTTTATCAATTGCAGGAAGTTTATCACCAAACACATAATTATTTAAAGGTAAGTTTTGAAGATATTTATCAATATAAAATGCAGCTTTCCTGCCTTGGCCGGCAGCTTCGATAATAGTTGAAGCACCAGTAACAGAATCGCCACCTGCAAAAATAGATTCAACCGATGTTTGTAAAGTAGTTTCGTTTACTTTTATGGTTCCGCCTTTTTTAATTTCAATTGTGTTGCCAAACATGGATGTTGATGGCTGTAAACCGATTGCCTCAATTACAAAATCGACATCTTCAATATATTCAGAACCTGGTACGGGTTCGGGTCTTCTTCTTCCGCTCTGATCGGGTTCGCCAAGTTTCATTTTAATTAACTGAACCTTTTTAAGAATACCATCCTCGCCAAAAAACTGAATCGGATTGCGAAGTACCATTATTTCAACACCTTCTTCTTCTGCTTCGTCAATCTCGGGTTTAAAGCAAGGCATTTCACTTCTGCTTCTTCTGTAAATTACAGTCACTTTTTCTGCACCCAGTCGTAAAGCTGTTCGTGATGCATCCATAGCGGTGTTCCCGCCACCAATAACCATTACTTTTTTACCTTTTAGATTTTCTTTCTGTCCAATGTTTGCTTCTCTTAAAAAATCAAGGCATGAAATAATTCCTTTCAAATCGGAACCTTCAACATCTAATTTGCTTGTATCGTGTGTTCCAACAGAAATAAAAATACTATCAAAACCTTCTTCTTTAAGTTTAGTAAGATTTTCAATTTTAGTATTTACTTCAAATTCAACACCCAGTGCAGTAATATTTTTTATGTCGCGATCAACAACCGTTTTTGGAAGCCTGTATTCGGGCAAGGTAAGTTTTAACATACCACCTAAAACAGGTGCAGCTTCAAATATTTTTACTGAGTGCCCTTTTAATGCAAGATGATAAGCAGCAGTTAATCCAGCAGGACCGGAACCAATTACTGCAACTTTTTTCCCTGATCTACTAGTGATTTCTGTTTTTTCAGGTTCAGGAAATTTATCGTAGTAGTTTTCAGCAAAAAATCGTTTAATTCTCCTGATATCCACGGTTGAATCTAATGTGGCACGTGTACACTCATTCTGACAAGGGGCATAACAAGCTCTTCCTAAACTTCCCGGTAAAGGAATATCTTCGAGATGCAACCTCATGGCATCATCATATTGTCCGTTTCGAACAAGCGAGATGTAACCATAAGGTTTTACACCACCGGGGCATTCGTTAATACACGGAGCCGAAATATCTTGCCTGTCGATTGTTGCAATTCGTGGATTTGCTAAACTAAATGGGATATATGCTACTTTTCGTCCTGCCAGGTTTGCATTGTACTCATCCATTCTTACTTCGGGACATGCTACTTCGCACTGCTGACAACCAGTACATGCTTCGGGAATAATATATCGCGGGTTATTTGAAATGTTAACCTGAAAATCGGTATCCGTTTTATTTATTCCATCAATTTCACTGTTTAACATTAATGTAATATTCGGATGACGGGCTGTTTCTGACATTTTGGGCGTTGTAATACAGGCAGCACAATCCAATGTTGGAAATACCTTACTTAACTGTATCATTTTACCACCAATTGAAAGGTCTTTTTCAACAAGCAGTACCTGATGATTCATATCAGCTAAGCTTAATGCAGCTTCCTGCCCTGCTATTCCGCCTCCAATTACTAATGAGTCAAATATTTTATCGTTTTGTGACATAATAATTACTAACTATTTATGAATTTATTCGGCTATCTGTTTATCCTCACCAATTTTGCCTAATTCTGAGAGTATTTTCCCGAAATTATCCATGTGGTTTGAAAATGGTTCGGCACAAACAGAGCAAATGGCTGCCATTCGAATACGTTTAGGACTTATATTTTTTTCTTTCATCATTAGTTGGGCTTCAAGTATAATTTTATTGGTGTACTCGGCACATTTTGGGCTATAGGAACACTCGTGCCCGTCTGCTGCAATAAATACACCATCGAATCCTTTTTCGAAAGCATGCATAATCCATTTTGGTTTAATACCGGAAGAACAAGGTAAGCTAATGGTATAAACCGAAGGAGAGTAATGAATTTTTCTTAATCCTGCCTGGTCAATTCCCGGATCGGATATTTTATCAGTAGAAAAAACGAGTATTTTTGGTTTGAAAATTTCTTTTTCCATAGTGTTGGATTTTTTCACATCGACATATTATATTATCTATATAATTATAGATAAAAGATTAAAAAAACGGATAAATCAAAAAGTATTGATTTATCCGATAATGTATTATGCTTTTTTAAGAAATAATCTTGAATAGCTGTCTTCTTCAAGTATTCCAAGAAAATCATGTTCCATTTTTTCACACCATCTGGGAATATCGTGTTTTGTACCTTCGTCTGAAGATAAAATCTCCAGAATTTCTCCTGATTCAATATCACCAATTGCTTTTTTAGCAGCTAATAAAGGGCCCGGGCAGGCAGTTCCCCGTGCATCTACTATTTGATTTGCTGTAATTTTTTTTAATTCTTCTGTAGTCATTTTTTTACTTTATTAATTATATAAATAATTGAACTTTACTTTCGGAAGCGTCGGCAAGAAAAGTTGCAACACCACAAATATTCATATGGGGATAGTCGATCATTTCTTCTGCTTTAAATCCCATGAGATTCATCGACATCTCACAAATATTAATCTCTATACCCAATTCGCCGGCGGTTTTAAACATATCATCAAGGGATGCCACGTTGTGTTTTCTCATTAATCCTTTAATCATGGCAGTTCCCATGCCTGCCATGTTCATTTTCGAAAGTTTGATTTTGTTTCTTCCCTTTGGCAACATGACACCAAACATTTTCGAAATAAAATTTTTCCCTGAAACTGATTTTCTAGGATCGCGGAGAGATGAAATAGCCCAGAAAGTAAAGAAGAGCTTAACTTTCATATCGTAGGCAGCAGCTCCTGTAGCAATAATCATTGCTGCAAGGATTTTATCGAGGTCGCCGGAAAAAACAACCATAGATAACTGATCTTTAGTTCCTTTTTCAAGCTTCCCCAGTTTTTTTTGTAATTCCAGTATTTGGTTTTCAATTTCGTTATTCATAATTCCCAGTGTTAATTTATTCACAAAAGTAACTTGTTATCGAATTGCCAAATACAAAAACGATGTGCGGTAATACATCAACTTATGTGATTTATATCACATTTGGGTTATATTTGTATAATTCAAATGAGATTTAGAAAATGTCAATAATAATAAGGTAATACTTCATTGATTATGGGTTTTGGTATTTTTTGTTCAATGTTTGGAAACTTAATGATTTGTTAGTTGTTCATGTAATAAAAGTATTTCTATGTTACAACATCATTGTAAAGATTGTCAGATTAAATCAGCTGCAGCAAAAAACTTAAATACAGAAGAATTTGATATTCTCGAAAGCAATAGTGCACAGGTTATTTTTAAAAAAGGAGAGAATATATTTAAGGAGGGAGCATTATCTTTAAATGTTGCATATCTCAGGACAGGTATTGTAAAAGTTCATATGCATGGGCCAACACGGGAGAAGATACTAAGGATTGTTAAAGCGCCATCATATCTTGGAATACCAATCACTTTTGGCGATAAAATAAATCAATACTCGGCAACAGCCATTGAAGATACAAGTGTTTGTTTTATAGACAGTAATTATTTCAGGAATTTTATATACAGCAATGGCAAATTTGCTTACGAAATAATAGTTGAGTTATGTAAAAACGAATTAAAAGATTATCATCGATATACGAGTCAATCACAGAAACAGATTCCCGGCCTGGTGGCAGAAACCCTGCTTTGTATTTCAGAAACCATTTACAATAATTCCCGGTTTAATTTTCCACTGACAAGAAATGAGTTTGGAGATATGGTTGGTACATCAAGAGAAAGTGTTTCCAGGGTTCTTTCCGAATTAAGTAATGAAAAAATCATTGAAATTAATGGTAAAGAAATAACAATCTTAAAGAAAGATACTCTTGAAAAAATTAGTAAGAATGGATAACAATACCTGGTGCAATTTGCCTGATATCTATAAAAATTGTTGCTGTTTTATATTCTAAAGAATTATTCTTCCCAGCAGTGTTCACAAGCATATCCTGTTGCGGTGCAACCTTCAAGGGTTCCATAACAAGATCCGTGTCCATCGGTATATGGCTTATCTCCGGGACAGCATTTTTCTGCAGATGAACAATACAATGGATAATCAGGATCGGTACATTGTTCTATATTGCAACTACCTAAAGTTATTGATGTTAAGCCGATTAATGTAATAACAAATAACGAAAGGCCTAATCCAAGTGGTAGTAAGTACCTAAAAAATTTTGTTTTCATAATACCTGGCTTAAATGGTTAATTTGATTTTGATCGCAAATAATGTTTTTTAAAAACTACGTGAGATGGTAATACAGTTGGTATAATCGCTTTTATGGTATCATTTTTAATGTAATAAGCTGTTGGAACTACATCTGCAATTTCAAATAACGATTCTTTCGGAAGCGTGGTAATTTTAAAATTGGCCTTAAAATTCTGCTCAAAGAATAGTTTGTCTGATTCTTTCCCGGTAGTAAAAGCTATAATTGAATCTACAGTGTTATAATGTTTGTATTGGTTTAGATTTTCTATCGAATTTAAGCAATGAGGGCAGGTGTATGAAAAACAAAAAACCAAGTAGGTACTATCGGGTGATGTTTTCACATATTTTGAAAGAATAGTATTATTAAGAGGTTGATTCAGGTAAGGTTGTTTTTTTAAGTTTAATTTAAAATTAATCGGCCCCCTGAATGAGTAACCTGCAGCAAATAGCGAAAAACACATTACATACAGAACAAAATCTTTTTTCCAGGTTTCAGGTTCGGTTTTTTCTTTAGGGTATTTTATCCAGATAATTAAAGACATTGTTATCAATATAAAATTCCTTACAAAGGATATAACAGGAGAAGTACTTGCATATTTCAATGTTCCAAAACATCCGCAGTTATTAATTCCGTGTTTGAAGTAAGCATAGGCAAACGCAAGTGTAAAAACAATCAACAAACAAAAAGAGATAAACGAATAACGTTTAGGATTGATTAATAAAACTAAAAACAAGCCAATTAAAATTTCAACCAATACAATAACCGGCGATAAATATTTAAAATAACTCAAACCATAATTTGATATAAGCTCACTGAAACCGGCAGTATTTACAACTTTTCCTAACCCGGAAACTATAAATAAAACTCCAATGATAACAGAGTAAATATTTAGAATCTTCTTGTCGAACATATTCACCAATTATTAAAAATTCATTGTAAAAGCAATTCCATTTTGATTAATTCCAACATCAATTTTATATGACTGTTGATTTTGTATGCCTGAATTATAAAGGGCTACTGATTTTTTTATTTTGCTTCTTCCTGTAAAAGTAACTGTCATACTTGTTGCTAAACAAGCAGCACCGCCAATAACTCCAACCATGGCAGCGCTATTGTCCTTGAAATTGCCCTTATTCTCAACCACTGCAGCAATAAGTATTATTCCCAACCCGGCACCCGCGATAATTTCTCCAGATGTACACAGGTTTTTTCCTGAATTATATAATTCAAGAGCATCACTATTGGTTATCATGAATGACTGGACTTCTTTTTTGGTTAAAGATTTCCCGTTTTGTTTTACAATTCCTTTTTTCGCGATTAAAGGATTTTCGTTCAATACATTAGTTTTTTCCGTGATAACTTGTTTTGAAAATTCATCTTTTAATCCGTTTTCATAAGTTATCATAACTACATCTGTTTTCTTTAAGTTATAAACAGGCCCGTTTGGATTTTCAAATTTTTTGTACTTGATAACATGGATATCTATTTCATTTACAATAGCTTTAATTTCTTCTCCATTTTTCAGAAGTATTATATCCTGTGAAAATACATTGTTCAAAATCCCCAAAAGAAAGACAGTGAAAAGCAACATAGAATATTTCATATATACCAGATATTAAATTACTTATTTGTAATATTTAAAATTATACAATTGTTTATCGATGTTTTACAAGCTCAGGATAATTGCTTTTACAAGCAATCAACTTATAAAAGTATAAAGAAAGTAAGCGATTTCAAATAACTAGATAGTACTAATTTATGAATGCACGTATAATTACCGTTGAATGGATAAAATTAATTGATAATCAACCTGGTTTTTGCTTACAATAAAACCCGAGGGTTTTATTATACCAGCTTCCAGTAATTGTTGCTATTGTTTTGTAATACTGTAAATGATTCTGTCCGGGCAGGCATTTCCAGAAAAGGATATTTTACCCTGGTAAGATAAAGTCCTTGTGGATATGCGGGTTTTATTGTTAAAGGGGCAACTTTGCTTTCCAGTTTGCTTTCAAACTCTTCTACGCTTAATTCGCCAGTTCCAATTTCTATTAGTTTCCCGGCAATAATACGAACCATGGCTTTTAGAAATTTGTTCGCGGTAATTTGAAACCGTATTTTATCGCCGGTTGAATTTACATATAACCTGGCAGATGTAACCTTGCTGATTGTATTGTTATGTTTGTCGGGCGATTTGCATAATGCCCTGTAATCATCATATTTTGGAAGTAAGTCAACCGCTTTCTTCATGTTCTCAATATCCAAATCTTTAATTAAATATAACGAACTTACATTGCTTAAAAAGGGATCTTTAAAAGTATGAATAAAGTAATCGTAAGTTCTTTCAATGGCATCAAACTGGGCATGTGGTTCACCTTCCATTTTTATAATGTCGAAAACAGCAATATCATCGGGTAACATTTTGTTCAGTAAAAACAATACATCTTTGGTAAACTCTTTTTCCAAATCAATATGAAAAAAATACTGCATTGCATGCACCTTTGCATCTGTTCTGCCGCATCCGAGTGTTGTAACGTGTTTTCTAAACAGTATTCTTAATTTCTCTTCAATAATTGCCTGAATGGTTTCAACTCCTTTCTGACGCTGCCACCCCCTGTAGTTTAATCCGTTGTATCCTATATGAAAGAAGTATCTTATCATTATTTTTTATATTGATTTGGTTTGTTTTGAAAAAATGTGATTAAAGAAATGTAGTTTACGTCCTATAACAAGCAATATTGCACCAGCAATAGTAAGCAACCCCCCGGCAATCTGATATCCCATTGGAAAACGGCCAAAATAAAGATATGCTCCTAAAAGAACAAACAATGCTGTTGTACTTTGAATAATGGCAGATTTTGATGCTTCAATATATTTAAGTGCATTATACTGACCTAATGATGTTAGAAAAGGACCTAAAAAAGATCCAATAACAATATTTAACAGAGCATTTAGCGGGATAGAAAGATTTTGTTTAAGCAGGAGTAACGCCAGAACAGAAAATAAGAGTAAAAAAAATGCCCTGCTTATAGCAAGCATTACAGGAGTAACTTTTTCAATATGCTTTTTTGCTGTTATGGTTCGCATTGCATAAAAAATGGTACATATTATCATTAATCCAGAACTACCTGTTAAAAAAGAGAACAATGTAGTTTCTTTATGGTAGCTGATAACGAGTACTCCGGTGAATGTAAGGATTACACCAACTAATTCCATCCTGGAGAACCGTTCGCCAAGTAAAATTACTCCCATTAAAGCAACAAAAATATATTCCATATTTCGCAAAAAAGAAGGTATTGCAGCATTGCCTGCAACAGATATTGCTCCATAGAAAGTACTCGTGGCAACTATCTCAATTATACCGATAAGAGTTAAGGTCTTTAAGGAATTTCGTGATACTGTTCTAAAACTCCGATGTTCGGGTGTTATATATGCAAACAATATATTCCATACCAAAGCTAATGAAAACCAATAAAAACCAAACTGGGGCAGAGTAATTTGAATTAAGGCTGCTTTGCTGAAAATATAAACAGTCGATCCTGCAATAGTAGCAAGTAAAGCAAATCCAAATCCTTTAATTCTTTTTTCGATTAACATTACAATCTTTCAAATAATCGATAAAAGTAGATAAATTAATTGAATTCGGATATCAAGAGGTTAAGCTTAAAAACATGGAATTATTATTTGTATTTAATTTTCAGGAACAATATGGTGAGTGTAAGGATTAGAGTTACACAATTTGAAAGTATTATGGGCAAATCGTTGACCAGAATCCCGTAAATTAGCCACAATACAATACCGGTAGTAAGTACAGAGTACATTCCCAATGACAGGTCTTTTGTATGTTTTGTTTTAACAGCTTTAACAGCCTGTGGTAAAAACGAGCCTGTAGTCAGGCTCGCGGCGATTAGCCCGAGTATAGTTATGTAAGTCATATCTTATTAAAAATTATTTTTTTGATGGTTATCATTCGAAAACTTTAAAAGCTACAGCTGAAAGATAACCGGCTAAGGTACTCAAACCTGTAACCTTACTTCCTCCAATATGAACAGCCTCAGGAATCATTGTCTGGGCAATCATTGTAAGCATAGCCCCGGATGCAATTCCTTCTACGCCAATCTCAACATAATTTGGAATTGTGGCACCATAATAGTAACCAAATATAGCCCCAATGGCTGTCATTAGCATTAATGATACCCAGAGAGTTAAAATTTTAAATGGTTTCCAGCCCATTTTTTTCATTCCAATACTACTCGACATGGCCTCAGGCAGGTTCGATAAAAATAATCCCGCAATTAAAGTATAAGGAACAACATCGGTAAATGAAACTGTTCCGAGTGATGATTTTGAAGAAAGTATAATAAGAAACCCTGCACCAATAACAAAACTTTCAGGAATACCATCAAGGAAAATACCCAGCCAAATGGATAATGGAGCCGATGTTTGTTTCTGTGCATGTTCATTTATTTCAGTTTGTGTTGGAATATATGAATGTTGATGGACATGTTTTGATGCTTCATAAGTCCAATCTTCTGCTTCTGCATGATTCTTACTATCACCATTTTCGTGACCAAGATCGTGAATTAATTCGTTTCTCGCGTAAATCCCCAGTATTTCCTGTAACTCGGGGCATGCATCTCGTAAATAATTAAAATCATTCTGGCTTAGCTCAAAAGCTTTTACATCGGTACTTGCAATTGCGTCGTACAGGAGTGCATCATGGAGTAAAAAGGCTGTTTCACCAATAATTCCATTATCTTTAATTATATGAACCTGATCTTTATTATAGATTAGATTAACTTCTCCGCTTTCGATAAAATAAATACGATTTATTGTATCACCTTTATGGAAAAGATAGCTTCCCTTTTTAAAATGAACCTGGCGAATATGTTGTATCAGAATATCAAGATGTGTAACAGGAATTGACCTGATAAGTTTGATTTTTGACAACCGTTTTAATGCGAGCCTAAATCTTTTGTTTCGTAAATGATTAAAGTAAGATATGGTAGTTGATGCTTTTCGTAAATAGCCACCTTTACTGTTTAATGCTTCGTTTAAAAAATAAAATAATATCCCACCAAGAATACACCCCCCCAACAAGAAAACAAACTCCAAAAACATCTCGTGCCCCGAAGTATTACCTGTAGCTGTATGACTACTCTCGACAAACTCAATAACTGTTGGAGCAATAAGCTCAACACTTAAAGCAGCCAATAGAGCTCCCGCGCCAAAAGCCGTAAAAGCAGCTGTAAGGCGTGGTGAAGGTCTCCATACAATACCTAATGCTGAACCAATAACCAATGAAATTGCACTTAACCCTCCAAGTAAAAAAGCCCAAAACATAAATTTTGTAGTAGGTTCACTCACTATTGTCTGACTATCATTGTTTGCAAAGACCACGGGTATAGAAATTACCAGTAACATAATTAGCACCAGTACTCGTTTTGATATTTTATTATGCATAATGTTATTTTTATTTACACGCGATAAATTTGAGATAAAATTGATTTTAGAAATAATATAAAATTGCAAAAAGATTTACAAATTAGCTATTAAGTTATTGAAAAATAAATAGAGCTTTGTTGAATACTACTAAATTTTTATGATTTTGAATGTTAATCATTCATTTAAATAGTTATAAATTTGAAAAAATAAACTAAAAATTTCTAAACCATTAAAAAATAAAATCGTGAAAAAATTTACATTCATGTTGTTTGCTGCAGGATTATTGCTTGCATCATGCACTCAAAAATCAGTGAATATGGAAAATCCATTGTTGGGCGAATTTAAAACTCCTTATGGTGTTCAGCCTTTTGATCTTATTAAAACAGAGCATTTTGTACCTGCTTACCTGGAAGCAATAAAACAAAATACAGAAGAAATTGCTGCAATAGTTAATAATACAGATGCCCCAACTTTTGAAAACACTGTTGAAGCATTGGAATATAGTGGTAAATTATTAATCAGAATTGAAGCTACATTCAATAACCTGAATGCATCACTAACAGGTGATGAAATGCAAAAAGTTGCCCAGGAAGTTGCTCCATTATTATCAAAACATCGTGATGATATTGCTCTTAATGCAGAATTATTTAAACGGGTAAAAGCAGTTTACGAACAGAAAGAACAACTTGCATTAACACCCGAACAAGCCAGGTTACTTGAAGTAACATATAAAAATTTCGAGCGTGGCGGTGCAAACCTTGATGCCGGGAAACAAGATAAACTCAGGAAAATTAATGAAGAACTTGCCATGTTAAATTTAAAGTTTGGCGAAAATGTTTTAGCCGAAACAAATAACTTTAAACTGATTATTGATAACGAGGCTGACCTGGCAGGACTTCCTGAATCGGTTAAGCAGGCAGCAGCTGATGCAGCAAAAGCAGATAGCCTGGAAGGTAAATGGTTGTTTACAACTCAAAAACCTAGTATGTTGCCATTCCTTACTTATGCCGATAACCGGGAGTTACGTCAGAAATTGCACACGGCTTATATCATGCGTGGTGACAACAATAATGAATACGATAACAAAAAAGTTTTATCACGTATTGCCGTGCTAAGTGCCGAAAAAGCTCATTTATTTGGATTTAAAAACTATGCAGAATATGTTTTAGATGTGAATATGGCTAAAAATCCTGAAACTGTTTTTGCATTCTTAAATAAAGTGTGGGATGCTGCTTTGCCAATTGCTAAAAACGAAGCTGCAGAACTGCAAAAAATGATTGACAAAGAAGGGGGTAATTTTAAACTGGCTCATTGGGACTGGTGGTACTATGCAGAAAAGCTACGTAAGGAAAAATATGATTTGGATGAAGAAATGCTTCGTCCCTATTTCGAAAAAAACAACGTTCGTGATGGAGCATTTGCCGTAGCAACCAAATTATGGGGAATAAAATTTGTTGAACGTACCGATATCCCAAAATATCATCCCGATGTTGAAGTATTCGAAGTTCAAAACCCTGATGGTACTTTCTTAGGAATTCTTTATATGGATTGGTATCCCCGTGCAAGTAAAGTGAGTGGTGCCTGGATGGATGAATACCGCAGACAATCAGAAGGAGTTGATCCAATAATTACTACAAACTTTAACTTCACAGCTCCATCAGGTGATAAACCGGCGTTATTTTCTTTCGAAGAAGTTTCTACAACGTTTCATGAATTTGGGCATGCACTGCACGGATTATTATCAAATTGCAAATACCATTCATTGGCTGCAACAAATGTTGCAAGAGATTTTGTAGAGTTACCATCGCAAATTATGGAAAACTGGGCTTCAGAACCCGAAGTGCTAAAGATGTATGCCAAACATTACCAAACAGGCGAAGTAATTCCACAAGAACTTATCGATAAAATATCAAACAGCGGATTGTTTAATAAAGGGTTTACCGTGCTGGAATACACTTCTGCGGCTTTACTCGATATGTATTGGTACACGCTTAATGACACTATTGAACAGGATGCAACACAGTTCGAAAACGATATCATGAAAAAAATGGGAATGATTCCTGAGATTGTTGTTCGTTACCGAAGTCCTTATTTTGGACATATTTTTGGTGGTGGTTATTCATCAGGATATTATAGCTACCAATGGGCACAAGTTCTTGATGCCGATGCTTTCAGCGTTTTTCAGGAAAAAGGATTATTTGACCAGGAAACTGCAAAATCGTTACGTGACAATATTCTTTCAAGAGGAAATACAGAACCAGCAATGGATTTATACAAGAAATACAGAGGCATGGAACCTCAATTGGATGCATTCTTGAAACGAAACGGATTGAAATAATAAATGATAAGGCTGCTAATTGCAGCCTTATTTCTTTCTTGTTGTGTAATAAAATTCTGTAAATGAATTCAGATTATTTATTATTGCTTTCTTTATGTTTTCCTTATGGCTGCTTGTTCCATCAAGATGAGTATTTGAAAATTGTTCTGTACTGGTAAACATGAGAATACCTAAAGAATAAAATCTTAGAGTAACAATAACATTTGTATTTGCATTAAATGCATTTAAATTCTCAAAAATTTTAACTTTAGATATTACAATTTTCAATGGCAAATACCCTTCTTTTGCATCATTAACGTCTTGAATAACTCTAAGAAAAGTCTTCTGAGTACCTAATTTAAAATATGCTGGTCTTTGCACATTAAAAATACCTGTCCTGACCAATCCAATCATCTGGTTATCTGTACTATCAATAATATTATCTACATAAAAAGGAAAGTTTATTCTATCCTTTTTTTCTATTTCAATATTGATATAGTAAGGTTTCTTATTACTATAATTTTGAAATACCAATGAGGGATCAGTATCTCGTTGAGAAAATGCTTTTATTGATAAAATAATAATAAAACAAGTAAAAAACAGTTTAATACTTTTTTCCATTCGATAGTTAATATGAAATATAATTAAAATTTGACCAAAATTATATTTTTCCCCAATCTTAAAGCAACTTTTTTAAGATAAATAACATCATATTTTTTATAAATAAATAAACTACTTAAAGGATGAAACCCGAAAAACTTTTAGAAATCCTTTTACGCGTGTTGATTATGAATGGCCTTATTGAGCAAGAGGCTAAACATGAGCAGGAAACTGTTCCTGTACCAGATAAAAAATAAATATTCTCCAAATCCTGTTTCCACAAAATCAAATAAATCAGTTAATTTTACCTGAAATCAATATATCTAATTGTATGATATTTTCTGAAAAACTTCCTGATTCTGATCAGTTTTTTGATTTGTTCGAAACCACAGGCTGGAATACCAAATATGAACTTACCAAAGATGAGTTATTTCTTGCACTACAAAATTCGTGGTTTACTATTTCTGTGTATGATAAAGACCGATTGATTGGTTTTGGAAGGATTATCTGCGATGGAATAGTACATGCCCTGATTCTCGATGTAATAATTCATCCCGAACGGCAGGATGAAGGGATAGGTAAGGAAGTTATGGATAAACTGGTTGAAAAATGCAAGAAACATAAAATTTGCGACATTCAATTATTTTGTGCTAAAGGGAAAAAGGGCTTTTATGAAAAACTGGGGTTTGAAATACGTCCCGATGACGGGCCAGGAATGCAATTGGAGAAATACTGGTAAATTTCTTTATAATGTGTTTAATCCCCATTCTTTATAAGTCTTTATTCTATAGCATCCCAGATCAATGATGCTGCAAATACAAATCCGGACAATACTTCAGGTGTGAATAATGAATTAGTAAATATCTTTTTTAATTACAGCATGTTATAAATGCTTATATCTATAGAGACAGCATTTTTAATTTATTTTTTAAATTATCCGGTAAAAAAGTCTGATTCATTAGTTATTTTAAAAATTTTTCTAAAAATTTGCATCCGAAAAAATAACCCCTGAATGAATATAGGAGTATAACTTGATTGTTAATCATTTTGGGCTTTTAGAAAAGTGAAAAAATCGGGATAATAAAAAAAAACAATAAAAATTTTCTGATTTCTTTGTCAAATTACATTTTCTAAATATCTTTCGGGCATTAAAAATAAAGTAAAAATTATATAAAAAGTGGCAAAAAAACGAGTAGTAATAGATTACGATAAACTTCCTGAAGATACAATTAACAGGATTAAGATGGAATACCCTGATGGTTATGAAGACAATCTCATTACATTTACCAATGCTGAAGGAAGATATATTTCTGCATTACCCTTCGAAACCGAAGAAATTTATTATTTAATAAGAATGACAGCTAATGAAGCTCGTCAGATTGTTAAAGATGATGAAGACTTTGATAGTGATGGCAAGTTAAGAGGTGATTTTGCTGAAGATATTGAAACTGATGATGCAGGTGATGATGAATCAGAAGAATATCTTGACGACAATTACGACGAGGCCGAGAGTGTACAAGACGAGCCTTACGAAGAATAACTGATTTTTTAAATAAATCCAGGGGCTTTTTTCAAGGCCTCTTTTCTTTTTACTCCTTAATTCCTTATACCTGTAATCATATTTTTTAAATTTAAATTTGGGAAATAAATTATCTTTTCCCTATCTTTGTTGCAGATAAAACATACTTTAATGAAACCGATCATTGTATTTACAGCCGTCGTGGCATTCTAATTTAAAACTACCGTTTTAATTTTTATCCATTTTAATTGTCCTTATTGTTTTATCTATTCAAGAATTAATCATGTCGTTAAAAAAATACATTTATACTATTAAATATACATTTAATAAATCCAATCTGTTATCGTTATGGGAAGATATTAAAGAATCTATTGCCGGAACCGATAAGGATTTTACAAATATTCCTTTGCGAAAATCAATCTTGCTTTTATCAATTCCTATGGTTCTTGAAACTTTAATGGAATCGATATTTGCTATTACTGATATTTTCTTTGTTTCAAAACTGGGCCCGGATGCGATAGCTACAGTAGGAATTACCGAGTCGTTGCTAACCATAATTTATGCAGTAGGAATGGGGCTTAGCATGGCAACTACAGCTATGGTTTCGAGAAGAATAGGCGAAAAAAAGCCATACTCTGCATCTATAGTAGCTGTTCAGTCAATAATTGCCGGAATAATTGTTTCGCTGGCAATAGGTATCCCGGGGATAATATTTGCACCTTCATTGCTGCGCCTGATGGGGGCTAACAGTACAATTGTAAACGAATACTCGATATATACTACTATTACATTAGGCAGCAATATGGTTATTATGTTGCTATTTATAATCAATGCTGTATTCCGTAGTTCAGGAGATGCCGCAATATCAATGAGGGTGCTCTGGTTCGCAAACATCATCAATATAATTCTCGATCCTATTTTTATTTTTGGGTGGGGGCCAATACCTGCATTGGGGATAAAAGGAGCAGCAGTAGCTACAACCATTGGCAGAGGAACGGCTGTTTTATACCAGTTTTATCTCTTGTATAAAGGAAACGGGAGAGTGAAAATAATTCGCAGGGCATTAAAACTGAATTTAAAAGTGATGTACAACCTGTTTAAAGTATCGTTGGGAGGTATTGGTCAGTCGCTAGTTGCAACAATCAGCTGGGTTGGGATGGTTCGTATTATTGCTGAATTTGGCAGCAACGCCCTGGCTGGTTATACCATTGCCATTCGGATTGTTATTTTTGCTTTAATGCCATCGTGGGGAGTAAGCAATGCTGCTGCAACTCTTGTTGGGCAAAATTTAGGAGCTAAAAAAGCCGATCGTGCAGAACGCGTTGTATGGATTACCGGGTACGTGAATATGATTATACTTGGATTGATATCAATTATTTTTATTGCATATCCTGAGTTTTTCATACGGTTATTTATTAATAATCCGGATGTAGTTAGTTCTGGCGCTAAAGGGTTGCGAATAATTAGCCTGGGTTATATTTTTTATGCAATGGGGATGGTTATGGTTCAATCGTTTAATGGAGCAGGAGATACCAGTACTCCAACCAAAATAAATATATTGTGTTTTTGGTTTATCGAAATTCCATTGGCATATATTCTGTCAAAAATTGTTTTTAATAACGAGAATGGAGTTTATACAGCTATAGTAATTGCCGAATCACTTATGACAGTTATAGCCATTTATTTATTTCGAAAAGGTAACTGGAAAAAACAATTGGTTTAATAAAAAAACAGGTTTTTAAATTAAATAAAAGCCTGTTTTTTTTTTACCTTCATCACTTTAAAAGATTTATACCTGATGAGCAAAGAAGCTTTATATGCCGATGTTATTTTACCATTGCCCCTAAAGCAGTTGTTCACCTATTCTGTTCCTGAAACACAAAACAATTCAATTGAAACGGGAAGCCGGGTTATTGTACAGTTTGGTGCCAGGAAGATTTATACAGCCATTGTTTTTTCATTACATTATAATGCTCCGGCAGATTATAAAACAAAGGAAATTATTTCAATTCTTGATACAGAACCGGTAGTAAACCAAAACCAGCTTAAACTCTGGCAATGGATTGCTGAATATTACATGTGCTCTGTTGGAGAAGTATATAAAGCAGCCTTGCCTTCAGGATTAAAGCTGGAGAGCGAAACAAAGGTTATATATAATCCTGAATATATTGAAGAAACCAGCTTTAATAGTACAGAAACATTAATCCTTGATTTTTTAGAAAAAAGAAATATTTCAAGCATACAGGAAATATCGAATGTATTAAACCGAAAAGATGTATTGCCTGTAATAAAATCATTAATGGAAAAAAAAGCTTTAATTCTTGAAGAGAAATTAAAAGAGAATTACAAGCCTAAAACAGAAACATACATCTGCCTTCATGATTCAATAAAAACAGAAGCCCGGTTAAACGAAATTTTCGATTCTTTGAAAAAAGCAACCAGGCAGCTTCATACTTTAATGGCATTTTGTAAACTTTCAGGTAGTTTCATAAACAACGGAACAGAAGAAGTGAGCAAAAAAAGTTTGCTTGAAGAGTCAGAATCAACATCAGCTGTTATAAAATCACTTGTCGAGAAAAAAATAGTTGTTGAATATGAAAAGAACATAAGCAGGTTGGGCGAATACGGGAATGAAATTAAATCAATAAAAGAATTAACTAAAGAACAACAAACAGCATTCAGTTCGATACAGGATGAGTTTAATGAAAAGAATGTTGTTTTACTACACGGGGTAACATCGAGTGGAAAGACCGAAATTTATATTCATTTAATTAAAGAACAAATTGATAAGGGCAAACAGGTTTTATATTTATTGCCCGAAATAGCATTAACTACACAAATAATCAATCGATTAACATCTGTTTTTGGAAATAAGGTGGGTGTTTATCATTCAAAATTCAGTGATTCTGAAAGGGTAGAAGTATATCAGAATATTTTGAATCCCGGCAGGGAAAAGTCCTATAAGGTTATTCTGGGGGTACGTTCATCCTTATTCCTGCCTTTTTCGAACCTGGGATTGATAATTGTTGACGAGGAGCATGAAAATACGTACAAGCAATACGATCCTGCCCCGCGATATAATGCACGCGACAGTGCGCTGGTTTTAGCTCAAATACATCAGGCTAAGGTCTTGCTGGGCTCTGCAACGCCATCTGTTGAAAGTTATTTCAATTCAAAAAATGGTAAATATGGATTAGTTGAATTAACATCACGTTACCTCGATATTTTATTACCCGGGATTCAAATTATTGATGTCCTGAGGGCAAAACGGAAAAAAGAAATGAAATCACATTTTAGTCCTGAGTTGGTTGAAGGGATTAAAGATGCTCTCGATAAAAACGAACAGGTTATTCTTTTTCAGAACAGGAGAGGGTTTGCTCCTTATCTCGAATGTGAAAGCTGTGGATGGATTCCCAATTGCCCCAATTGCGATGTCAGCCTTACATACCATCAACACACGAAAGAATTGGTTTGCCATTATTGCGGGTTTTCCGTACGAACATATAAAGCCTGCAAGGCTTGCGGAAATACCGAACTTATTACTCGTGGATTTGGCACTGAAAAAATCGAAGACGATATCCGGATTCTTTTTCCCGAAGCAAAAGTAATTCGAATGGATTTAGATTCAACACGCTCGAAATATGCATACGAAAAAATTATTTCGGGTTTTGAGTCAGGCGAAATAGATATTCTCATTGGCACACAAATGGTTTCGAAAGGACTCGATTTTGATAATGTATGCCTTGTCGGGATTATGAATGCCGACAATATGTTAAATTATCCCGACTTCAGATCGTTTGAGCGAAGTTATCAGCTTATGGCCCAGGTAAGCGGACGTGCCGGAAGAAAAAATAAGCAGGGAAATGTTATTTTACAAACCTACAATCCACAACACCCGGTATTGCAATTTGTATTAAACAACGATTACCAGGGGATGTATAAATCGGAGCTTGTTGAACGTAAGAATTTTAATTATCCTCCATTTGTTCGGCTGATTACCATCAGCATAAAACATAAAAACATTGAAATATCAAATAAAGCATCGTTTTTACTTGCTGAAAACCTGAAAAAAGTTTTCGGGAAACGGGTATTGGGGCCCGAGGCTCCAATAGTTGGCAGAATTCAAAATTTATACATTAAAAATATTTTACTTAAAGTTGAGAAGCAAAGTTCATTTCAACGGGCAAAAGAAAGGCTAAATGCCGAGATAGAGAATTTACTTGGAACCGAAAATTTCAAGTCTGTTCAAATAATTATTGATGTTGATCCGGTTTAAAAACGGGTTGACAGTATGTTTTTATTACTGATTTCAAAGCACTCTTCTGTAGGGTTGTGCATTAGCAAATGCTGAAACCTGCACTATGCCGGTAATAAAATATACCAACTGTTATGTTTTCGGGCTTTATTTCTTTTTTTTGTCTTCGACTTTTGCGGAGTTAAGCCGAACCAATTTTTCCCAGTCTATTTCTCCGTTGTCTTTGCAAAATTCATTAGAGAATTCTTTAGTAAATTTGTTTATCATTTGAGAATACGACTTTACAAAAGTATCGTTTTTCTCTTTTGCTTTATGTCCAAGAGGGTCAATAATTTCAGTATATAAATTTTCATTTCCTGAAATGAATTCCCAGAAATTTTGTCCGCAATATTTGAAATAATCGCCTTTGTCTGGTTGGTTGTCTCGTCCATAACAACAGCCATTCACGGCAATAATATTAAGTTTTGAATTACTTGTTCTTAAAGTCTTTTTTGCTGTTTTAAAATCAGAAACCATTTTTGCAATTTGTGAACTATTTCCCCAATTAGGACCTGATTTGATATTCACGATGTATCTGCTTTCATCTTTGTCAAACTCCAGGTCTATTCCAATTATTCCGGATTTTTTACCTCCATAAACCTTTTCATTTATGTAAATTGCTAATCCTTCAAGCCAATCTCCAAAAATTCCTTCTTCGCTTGAAGATACATGTGCATCAACAATCCCGCGTACAATTTTCTCCGCGGTCAAAACGTATTTTGCCTTGAATAAATAGGGGTTTTTTCTTTTAAGAACTTGTGATAACCTAAGACTGTCAAGACTTTGAATACGTTTTTCGTGAAATGTGCCAATATTTTTTTCAACGTACTGAGATACGTCTTTCAGGTTTAGTTTTTTCATATTTTGTTTTTGATTCTAATAAGCAAAGTTCTACTGGGCTGAGTTGCTTTCTAACCATTTCATAATACTCGGGAACTATGTCTATTCCAATAGAGTTACGTTTCATTCTATTTGCAACACTCAATGTGGTTCCTGAACCCATGAAAGGATCTAAAACTGTATCATTTTCTTTTGTAAAAAGCTTGATAAACCATTCTGGGAGTTCTTCAGGAAATGCTGCACTATGATTCTTATTGTTACATTCCGTTGCCAAATGAAGTACATTAGTCGGATATGCTTTATCTCTGTCTAGCCAATTTGAAATGTTTTTTCCAAATCCGCTACCTACTTTTGAGTTGTCTCGTATTTTATCGGTTTCTGAAAGATTTTTCAATCTGTTTTTAGCCCAATCCCCCATTGGAACCATTACCTCTTCCTGATACATATTGAATTTCTTGTCTTTGTTAAATTGAAGAAGTCTTTCCCACGAATCACGAAAACGATTTGGCCATTTTCCCGGATATGAATTTTTTTTATGCCAGATAAATTCTTCTGTCCAAAACCAACCCTGTTTACGCATTGCCAAAATTAATTCCATTACATAAGTGCTGCGTTCTCCATCAACAACCTTTTCCTTTATATTTAAAATAAATGTTCCCGTTGGTTTCAAAACTCGCAGCAATTGTTTCGAAATAGGTAAAAACCAATCAACATATTTATCAGGATGAATTCCCCCGTATGTACTCTTTCTTTGGTCTGCATAGGGAGGGGAAGTTACAATCAAGTCAACTGAATTGTCGGAAAGCAACTTTAATTTTTCTTTACTGTCTCCTAAATATATGTCTGTCAATATTTCCATTTAAAATTCTTTATCTCACAAATTTACTAATTTTTATTGGTTCGGTTTCATCCTGTTGATAAGTTATCTTTCTCTCGTATGATGTATTTTAACCTGATAAACAGATGAGATGTAATTATTTTCTTTGATTTAAGCTTTCTTAATTTCATCATTTATAACGGATGTAATTATTTCCATGAGCTCTTCTTTTTTAAAGGGTTTGGAAATAATTGAATCGAAGGTGGTTTCCTGTGATATGTCCTGTGGTTTAAAGTTTGCGGTAACTGCAATTACCGGTAGATTGTTTTTAAATGATTTAATAATTTTGCATGCTTCGTAACCATTCATTACGGGCATTTTAATATCCATAAGAACAAGCTTAATATCCGGATTCGATTTGCATAAATTTACAGCTTCTTCTCCGTTCGATGCCCATAGTGTTTTTATGCCTGAGTTATTAATTATTTCGTTTAAAAGGATGTAGTTGTGTTTTTCGTCTTCTGCAATCAGAATTGTAAAATCAGCAGGGGGAAATATATTCTGAATATCAGTGGGTTTAGATTTTTGTTGGGTATTGGGTAAAGTAAAATAAAAGGTTGTTCCTCCGGCCTTGCCGGCAGCCGGGTTTTCAGGTTCAGACTCGAACTGTATTTTACCACCAAGTAAATCAATAAAAGATTTTGAAATAGATAAACCAATACCCAGGCCCCCGAAATATCGTGTCATGGATTTATTTTCCTGGTTAAAAAATTTGAAAATCTTATTTGCACTCTCGGGTTTTATTCCTATTCCTGTATCCATAACATAAAACAGGACAGATTCCTGCTGATTATAAAAACCAACTTCAACAAAACCACTTTTAGTGAATTTTATTGCATTATTTACCAGGTACGACAATATCTGTTTAAATTTATCTTCATCAGAACTTATCCTGGTTTTTTGTTCACTTTCAGGGTAGTTGGTTATAATTTGTATTCCTTTTTCATCTGCCGAAGAATTATAAAATGCTACAACTTTAGAAATTGCTGATTCAACATCAAATTCCCTGATAATTTTTTCAATTTTCATGGATTGAATTTTTGATAATTCGAGAACGTTCGATATTATTGATAAGAGCTGATTACTCGAGTTATGGATAATACTTTTATATACTTTTTTTTGTTCATCCGTGACATTATTCTCTGTAAGTAATTCAGTAAATCCTATAATCCCATTCAACGGAGTTCTTATTTCATGAGAAATATTATTTAAGAACGCGGTTTTTAAGCGATTACTTTCTTCGGCTTCGAATTTTGCAGCAAGAATTGTTTTCTCATACCTTTTTCTTTCAAAAATATTATACACGAGGTAAAAAAGGAGAGAAAATCCTATAACTAAGGTAATAATGGCGATTATAAACAGTTGTTTTGAGCTAGTGGTCGTTTTTTCAATTGGAATTTCAACCATCATACTCCAGGGCATGCTGCCTTTACTAATAACAATAGGATAGAAAAGCCGGAATACTTTTTCCCCGGTAAATTCCGATTTGGTTTCAAGAGTAAGCTCTGTCCCGTTTTTTATTGAATTACAACATAGTGTATCGCTTGATCTTAGCAGGTTAAAAATATTCTTGTTTACAAGCGACGAGTCAATATGAGTTACTATTGTTCCATTATTTGAAATTAAAGAGAGATAACCTGTTTCATAAGGCCTTACTTTGCTTAGTTCTTTCTGAAGGTTTACAAGATCAATATCAATTCCCAATGCTCCCCAAAACTTGTCATTAACAATTACCGGGACACTGATTGTAGTTCCAAAAAATAACTGATCATGGCCGATATAATAGAATTCATATGGTTCAATAATTACTTCATCTTTTAACTCCTTGGGGGATAGATAATATGGCTCCATGTATTCAGCCGAAGTCATTACTTCAGTATAAATCTTATTATTGTATCTAAAATACCCGATTCCTGATGCATCTTGATTATTGTAGAGAGAATCATTTATGTACATGTTATCCTTGCAATCAAATGCATTTGGTTCCCAAAGTGTCCATACCCCTAAAAAATTGGGATTGTTAACAATAGCTGATTTTAGCATATCATTAATTTCTTTTTTTGAACCTTTAAGTTTGTGAAGTAACTGGGTTCTTTGTTCAAGCGATCTCGCAATTATTATTGCTGATGATAGATATGATTGTGTTTCGAATGCTGCTTTTCGGGATATTTCAACAGCCAATTTTTTTGCATCATTAAAATCTTCTTTTCGATGATTTATACCCAGGAATAAAAAAAGGAAAATAAACACAAATGCTGTAATTATAGTTACAGAAATTGAAACAGTTAAATCTGTGTTCTCCTTCTTTATACACATATAAGTATCTAATTAACAGGCAGTTTATTGTAATAAGTGTCTGGCTTATACCAAATGTAGGTTATTTTTATTAATATTATAAAAAATTATATGCAGAAATTTATTTTAATTTGATGAATTTAATAATCATCGTTGTTAACTTTATCCAATTAAACAGATTTTTAATTTATTTCAGATCATAAACTCAAGTGCATCATGGAAACAACTACAAAACAATTTGTATTTTTAATAATAATCTCTGTCTTTTTTACAAATTGCAATATGCAAACTACTTTGGAACAAGAAAAAGAAAAGATATTACAAACCGATATTGATTTTTCAAACCGCTCGGTAGAGGTTGGCAATCACAGGGCTTTTTTAGAATATGCTTCACCCGATGTTGTTTTATTAAAACCCAATTCATATCCTATTGTGGGTAAAGAAGCTATGAAACAATTATATTCGGAGTTGTCAGATACCAGTTATCGGTTAACCTGGAAACCGAGTTATGCAAAAGTTTCTAAATCGGCAGACTTGGGATATACATTTGGAATTTTTCTTTTAGAAATTACCCGGGGAGAACAAAAAGGACAATCGCTGCAAGGAACTTACTGTACAATTTGGGAAAAAAATGCTAAAGGGGAATGGCGGTTTGTACTTGATACAGGAAACAGTGGCTTAGATGAAAAGGAAAGCAAATAAGAAAAATCGATTTCTAATATTTTATGTATTTCGTGTCGATTTCATATCTTTGCACATTCATATAAATTATAATGACAGAGAAAATAAATTTTAATACTGTTTTTGAATCTTTTAACCAATTCAATATATTAATTATTGGCGATGTAATGATCGACTCGTACATGTGGGGTAAGGTAAACCGTATTTCTCCCGAAGCTCCTGTTCCAATAATTATGAGTACAAAACAGGAAAATCGTTTAGGCGGTGCTGCTAATGTGGCATTAAATGTTCAGGCTCTCGGTGCAAATCCTATTCTCTGTGCTGTTATCGGGAAAGATTCAAAAGCAAAATCCTTTTATAATCTTTTAAAAGAGAATAAATTATCAGGCGAGGGAATCCTGGAAGACGAAAGTAGAAAAACAACTGTAAAAACAAGGATTATTTCTAATAACCAGCATTTATTACGAGTTGATGAAGAAGTGGATCACGAGCTCGATAAAAAAATTGAAAAAACCTTTATTCAGCATATTTTATCAATAATGTCGAAAAAACAGGTAAATGCAATCATATTTGAAGATTACGATAAAGGGTGCATTACACCTCTTGTTATTAAGGAAATTGTTGAATTTGCAAATAAGAAGAATATTCCAACTTTGGTGGATCCCAAAAAGAGAAATTTCTCTGAATACAAGAATGTTACACTTTTCAAACCCAATTTCAAGGAGTTGGTCGAAGGTTCCAAAATTGACATTAAAAAGGGAGATTTTGACGGAGTATTTAAGGCATCGGAGAAATTACATGATGAATTATCAGTAAAATATCTTTTAGTAACATTGTCGGAGTTAGGAGTTTTTATTAGTTATAACAAATCCTACAAAACAATACCTGCCGAGGTAAGAGATATTGCAGATGTTTCGGGGGCCGGAGATACTATAATAAGTATCGCGAGTGTTTGTCTTGCATCGGGTTTAAATGCCGAACTTATTGCCGGGATATCAAACCTGGCAGGCGGATTGGTATGCGAAAAGGTTGGCGTGGTACCAATCGATAAAACGCAACTTTTAAAAGAAACCATTGAGAAATTTTCATGATTCTTCAGTCAAAAAAACAGGATGAACTATAAAACATTTTTTTAAATAAAAAATAGTACTGGCTTATAGAGAATTGATATAAAAAACAAAAAGAATTGTTAATAATTTGTTAATAACTCCAATAAAAATGTTTACAATTCTTATTCAACACAAATATAAAAAGCGTTTAAAATTGTATTTTTGAAATCCTGTAAAATCAAAATTTATTAAATATAAACATAGTATTTACAACGAAATAAGATATGGGAAAAGTTATTGCATTAGCAAATCAAAAGGGTGGAGTAGGAAAAACCACTACAGCAATAAATTTAGCAGCGAGTTTAGCTGTTCTCGAGAAAAAAGTTATTATTGTTGACGCCGATCCTCAGGCTAATGCCACATCAGGAACGGGTTTTGATATCAGGGCCATTAAAACGAGTATTTATGAATGTTTGGTTGATGATCTCGATCCTAAAAGCATTATTTTAAACAGCGATATTGAAGGATTGGATCTTATACCTTCTCATATTGATTTAGTTGGTGCAGAAATAGAAATGCTTAATCAGCCTAACCGGGAATATATTTTAAAGCGTGTAATTGAGAAATTTAAAGACGATTATGATTTTATTTTAATCGATTGTTCTCCATCTTTAGGATTAATAACTGTTAATGCACTAACTGCTGCTGATTCTGTAATAATCCCGGTACAATGCGAATACTTTGCTCTTGAAGGATTAGGGAAATTGCTTAATACAATAAAAATTATTCAAACACGACTTAACAAAGAACTCGAAATCGAGGGATTTCTTTTAACCATGTACGATCCACGATTACGATTATCAAACCAGGTTGTGGATGAAGTAAAAAAACATTTCCAGGATATGGTTTTTGAAACCATTGTTCAACGCAACATAAAATTGAGCGAATCACCTAGCTACGGGAAACCTGTTGTTTTATACGATGCAGCTTCTAAAGGTTCTGTAAATTACTTGAACCTTGCACGCGAAGTACTTCAAAAAAACGACAAGACAAAGATCGCGAACGCGGCTAAAATAATTGAATAAACAAAGTTTAACCAGAATTAATTGAATATATAATGGCACAACGAAATGCATTAGGAAGAGGATTGGGAGCATTGATTGACGATGCAGGTCATGAACACACAGTAAATGCCGACTCTGTTAATGAAATAGAGATTAACCGTATAGAAGTAAACCCGTTTCAGCCTCGAACAAAATTCGACGAAGAATCTTTAAATGATCTCGCGAAATCTATTCGTGAATTAGGAATTATTCAGCCTATTACCGTTAGAAAAATTGACGATAAAAAATTCCAATTAATAACAGGTGAACGTCGTTACAGGGCTGCCCAGATCGCGGGACTTAACAAAATTCCGGCATACGTTCGTTTTGCCAACGATCAGGAAATGCTGGAGATGGCTCTTGTTGAAAATATCCAGCGCGAAGACCTCGATGCCATTGAAATAGCAATAAGCTACCAGCGTTTAATTGAAGAATGTAAACTTACCCAGGAAAGCATGAGCGACAGGGTTGGTAAAAAAAGATCAACCATTTCAAATTACCTGAGATTATTAAAATTGCCTGCTGAAATTCAACTGGGTATTCGCGATAAGCAAATATCTATGGGGCATGCAAGAGCTCTTGTAAATATTGAAAATACAAAAACACAGCTAAATACATATTATAAAATTATCGATGACGATTTATCTGTTCGCAAAACTGAAGATATAATTCGCGATATTAATACCCCAAAACCAGATGAACAGAAAGAAAAAGTACGACTTCCCGAAGAATACGAACAGTTAAAAAAACACCTTTCTGATCATTTTAACACGAAAATTGACTTTAAACGAAATAATAAGGGAAGCGGCAAAATCGTTATTCCATTTAAATCAGATGAAGATTTAGAAAGATTAATGGGAATTATTGATAAAATGAAATAATTTTGCCCCTGGTTATTTTAAAATTCAAAACAATTGTCTGATAATAAATTCAAAATCATATTTATTAAATATTGTTTAACCCTCATTCTGATGTGCTTATTCAATAATGCATTCAGTCAGGATGATGTTGTTTTAACCGGGCAAGCACGACAAGATATTAATCAGCCCCAGGTTCATTCGCCTCATAAAGCAACAATGTACTCGGCTCTTATTCCGGGGCTCGGTCAGGTTTACAATAAAAAATACTGGAAATTACCCGTGATTTATGGATTAACCGGAATATTTATTTATTCTTTCGATTACAATAACACTCAATACAATAAGTTTAAGAATGCTTATGCCGATTTCCAGTCAGGTAAAATTACAAGCTTCGAAGGATACACCGATAAAGCGATAATTCTGAAAATTAAAGACAATTACAGCCGGAACAGGGATTTAAATGTTATAAGCCTTGCAGCTATTTATTTACTAAATGTTGTGGATGCTGCCGTTGATGCACATTTATTTTATTATGATATTAGCGAAGATCTCTCGTTGGATGTTCAACCTGCAATGCAATTTTCAGTCGATAAACAGAGTACTTATGGTTTTGCTCTTAGCATTAGTTTCTAGACAGTTGATTCCACACGGGCTCATTAAATAAACTTTTTAACAAATAATAACAAAAAAAATTTCTTTTTTTAATCGAATTGCTTTTATTTCGGGCATTATTTAAATTTACATTAAAAAATTAACCATGTTAAAAACAAAGGTCATCATATTTTCACTATTATCATGTTTTATATCTCAATCAATTTATAGTTCAGATGCTGAAAAAGATTCGCTAAAACTGGGAGTCGAGTATTTTTCAAATTTTGAAGATAATCTTGATAGCTTGCTCAATCTCTGGTATGTAAAAAACTCGGTTAAAACAAACTACAATACTTCAAACGATAATATTTATTCTGATATACCGGAATTTCCGGATTCGGTATATATTGAACGTTTAAAAAATATCCCTTCAATTATTAATCTTCCATACAACAGTATTGTTCGAAATTATATTCATGTATATACAAAAAAACGAAGAGAGAACGTTCAGGCAATGATTGGCCTTTCCGACTATTATTTTCCCATTATTGAAGAGATTTTCGAGGGATACGGGATACCTACAGAACTTAAATATATGGCAATTATTGAGTCAGCATTAAATCCAAATGCTGTTTCAAGGGTGGGAGCAACAGGAATGTGGCAGTTTATGTACGGAACAGCCAGAATGTATAATTTAACAATAAACTCTTACGTTGATGAACGCCGCGATCCGGTAAAATCTGCTCATGCTGCTGCAAAATTTATGCAGGATCTCTATTCAATATTTAACGACTGGACATTGGTTATTGCCGCGTATAATTGTGGGCCGGGAAATGTAAATAAAGCCATCCGGCGAACAGGCGGGAAAAGGGATTTTTGGGAATTGTACTATTACCTGCCTCGCGAAACCAGGGGATATGTACCTGCATATATTGCAGCTGCTTATACAATGAATTATTATCAGGAACATTATATCTCACCTGTTATTCCTGAAATATCAATGGCTACTGATACCATCATTATTTATGATAATTTGCATTTAAAACAGGTGTCAGAAGTTTTAGGAATACCTTATCAACTCATACGCGATTTAAATCCTCAATACAAGATAGATATTATTCCTGCAAAAGGAACTAAATACCCGATTACAATACCTATGGATTATACTGGTAAGTTTATTTCGAATCAGGATTCAATTTTCAGGTATAAAGATTCACTGTTTTTTACTGCAGATAATACAATAAAAAGCCCTCAAAAGTCATATTATATTCCACAGGCACCAACAGGGCGTGAAAAATTGGTTTATACTGTAAAATCAGGTGATAACCTTGGCTTTATTGCTGAATGGTATAATGTAGGATTGTCTGATTTACGATACTGGAATAATATTCGGGGAAATACCATACGTGTTGGGCAAAATATCGCTGTTTATGTGAAAAAAGATAATGTAAGCAAGTATTCGAACATCAACTCATTGTCTTTTGAAGAAAAACAACGCAGAATTGGTAAATCAACCGTTCTGCCCGACGAAGTTGAAGTAAGCCCTGCTACAGGAAACGTTGTATATTATAAAGTTCGTTCAGGCGATACGCTTTGGGATATTGCCAAAAAATACCCAGGTGTTACCGAAAAAGAAATAATGAAATTAAATAATTTATCCAGCGGAAGATCATTAAAAGCAGGGCAAACTATTAAGATTATGCCTAAAAGCTAATTCGGAATAGAACTCTCGAGATGTATTATTTACTCGAAAAAGTTCTTCATTTTTTCAAAAAAACTTTTATCCGATTCATCAGGCTGAGGGACAAAATTAGTTGACTTTCCAAGTTGCTCAACTGTTTTTTGTTCTTCTTTCGACAGGGTTTTAGGAACCCAAACATTTATATTAACCAATAAATCTCCTTTGCCATAACCATTAACTTCGGGGAGACCTTTTCCCCTGAGACGTAGAATTTTACCGGGTTGAGTTCCGGCATCGATTTTAATTTTAACTTTACCGTCAACAGTTGGAATTTCTACAGGGGCACCAAGTGCTGCTTCGGCAAAATTCAGGTACAATCCATATATAAGATCATTTCCGTCACGAATTAAATCGGGGTGTTTTTCTTCCTGAATTAACACGATTAAATCACCATTGACACCACCACGGCGAGCAGCATTTCCTTTTCCGCTAACTGAGAGTTGCATTCCTTCTGCTACTCCTGCAGGGATATCGAGCGAAGTAACTTCCGTATCTTTAACTATTCCTTCGCCATGACAACTTGTGCACTTATTGGTTATTATTTTCCCTTCGCCACCACATGCATGACAAACAGAAGCTGTTTGCATTTGCCCGAGAAAAGTACTGGTAACCCGTATTACCTGCCCGGTGCCATTGCAAGTTGAACATGTACTGTAAGCAGACGAATTTGCAGCACCGGTTCCACTACATGGTTTGCAGGCTACATATTTATTTACTTTTATTTTTTTAGTAACACCGTGAGCAATTTCTTTTAAATCCAAAGATACTTTAACTCTCAGGTTTGATCCTTTATTAACTCTTTGAGATCGCTGCCTTGAACTGCCGAACCCGCCAAATCCACTGAACCCGCCAAAACTTCCTCCAAAAGCACTCCCGAAAATGTCGCCAAAGTTTTCGAAAATATCTTCCATACTCATACCACCGCCACTAAATCCATTACCTGAAGCTCCACCTACTCCTGCATGTCCATAACGATCGTAACGGGCTTTTTTATCCGGGTTACTTAAAACTTCATAAGCTTCTGCCGCTTCCTTAAACTTCGACTCAGCACTTTTATCGCCCGGATTTTTATCGGGATGAAACTTTAAGGCTTGTTGCCTGTAAGCTTTTTTTATTTCTTCAGCGGTAGCATTTTTCGATACTTCCAATATTTCGTAATAATCTCTTTTCGACATTTTTTTTCGTATTATCGCTCTTGCATTTTTTTATTCACCAACCACAACTTTCGAAAAGCGAATAACCTTTTCGTTTAAATAATATCCTTTTTCAACAACATCAACAACTTTGCCTTTAAGTTCTTCAGCCGGGGCAGGTATTTTTGTTATGGCTTCATGTTCATCGGTATTAAAATCCTTTTCTTTAGCCGAAATTTCTTTAATACCTCGTTGTTTTAAAAATTCGGAAAACTTTGTATAGATAAGATTTATTCCTTCTTTTACTGCATTGATATCTTTTGCCTGATCAATATGTCCCAGGGCTCGTTCAAAATCATCGACAACAGGTAAAATATTTACGAGGATATCTTCTCCGGCCGATTTAATGAGTTCAGTTTTTTCTTTTAATGTTCGTTTCCTGTAATTGTCATATTCAGCTGCAAGACGTAAATATTTATCGTTTAATTCGTCTAATTTCTCTTTATCAGATTTCTCTTTTTTTACTTCTTCTATTTTTTCATCAACAGTTGTCTCAGTTTGATTAGTGCTTGTGGATTCCTGTTCTGATTTGGTTTCAATATTTTCTTGCTGAGGTGTTTTTACATGTTTCTTTTCCTCTTTTTTCTCTTTCGTACTTTTTGTCATCTCAGTAAAATTTGAATAATTATTTGTAAGATTTTAATTAGTTCGGTATAATCAAAATATTTGCCAAAAAGGTTAATCGGTCATATTGGCATCTTGAATGATAAATAATTTGTTTTTTATGTCAAAAACGAAGTTAGTTAACGCGTTGAATATCTGCACCGAGGTTTTTAAGCCTGATGTCAATGTTTTGATATCCCCTGTCAATCTGGTCGATATTATGAATTGTGCTTGTACCGTTAGCTGATAAAGCAGCAATAAGTAAAGCAACACCGGCACGAATATCGGGAGATGTCATTTTTGTTGCCCGTAATTGTATCTGGTTATCAAGCCCGATAACTGTTGCACGATGAGGATCGCAAAGAATAATTTGTGCACCCATATCGATGAGTTTATCAACAAAAAATAAGCGACTTTCGAACATTTTTTGATGTATAAGAACGCTGCCTTTTGCCTGTGTTGCAACAACTAACATGATACTAAGTAAATCGGGTGTTAATCCTGGCCAGGGTGCATCAGCAATGGTCATTATTGATCCATCTATAAATGTTTCTATTTCGAAGTGTTTGTTTTCGGGAATATATATATCATCGCCTATTTTCTCAAACTGAATACCAAGTCGTTGGAACGAATATGGAATAATGCCAAGATTTTCGTACGAAACATTTTTAATTGTAATCTCAGAACCGGTCAGTGCTGCTAAGCCAATAAAACTGCCAACTTCAATCATGTCGGGTAAGATACGATGCTCGCAACCACCCAGTTCGGTTACCCCGTCAATAGTTAACAAATTAGAACCAATACCTGAAATTTTTGCACCCATGCTAACAAGCATCTTGCATAATTGCTGAATATAAGGCTCACATGCTGCATTGTAAATGGTTGTTTTGCCTTTAGCCAAGACAGCAGCCATAATTATATTTGCTGTTCCGGTAACAGATGCTTCTTCAAGCAACATGGATGTTCCTACCAGGTTCTTTCCTTTTACCTTGTATGAGTTTTCTTTATGGCTAAATTCGAACTTTGCACCTAGTTTTTCAAAACCAACGAAATGAATGTCAACTCTTCTTCTGCCAATTTTATCGCCTCCGGGTTTTGGGATGTATCCTTTACCAAAGCGGGCTAATAATGGGCCAATCATCATTATTGATCCTCGAAGTGCAGTTGATTTGTTCCTGTACTCTTCTGTTTTAAAATAATCGTAATTAATATCCTTTGCTATAAAAGAATAACTTGAGTCATTTAATTTTTTCACCTGAACACCTGTTGATGCAAGTAAATCTATAAGTTTAACTACATCAATGATATTTGGTATGTTGTGAATAATAACTTCTTCGGGAGTTAGAAGTGTAGCGCAAATAATTTGTAATGCTTCATTTTTTGCACCCTGGGGGTAAATATCGCCTTTAAGTTTTTTCCCCCCGTTTATAATAAATGAACTCATATACGAACGATTGTATGATTATTTTTTTCGTGGTACCGGGGTACGACGATGTTTATTTTTTGCCAGTATATCTTTGGTTTCGGCTAACCGGGTTTCATTAATATTCAATTGAATTTTACCATCGGATATTACATTCAAATCACTAAAAATCTGTTCATCAGAAACGGCCTCTTTATTCCATGTCAGGTAGCTTTTTTTCATGTGGTTGGCGAGCATCTGGATTAAAACTTCTTTCTTTTCAGGATCTTCCATTTTTACAGCTTCATCGATTAGTTTTTCAATAGTTTTGCCGTAATGTTTAAATTTTATTTTTTGAGTATTGTAAGGTACAATTTCGGGTTTTTCTTTTAGTTTTTCAATCGATGGGTTCTCGTAAGGGGAGTCTATATCAAGTTTAAAATCAGATATAATCGCGAGGTGATCCCATAATTTGTGTTTAAAATCTGCAATATCACGTAAATGAGGGTTCATATTTCCCATAATTGCAATAATTGCCTGCGCCATCTTGTTTCGCTTATCCCTGTCGTTTTCTGCAATCGTGAGTTCAATCATCTTTTGTATGTTCCTGCCATATTCAGGCAAAACAAGCTTTTCCCTACTGGTATTGTATTCCATAATTTTTATTGATTTTTGCAAAAATAACTCTTTTTGATTTAGCAATCAAAGAATTATAATTTTATTATTTTTTAACTATTTGTAGTTTGGCAAATTTTAGTAAAAGCTGTTTCTCGCCAACTACTTCGAAATATACAGTTGCTTTTGAGTTTGGTGCAACACCTTCAATTTGTAAAACTTCACCTAACCCAAATTTACTATGCCGAACAACCATTCCTTCTGCAATTAAACCAGGATCATCGGGTATTATTTCTGATTCCTGATTGGTATGATTATTTTGATTCGAACTGATCTTTACAAGTCTCTTATTTACTGATTGGAGATTTCCATTTATACCCGGCTTATCATTTTTTATGAATTTTGGCTTCGATGAAAATCCAGGTAAATCATTTTTAGTTATCAGGGGGAAAGGTGTTTCCAAAAAAGAATCGGGTAATTCGAGAAATTGTTCATCAATCTCTTTAATAAAACGGCTTGGCCTGCATGATGAGGGAACTCCCCACTTATAGCGTTCTTTTGCAAAACTGATAACAGCCGTTTCTTCGGCACGTGTTAATGCCACGTAACATAACCGTCTTTCTTCCTCGAGTTCTTTTTGTGTGCCTGATGACATGCTTGATGGAAAAAGATCTTCTTCGAGTCCGACTAAAAAAACATGCTTAAATTCTAATCCTTTGGCTGAATGTATCGTCATTATGGTTACTTTATTAAAATCATCATCTTTTTCATTATCCTGATTAGTTAATAAAGCAACATTTTCCATGTATTTATCGAGCGTGGGAAGTAAGTCGGTATCGTTTTGCTCATCAACAAATTCCTTTATCCCGTTTAATAACTCTTCAAGGTTTTCGAGCCGGGTTTGCTCTTCGTGCGACTCGGGATTTTTAAATTCATCAATTATTCCTGATTCTTTAGCAATAAGTATTGCTGCATCGTAAGCATCATTCTGTTTTATTCCTTCGCTGAATTTCTCAATTAATTCTTTAAATGAGTTCAGCTTACTTTGTGTGCCGCTATTTAGCCCGAGCCCGTTTTTTTGAATTTGAGTAAGAATATCCCAGGTTGTAAGGTTTTCGTTTTTTGCTGTTTCTTCAATTCGCTCGAGAGTTGTTTGTCCAATGCCTCGCGCGGGGTAATTAATAACGCGTGTTAATGCTTCTTCGTCGTTATGATTTATAGAAAGCCTGAAATAAGCTAAAATATCTTTTATTTCTTTTCGTTGATAAAACGAAATACTTCCATAAACTTTATAGGGAATATTAAATCGCCTGAATGCTTCTTCAAAACTTCTCGATTGCGCATTGGTACGGTATAAAATTGCAAAATCCTTGTTGTCGTAGTTTTTCTCTTCAATTACATCCTGAATTATTCGTGCAATTTTGTAAGCTTCGTCTTTATCGGTTTCGGCTTCAACAACTTTAATTTTTTCACCAACAGAATTTGCAGAAAATACTTTTTTGGGTATTTGTTCTTTATTTTTTTTGATTAAACTATTCGCTGCATTTACAATGGTTTGAGTTGATCTGTAGTTTTGTTCAAGTTTAAATAATTTGTATCCGGGGTAGTCATTCTTAAAATTGAGGATGTTCTCAATTTTTGCCCCCCTGAATGAATAGATACTTTGAGCATCATCACCAACAACGCAAATGTTTTTATTTTTCGAGCTTAACTTATTTACAATTAAATATTGGGCAAAGTTGGTGTCCTGATACTCATCAACCAATATGTATTTAAACATGTTTTGGTACTTTTCAAGTACTTCAGGGAAGTCGCGAAAAAGAATATTCGTGTTTAGCAACAAATCATCAAAATCCATTGCATCAGCTTTCTTGCACCTGTTAGAATATATGGTGTAGATATCTGTTATTCTCGAACGATTGTTTTTTTGATCCTGAATAATAATTTGATTATTGCTGCTATATGCTTTAGCGGTTATTAAATTGTTTTTTGCACTCGATATTCGGCCATATACCTCGTTTGATTTATATATTTTATCATCCAAATTTAATTCCTTAATGATTTTTTTGATTAAACTTTTTGTGTCAATTGGGTCATAAATTGTATAATTTGAAGAATATCCCAGTTTACCTGATTCATTTCGAAGTATTCGTGCAAATATGGAGTGGAAAGTGCCCATCCATAAGAACCGGGCGACATCATTTCCTGCCATTTTTGCAATTCGCGACTTCATTTCAGCTGCCGCTTTGTTGGTAAAGGTTAGTGCTAATATTTGGCGGGCAGGTATTTCCTTTGCCAAAAGATATGCAATCCGGTATGTTAATACCCTTGTTTTACCGGATCCCGCCCCGGCTATTACTAACGATGCTCCACTATAGTTTACAACAGCTTCTCGTTGTGCTTCGTTTAGTTCGTTTAAAAATTCGTACACTTTATATCTGGTTAAAAATAAGTGGTAAAAATAAACCCATTAATCTGCCAATACAAACCTTGTTCAAAGTATTTATACACAAAATATTTTCTTCTTAAATGCAATGCATTAAACAAAAAATTTACATACAAATATAAAAGCACATACAATTTTATTGATTGATATTTGTTATTATTGTAGTTTTCTTTGAAAGATATCAACATAGTTTATGAAAAAGATTCAACATATAATTCTTCTTATTGGCTATTTTATTCCATTAAGCGGATTTGCACAAATAAGTTCGAATGCTGATTTTATTGAGAAAACAGAATATTCAGATTTTGATTCAATTCATGTTTTTTGTACATCGGATTTAAACGGGGGTAGTTTAATTGCTGCTGATTCATCGGGAATAGGTCATTATTCTTTTGAATGGTTTAAATATGATGAAGGAACAAATAGTTTTAATATTCCTTTAACCGATTTTTCAATCAATACAGATTCAACTATTTCAACAATTTCAAATTTAAGTTCGGGAGGTTATAAAGTTGTTTTAACAGCAGATACGGTTCAGGAATATATTGCGTGGATATATAATAATACAAACCTTTCCATCGATGTACGGATTATTGATCCATTGGATTGTGAACTACTTGAATTAAATGGAACTCCAAATTTTGTAACCGGGTTTACATACTTCAATCCAGATGGTGGAGCAGGGTATGATTTTGAAAATAGCAAAGGAGAATACAAGTGGGAGTTTACTTCCGATGGAGAAGTTAATATTCCCGAATATAATTATTCTTATACCAGTACAGTTGATTTACCATTAGAAGATACAAAATGTAAATTAGTTCTTATTGATCGTTTTGGCTGCGAGACTTCAGATTCGGTTAATTATACTGCAATAGCCACAAAGGCAGATTTGAAAATGACTGTTCTCGATCGTGACGGGAACGAAGTTTCTTCCGGAGATACTTCAGTTACAGGTGAAGCTCCCCTGATTGTTAAATTTACCAACGAATCGAAAAGGGGGTACGAATTTGTTTGGTTCTTTGGTGATACACTTGTTAAAGATGATGACGATTATATTACTACAACCGATTTTAATTTACAACCTGAACATACCTATTATTATACAGAAAAAGAGTTGGGGAAAAAATATACTGCAAAGCTTGTAAGTGAGAGCGAATATGGCTGTATGGATTCTATACCTGTGTATATAAATATTGATCCTTCAAAATTTGAATTTCCTAATGTTTTTTCTCCTAATGGTGATACGAATAATGACATATTTATTATTGATCCCGAGAATTTTAAATCGATACGTTCATTTAAAATAACAATTTTTAACCGCTCGGGACAGTTAATGCACGAATACGAAGGTGATATTCACGACTGGAAAGGCTGGGACGGAACAGTTAGAGGAAAAGGTAAAGCCAGTGAAGGAACTTATTTTTTTGTATTAGAAGTTACCGGATGGGATGATGTTAAATACAATAATAATACTTTAGGTAAGGAATCCAGCTTTGGATTTATTGGTTTGTACAGGTAAATAACTGAAAATAATATAAAGAAAGCAGGGTTAAAATTTGATTAACCCTGCTTTCTTTTATAGTTAAATTAGTTTTTGAATACTAATCTTCTTCTTCTTCTTCTTCAAATGCTTTAATCAGTTTTTCCTGAACATCGGATGGAACCTGATCGTACTTCGAAAATTTCATGGTGTATGTAGCTCTGCCACCACTAATTGAACTTAAAGCTGTTGAATATTTATTCATCTCAGCTAAAGGTACTTTTGCACTTATTTTTTCAAATCCTTTTTCACTATTCATCCCTTCAATCATCGCACGACGGCCTTGTAAATCACTCATTACATCACCCATTCTGTCTGATGGAACAAGAACTTCAACATCGTAAATGGGTTCCATAATTTTAGGCCCGGCTTCTTTAAATGCTGCTCTAAAGGCATTTCGCCCGGCAAGCCTGAAAGAAATTTCATTTGAATCTACAGGGTGCATTTTACCATCATAAACGCAAACACGGATATCGCGTGCGTATGAACCTGTTAGCGGGCCTTCTTCCATTTTTTCCATTATACCTTTTAATATTGCAGGTAAGAAACGGGCATCTATAGCTCCACCAACAATACAATTATAATATACAAGTTTTCCACCCCAAGGTAAAGCATGCTCTTCTTTATTTCTTACCGATACTGCAATTTCTTTCCCACCTACTTTATATTTTGATGGTTCTGGAGCACCTTCTTTGTAAGGTTCTATAACAATGTGAACTTCACCAAACTGGCCCGAACCACCCGATTGTTTTTTATGTCGGTAACTCGATTCAGCAACTTTAGTAATGGTTTCCCTGTAAGGTATTCGTGGTGCCAAAAACTCTGTTTCAATCTTGTAAATCTTATCCAGGTGCCATTTTACCATATTATTTAAATGATATTCACCCTGGCCATGAATAAGTATTTGTTTTAATTCTTTAGAGTATTCAATTATTATTGTTGGATCCGCTTGATTAATTCTTCCCAGTGCTTCCCCTAATTTTTCGTCATCCGATTCGCTTACAGCTTTTATCGCTGTTCTGAATTTCGGATTTGGGAAAGAAATAGGCTGAAATTTTAAATCAGATTTTCCGTCGGATAGGGTTTCGTTTGTTCCTGTATTTTTTAATTTAACCGCTGCACCAATATCTCCGGCTACAAGCTGAGAAACTTTCTGACGATTTTTACCGGCTACAACATATAATTGTGATAGTCTTTCCTTGGAACCTGAATTGTTATTTGTTAAATCCATGCCCTCGGTTATTTTACCCGAAATTACTTTAAAGTAGTTTATTTCGCCAATATGTGATTCAGTAGCTGATTTAAAAACAAACAAAGCAGGTGTTCCATCTTCTTTACAAGGAACTTCTTTACCATCAACTGTTTTTTCAGATGGCATTTTATCAGGAGAAGGTAAAGCGTTTACAGTAAACTCCATTAATCGTTTAATTCCCATGCTTTTTTCAGCTGATGTGCAAAATACAGGAAACATTCCTCTGTTAATAACACCAGCCCTTATTCCTTTACGCATTTCATCTTCATCAAGAGAACCTTTTTCAAAGAAAAGTTCCATTAACTTTTCATCATTCTCTGCCGCAGCTTCAACCAGGGTGTTGTGTAATTCTTCCGCAGTAGCCATTTGGTCAGCGGGAATTGGCAATTCTTCTCTTTGTCCTGATGCATTCCACTTATACATTTTCATTTTAAGGACATCAATTATCGCATTAAATTCACTTCCCGAACCAACAGGATACTGAACAACAACAACCTTGTTGCCAAATGTACCTTTTGCAGCTTCAACAGTTCCTTCAAAATTTGCTTTTTCATGATCCAGTTGATTGATTACCAAAACAACTGGTTTATTGAATTTTTCGCAATACCGGTTTAAAATCTCCGTGCCAACTTCTATTCCATGTTGTGCATGCAATAAGAGTAAAGCAGAATCAACCACCCGAAACGAAGAACTTACGCTTCCCATATAATCATCAGCTCCGGGAGTATCTATAATATTTATTTTGTGATCGTTAAATTCAGCATATAATACTGTTGAAAACACTGAGTTTCCAACCTCATGTTCTATGTCATTATAGTCAGAAACACTATTCTTTCCATCAACAGTTCCTTTTCTTTCAATTACACCACCTTCTAATAACATTGCTTCGGCCAGGGTTGTTTTTCCCGAGCCGGAACTTCCAATTAAAGCAATATTCCTTATTTTATCCGTTTGATAAGTTTTCATAAGTAAATCATCTAATTAATTATTAATAAATAGCTATCTAATTCTCTTGTAAATCAAATTATTTAAAATAACCTGTAATGTTAAATGGGTTTCAAAAATAGTAAAATTTTATCAACACACAAGTTGTAGTATATATTATTATATAAAAGATTTTTTTTGATTTTAATCTTTCTAAATAAGAAATTAAATGGATGAATATCTCGATATTTTTGGTAGTTAAAAAAAAGATTATACTTTTGCGACATTTTGCATCAGAAAAATTCATGAATTAAATCAATATAAATCAACATTTTTGAATTTTATAAACGAATAAAAAAGAAGAAACATTTTTTTTAAAGAATCAACTAAAATTTACGAAATAAATTTAAAAATATTGCAGATTATTAAAAAAAAAGAATACCTTTGCGAACCGATTTTATAAAAAAATAATTTTAAATATTTGTCTATATGCCTACAATACAGCAGTTAGTAAGAAAAGGAAGAACTCAGATTGTGGAGAAGAAAAAAGCTCCTGCTTTGGATGCATGTCCTCAGAGGAGGGGTGTTTGTACACGTGTTTATACAACAACACCAAAGAAGCCAAATTCAGCTATGCGAAAAGTGGCCAGGGTTAGATTAACAAATCAGAAAGAAGTGAATGCTTATATTCCAGGTGAAGGACATAATTTGCAAGAACACTCAATAGTGTTAATCCGTGGTGGTAGAGTAAAAGATCTTCCCGGTGTTCGTTATCACTTAATCAGAGGTGCTCTCGATACATCAGGAGTTGAAGGTAGAACCCAACGACGTTCAAAATACGGAGCTAAAAGACCAAAGAAATAATTGAATTCAATAGAGTTTAGAAGCGATGAGAAAATCAAAACCAAAACAGAGGATTTTATTACCAGATCCAAAATATAAAGACACATTAGTTACCCGATTTGTTAACGATCTTCAAGTCGATGGTAAAAAGAATGCTGCTTTTAAAATATTCTACGAAGCAATGGAAATTGTTGCAGATAAAAATAAAGATAAGGAAAAATCTGCAATCGAAATATGGAAAAAAGCTTTGGAGAATATCACTCCAATGGTTGAAGTGAAAAGCAGAAGAATCGGTGGAGCTACTTTCCAGGTTCCTATGGAAGTTAATCCTCGCCGTAAAACTTCAATCAGTATAAAAAATATGATTAAATATGCTCGTCAGCGAAGTGGAAAAAATATGGCCGAAAAATTATCTCAGGAAATTATGGCTGCATTTAACGAAGAAGGCGGAGCGTTTAAAAAGAAAGAAGAAACACACAGAATGGCCGACGCTAATAAGGCATTTGCTCATTTTAAATTTTAATATTGGATTTAGGAAGTAAATTTTGAGACAGGGGTAGAGAATAATGAGTAAAGATTTGCAATATACCAGGAATATCGGAATCATGGCGCATATTGATGCCGGTAAGACTACAACAACAGAGCGTATTCTGTTTTATACTGGTATAACACATCGTATCGGGGAGGTTCATGATGGAGCTGCCACCATGGACTGGATGGTTCAGGAGCAGGAGAGAGGAATTACAATTACTTCCGCAGCTACAACAGCGTATTGGAATTATAGAAATCAAGATTATAAAATAAATATTATAGATACTCCCGGACACGTAGATTTCACTGTCGAAGTTGAACGCTCGTTACGTGTACTTGATGGAGCTATAGCAGTTTTTTGTGCTGTTGGTGGTGTTGAGCCTCAGTCTGAAACTGTTTGGCGTCAAGCAGATAAGTATGAAGTTCCCAGAATGGCCTTTATTAATAAAATGGACCGTGCCGGGGCCGATTTCTTTTCTGTTATTAACCAGATGAAAGAAAGACTTAAAGCAAACGCCGTTCCTGTTCAAATACCCATTGGTTCTGAAGAAACGTTCAGGGGCGTTATTGATTTAATTGAAAATAAAGCAGTTGTTTGGTTCGAAGATGAAAAATTAGGTACCCAGTTTAAATATGTTGAAATTCCATCTGAATTTGCGGCTGAAGCCGAAGAATGGAGAGCAAAACTTATTGAAGCTGTTGCAGAATACGATGATGCATTACTCGAGCGATTTTTCGAAGATCCTAACTCAATTACAAGTGATGAAATGTTAGCTGTTATCCGTAAAGCTACAATTGGTATGACTATAGTACCTGTATTATGCGGATCGGCATTTAAAAATAAAGGAGTTCAACGATTGCTTGATGCAGTTGTTACATTTTTACCAAGCCCAATCGATATTGGAAATACAAAAGGCATTAACCCGAAGAATGATCAGGAAGTTGAAAGAAAACCAGATGCTGGCGAACCTTTGGCAGCTCTTGCTTTCAAAATTGCAACCGATCCATTTGTTGGGAGACTCGCATTTTTGAGAGTTTACTCTGGACGAATAGATTCAGGTTCTTATGTATTGAATGTTAGAACCGGGAAACGTGAACGAATTTCACGATTATATCAAATGCATGCAAACAAGCAAAATCCAAAAGATTTTATCGAAGCAGGTGATATTTGCGCAGCTGTTGGTTTTAAAGATATTAGAACCGGAGATACTTTGTGCGAAGAAAAACACCCGATTACCTTGGAGTCGATGGATTTCCCGGAACCAGTAATCGGAATTGCTGTTGAACCTAAAACTCAGAAAGATCTTGATAAATTAAATATGGCCCTTATGAAACTTGCAGAAGAAGATCCAACTTTCTCTGTAAAAGTAGATAAGGACTCAGGACAAACAATTATTAGCGGAATGGGAGAATTACATCTCGAAATTCTCATCGACAGGCTTTTACGCGAATTTAAAGTAGAGTGTAACCAGGGAGCGCCACAAGTTGCATACAAAGAAGCAATTACTGCTGACGTTGAACATCGTGAAGTATTTAAAAAACAAAGTGGTGGCCGTGGTAAATTTGCTGATATCGTTGTTTCAATTGGCCCGGCAGATGCTGATGTTACAGGGGTTCAATTTATTGACAAGATAAAAGGCGGAAATATTCCAAAAGAATATATACCAGCAATAAATAAAGGATTTAAAGAAGCTTTATATAATGGGGTTTTAGCAGGATATCCTGTTGAAAGCCTTAAAGTAACTTTGTTAGATGGATCATATCATGATGTTGACTCTGATGCATTGTCATTTGAGATAGCAGCAAAATTAGCATTTAAACATGCCTGTGCAAAAGCCAAACCCGTTTTACTTGAACCGATAATGTCTGTTGAAGTTGTTACTCCGGAAGAGTACATGGGTGATATTATTGGAGACTTTAACCGAAGAAGAGGAAAAGTTGAAGGAATGGAAAACAAAGGAGGAGCACGGGTTATTAAAGCTAAGGTTCCATTATCAGAGCAATTTGGATACGTAACCGTACTCAGAACAATAAGTTCTGGTCGCGCAACTTCAACCATGGAATTTTCAAACTATGAGCAAGTGCCCGATTCAATAGCTAAAGAAATTATTGAAAAAGCAAAAGGAAAAAGTGAATTTGTTTAATTAAGGATAATATAATGAGCCAGAAGATCAGAATAAAATTAAAATCTTACGATCACAATTTAGTGGATAAATCTGCCGAGAAAATTGTGAAAACCGTAAAGTCCACTGGTGCAGTGGTAAGTGGTCCAATACCACTTCCAACACATAAAAGGATATTTACTGTATTACGTTCTCCTTTCGTTAACAAGAAATCAAGAGAACAATTCCAGTTATCTTCTTATAAAAGATTATTGGATATTTACAGTTCAACTCCAAAAACCATCGACGCGTTGATGAAGTTAGAGCTACCTAGTGGTGTAGAAGTAGAAATAAAAGTGTAATTAAGTAAAAACAACTAAAAATGCCAGGATTAATTGGAAAAAAGATTGGAATGACATCCATCTACAGTGCCGAGGGAAAAAGTATTCCATGCACTGTTATTGAGGCAGGGCCATGCGTTGTAACGCAAGTTAAAACCTTTGAAAAAGACGGATACGCTGCGTATCAATTGGCTTTTGATGAAAGGAGAGATAAAAATACTCCGAATCCATTAAAGGGGCACTTCAAGAAAGCAAACACTACTCCCAAAAGAAAACTTTATGAATTCCAGGTTTTCGAAAAAGAGTACAAGCTTGGTGATAGTGTTACCATAGATCATATTGTTAGTGAAGGAATGTTTGTTGATATTATTGGTTGGACAAAAGGAAAAGGATTCCAGGGCGTTGTAAAACGACACGGATTCAGCGGAGTTGGAGGACAAACACATGGACAACATAACAGACTTCGTGCTCCAGGTTCACTTGGTGCTTCATCCGATCCTTCAAGAGTATTTAAAGGTATGAGAATGGCCGGTCAAACAGGGAATAAAAGGGTTATGATGATTAACCTGAGAGTATTAAAAGTGGTGCCAGAGAATAATCTGCTTGTAGTAAAAGGATCTGTTCCTGGTGCAAATGGTTCATATTTAATTATTCATGAGTAATGGAACTAAATATAATTAACATAGCGGGCGAAGATACCGGAAAAAAAGTGACCTTAAATGATTCGATTTTTAAAATTGAACCAAACGATCATGCTATCTATTTAGATGTTAAACAATATTTAGCAAATAAACGCCAGGGTACACATAAAGCAAAAGAGAAATCAGAAGTTTCCGGGAGTACCAGAAAACTAAAAAGACAAAAAGGAACAGGTACTGCCAGAGCAGGTAGTATTAAATCTCCTTTGTTACGTGGTGGAGCTAGAGTATTTGGCCCACAACCAAGAGATTATTCTTTTAAACTGAATAAGAAAGTTAAACAACTTGCACGAAAATCAGCTTTAACTTATAAAGCAATTGATAATAACATTAAAGTGCTTGAAAACTTTAACTTCGATGTTCCAAAAACAAAAGAATTCGTAAATCTCAGAAATAATTTGGATGTTAAAGATAAAAAAGTGCTTTTAGTTTTATCTGAACAAAATAAAAGTATATATTTGTCATCCAGAAATTTAGAAGACGTTAAAGTAGTAACTATTTCAGATTTAGCTACTTACGACATAATGAATGCATCAGTTGTACTCTTTGTTGAGAACTCAATTGAGCCTTTAAACAAAATGTTTAGAATCTAGAAAAAATTGATACGATGGATATTTTATTGAAGCCAATAGTTACCGAGAAAATGACCATGCAGGGAGAAAGCCTGAACAGATATGGTTTCATCGTGGATAAGCGTGCAAATAAGATTCAAATTAAAAACGCCATTGAAGAAATGTATGGCGTTTCAGTTGAAGATGTAAATACCATGCGTTATCTGGGAAAGAAAAAATCTCGATACACTAAGTCAGGAATTGTTCAAGGGAGAGCAAATTCATTTAAGAAAGCTGTTGTTACTTTAGCAGATGGAGAAAAAATTGATTTTTATAGCAATATTTAATTGACATGGCGGTACGAAAATTAAACCCTGTAACACCAGGACAAAGACATAAAATAATCGGTGCTTTTGAAGGAATAACAAAAGATACACCTGAGAAATCTTTGTTAGTTCCTATAAAAAGAACTGGCGGAAGAAACAATGATGGTAAAATGACTATGCGTTATATTGGCGGGGGTCATAAAAAAAGATACCGTTTAATTGATTTTCTTCGCAACAAAGACGGAATGGAAGCTACTGTTTCAAGCATAGAATACGATCCAAACAGAACAGCCCGTATAGCTTTGGTTACATACAAAGATGGAGAAAAACGGTATATTATCGCTCCAAACGGTTTAAAAGTTGGACAAATAATAGTATCAGGTAAAGATGTTGCTCCTGAAATAGGAAACACATTGTTCTTATCTGAAATTCCTTTGGGAACAGTAATTCATAATATTGAACTGCATCCGGGTAAAGGCGGATCATTAGCACGAAGTGCAGGATCATATGCCCAGCTTACTTCAAGAGATGGTAAATATGCAATTGTTAAATTGCCATCAGGAGAATCAAGGATGATATTAACAACATGCCGTGCAACTATCGGTTCAGTTTCTAACTCAGACCATAGCCTTGAAATTTCAGGGAAAGCAGGAAGACACAGATGGTTAGGTATCAGGCCAAGAGTAAGAGGCGTTGTTATGAACCCTGTAGATCACCCAATGGGTGGTGGTGAAGGAAGAGCTTCTGGAGGTCATCCAAGATCAAGAAAAGGATTACCGGCAAAAGGATATAAAACCAGAGCTAAGAAGAATGCTTCAAATAAGTATATTGTAGAAAAACGTAAGAAATAAACTAGTTTACTATGAGTCGATCACTGAAAAAAGGCCCATTTATTGATTTCAAACTTGAAAAAAGAGTTCATGGAATGAACGAATCAACTAAAAAATCTGTGGTAAAAACCTGGTCTAGAAGATCAATGATTTCACCAGAATTTGTTGGGCATACTATTGCAGTTCACAACGGGAATAAATTCATACCAGTATATGTTACCGAAAATATGGTTGGACACAAATTAGGAGAATTTGCACCTACCAGAACTTTTAGAGGACATGCAGGTAATAAAAAAGGTTAGCAAACCGACGATAGTATTATTACACTAAAAATATTTAGATTATAATGGGTGCTAGAAAAAGAATAAGAGCAAATCAGATTAAAGAGAGCAAAAAAGAACAATATTTTGCTATTTTACGAAATTGCCCTACATCACCACGAAAGATGAGGTTAGTAGCCGACATGGTTAGAGGGATGGACGTAAATAGAGCTCTTGATGTACTGAAATTTAATTCGAAAGAAGCTTCAGACCGTTTAGAAAAATTATTAATGTCTGCAATTTCTAATTGGCAGATTAAAAACGAAGGCGTTCGAGTAGAAGATTCAAAGTTAATCGTGAAAGAGATTTTTGTTGATCAAGGAAGAACACTTAAAAGAGTTCAACCTGCTCCTCAAGGAAGAGCACATAGAATCAGAAAAAGATCTAACCACGTTACCTTGGTGTTAGATAATTTAAGTAACAACGATACTCAAACAGAATAATAGATGGGACAAAAAGTTAATCCGATTTCAAATCGATTAGGAATCATTAAAGGTTGGGACTCTAATTGGTACGGTGGAAGAAACTATGCTGATAAACTGGTTGAAGATACTAAAATTAGAAAGTATCTGGAAGCACGATTAGCTAAGGCAAGTATTTCAAAAATTATCATCGAAAGAACGTTAAAACTGATTACCGTAACTGTTAATACTGCCCGTCCGGGTATTATTATTGGTAAAGGAGGACAGGAAGTTGATAAACTTAAAGAAGAGTTAAAGAAAATTACAAAAAAAGAAGTTCAGATAAACATTTTTGAAGTTAAAAGGCCAGAACTTGATGCAACTATCGTAGGTAATGGAATTGCCCGACAAATTGAAGGAAAAGTTTCATACCGTAGAGCAATAAAAATGGCAATAGCTTCAACCATGAGAATGGGTGCCGAGGGAATAAAAGTACAGATATCAGGCAGGCTGGGTGGAGCTGAAATGGCTCGTACCGAAGTTTATAAAGACGGACGTACTCCATTACACACATTCCGTGCTGATATTGATTACGCTTTAAGTGAGGCATTAACCAAAGTAGGTTTAATGGGTGTTAAAGTATGGATTTGCAGAGGAGAGATTTATGGAAAACACGATCTTACTCCAAATTTAACAGCTGCACCAGCTGCCCCTAAAGGTCAAAAACCTGCCCAGGGAAACTTTGGAAAGAAAAAAGGAAATAAAAAATTTTAATTGAATAATTAAGATGTTACAGCCAAAGAAAACAAAATATAGAAGAGTCCAGAAGGGCAAAATGAAAGGCAATGCCCAACGAGGAAATCAACTTGCATTTGGATCATTCGGAATCAAAGCAATGGAAGAGTGCTGGATTACAGGACGTCAAATAGAAGCAGCTCGTCAAGCTGTGACACGATATATGAAACGTGAAGGTCAAATATGGATTCGCATATTCCCGGATAAACCTATCACTAAAAAACCAGCTGAAGTACGTATGGGTAAAGGTAGAGGGGCACCAGAAGGTTTTGTTGCTCCGGTTAAACCTGGAAGAATCCTTATCGAAGCAGAAGGCGTTCCCTTCGAAATTGCTCAGGAAGCTTTAAGGTTAGCCGCTCAAAAGTTACCTATTATTACAAAGTTCATTGTAAGACGAGATTATGTTGAAAAAACAAATTAGTGAGAAATGAAAAGTTCTGAAATTAGAGAGTTATCAACAAAGGAGTTAGAAGAAAGAATCGAAACAGAGAGCACCCTTCTGACTCGTCTAAAGTTAAATCATGCTGTGTCTCCTTTAGACAATCCTTTGAAAATTAAGCAATCACGCAAAAATGTTGCCAGGTTAAAAACTGAGTTGCGTAAAAGAGAAATAAACGAGAGTTCAAACAGTTAATTTTGAGAAATGGAAACAGCAAGAAAACTGAGAAAAGAACGTGTTGGTATTGTAGTTAGCAATAAAATGGATAAAACCATAGTCATTGCTGTTGAACGTAAAGTTAAACATCCAAAATACGGCAAATTCATTAATCGCAGGAATAAACTTACTGCACACGATGAAGAAAATACTTGCAATATAGGGGACACTGTTCGAATTATGGAAACAAGGCCTTTGAGCAAAAATAAATGTTGGAGATTAGTTGAAATTATTGAAAGAGTTAAATAGCCATGATACAACAAGAAAGTAGATTAACAGTAGCCGATAACAGCGGGGCCAAGGAAGTACTTTGCATTCGTGTACTAGGAGGTACAGGGAAAAGATATGCTTCCATAGGCGATAAAATTGTAGTTGCTGTTAAAAGTGCTTTACCATCCGGAGAAGTAAAAAAAGGAACAGTTTCAAAAGCTGTTGTTGTTCGAACTAAAAAAGAAGTTCGACGACCAGATGGTTCTTATATTCGTTTCGATAACAATGCCGTTGTATTGTTAAATAACGCTGATGAGAAGTATTATAATATTAAAAATATAGCTGCATGCGAAGGAAATTACACATTAAGAAAGGCGATACTGTTTACGTAAATGCAGGAGAGTACAAAGGTCAGCAAGGCAAAGTACTTGAAGTAATCTACGAAAAGGAAAAAGCGATTGTTGAAAGCGTTAATATGGTTTCGAAACACACTAAACCTAACGCAGCTAATCCACAAGGTGGTATCGTTAAAAAAGAAGCACCAATTCATATATCAAATTTAATGGTTGTTGACCCATCAACAGGAAAACCAACCCGAATTGGAAGAAGATTAAATGATAAAAGCAAATTAGTGCGATATTCAAAAAAATCAGGAGAGGAGATTAAGTAATGGAATATACGCCAGTTTTAAAGACCAGGTTCAAAAACGAAATTATTCCTTCATTAAAAAAGGAATTTAATTACACTTCGGTTATGGAAGTACCAAGATTAGAAAAAATAATCTTGAATCAGGGAGTTGGTCAGGCTGTTGCTGATAAGAAGCTTATTGAAGCAGCACAAGAAGAATTAACTATAATTGCAGGTCAAAAAGCAATTAAAACGTATTCTAAAAAGGATATTTCTAACTTTAAATTACGTAAAGGAATGCCTATCGGTGTAAAAGTAACTTTACGTAAAGATAGAATGTACGAATTTATGGAGAGATTAATATCTATTTCTCTTCCAAGGATTCGCGATTTCAACGGTGTAAGTACAAAGTTTGACGGACGAGGAAATTATACATTAGGTGTTCAGGAACAAATTATTTTCCCTGAAATTGATCTCGATAAAATAAATAGAATTTTAGGTTTGGAGATTACTTTTGTTACCACTGCTAAAACCGACGAAGAAGGATTAGCACTCTTACGTGAATTTGGAATTCCATTTAAAAATATTAAAAAGAAATAGTTAGTATGGCTAAAGAATCAATGAAAGCCCGCGAGAGAAAACGCCAGAGATTAGTTGAAAAGTATGCTGCCAAAAGAGCAGAACTTAAAGCTGAAGGCGATTATGTTGGGCTAAGCAGATTACCTAAAAATTCCAATCCTATCAGAATGCATAACCGATGCTTATTAACTGGTAGGCCAAAAGGATATATGAGACAATTCGGCATAAGCAGGATTACTTTCAGAGAAATGGCTTCAAAAGGTTTAATACCTGGTGTAAGGAAGGCAAGTTGGTAAATTGAAATATAATAAATAGAAGAGATATGATCACAGATCCAATAGCAGATTATCTTACTCGTTTAAGAAATGCTGTAATGGCAAAACATAGAGTAGTTGAGATTCCTTCATCAAATTTAAAAAAGGATATTACAAAAATTCTTTTTGACAAAGGATATATTTTATCCTATAAATTTGAAGAAGATGATAAACAAGGAGTAATAAAAATTGCTTTAAAATATCATCCTGAAAGTAAAGTGCCGGCTATTCGCTCAATACAAAGAGTTAGTAAACCAGGTTTAAGAAAATATGTAGGTACCGACGAAATACCAAGAGTACTTAACGGATTAGGTATTGCAATTTTATCAACATCTAAAGGTGTAATTACCGATAAAGAAGCACGTACACTTAAAGTTGGTGGCGAAGTAATTTGTTATGTACATTAATAAGGAGGATAACTAAATGTCACGAATAGGATTATTACCGATTGATTTACCAAAAGATGTTGTTGTGACTATTGGCGAGAATAACGAAGTAAAAGTTAAAGGCCCTAAAGGACAAATTTCGCAATTAGTTAATCAGGATATCAAAGTTGAGGTAAAAGATAACCAGATAGTATTAAGCAGGCCAAGCGACGCGATTAATCATAAATCAATGCATGGACTTTATCGTTCTTTGATTAACAATATGGTTATTGGAGTATCTGAAGGATTTACTTTAGAACAAGAATTAGTAGGAGTTGGTTACAGAGCTGAAGCAAAAGGTCAGGTGTTAGAGTTAAGTTTAGGTTATTCACATGATATTCATTTCTTATTACCTGAAGAAGTGAAAGTTGAAACTAAACAAGAAAGAAGAAGCAACCCAATCATTACTTTAAGAAGTGTTGATAAACAACTTATTGGAGAGGTAGCAGCTAAAATTCGTTCTTTACGGCCACCAGAACCATACAAAGGTAAAGGGATTAAATTTGTCGGCGAAGTATTACGCAGAAAAGCCGGTAAATCTGCGAGTGTATAACATATTTAAATAATATAGTCATGGCTTTAACAAAGCAAGAGAGAAGAATAAGAATAAAAAGACGCATTCGCAAGCAGCTCAAAGGAACTGCTACAAAGCCAAGAATGTCTGTCTTTAGAAGTAATAAACAGATTTATGTTCAGTTTATTGACGATTTAGAAGGAAAAACTTTACTTTCTGTTTGTTCACGAAATAAAGATGTAGCCGAAAAAGGTAATTTAGCAAAAATTGAACAAGCTAAACTTGTAGGTCAATTAGCATCGAAAAAAGCTTTAGAACAAGGTATTACCGAAGTAGTTTTCGATAGAAACGGCTGTTTATATCATGGTAGAGTTAAATCATTAGCAGAAGCTGCCAGAGAGGGTGGACTTAAATTTTAAGAAAAAGAAATTATGTCAACAAGTATAAGAAAAGTAAAAACCAGCGATTTAGAATTAAAAGATAAACTCGTTAGTATTCAAAGGGTAACTAAAGTAACCAAGGGAGGACGTAATTTTGGCTTTACAGCAATTGTTGTTGTTGGAAATGAAGACGGAATAGTTGGTTATGGATTAGGAAAAGCTAAAGAAGTAACGACAGCAATAGCTAAAGGAGTTGAAGCTGCAAAGAAAAACCTGGTTAAAGTACCTATTTATAAAGGTACGATACCTCACGAACAAATAGCTACATTTGGTGGTGCAGAAGTATTTCTGAAACCGGCATCACACGGAACAGGGGTTAAAGCCGGAGGTGCTATGCGTGCCGTACTGGAAAGTGTTGGTGTAAAAGATGTGTTAGCTAAATCAAAAGGTTCAAGTAACCCTCACAACCTGGTTAAAGCTACAATTGAAGCATTATTAAAATTAAGAGATGCACGTTCAATTGCTGATCATAGAGGGGTAACACTTGATAAAGTTTTTAACGGATAATAGAAAAACTATAGGGCGATGATAAAAGTTATTCAAATAAAGAGCGAGATCGGTTCAACGAAACGCCAAAAAAGAACCTTAGAAGCACTAGGTATAAAAAAAATGCATAATCCGGTAGAATTAGAGGAAACACCTCAGGTTTTAGGAATGGTACATAAAGTGCAACATTTAGTTAAGGTTGAGAAAAATTAATAACGATTTTAAAGAAATAGTATAAATCATGGATTTAAGTAACTTAAAACCAGCCGAAAATTCGGTAAAACGTAGTAAAAGAGTTGGTAGAGGTCAGGGATCTGGTAAAGGCGGTACCTCCACAAGAGGCCATAAAGGCGCAAAACAAAGATCCGGGTACAAGAAAAAAATCGGTTTTGAAGGTGGTCAAATGCCTCTTCAAAGACGTCTTCCCAAATTTGGATTTACAAACATTACACGTAAAGATTATAAAGGGATCAATATCGAAACTTTAGAAAAATTAGCCGATAAAAAAGGGTTAACAACAATTGATATGGATGTTTTAGTTGATGCCGGACTTGTTAAAAAGAATAGTTTGGTTAAAATTCTTGGTAATGGTAAACTAACCAGGAAACTTGAAGTTAAAGCACATGCTTTTTCAAAATCAGCAATTGAAGCAATTGAATCAGTTAAGGGAACCGTTGTAAAATTATAATTGAATGAAAGCTCTAATACAGACTATAAAAAACATTGTTAAAATTGAAGATCTAAGATACAGAATCTTATATACTTTGTTTATACTTTTAATTTACCGTTTAGGTAGTTATATTGTATTACCAGGAATTGATCCAAGCCAGCTTACTGCGCTTAAAAGTCAAACTTCTGATGGTGTATTAGGCCTTCTAAACATGTTTTCAGGTGGAGCATTCGCTAATGCATCCATTTTTGCTTTAGGTATTATGCCTTATATCTCTGCTTCAATTGTGATTCAATTGTTAGGAATAGCAATACCTTATTTCCAAAGAATGCAACGTGAAGGCGAAAGTGGAAGAAGAAAAATCAATCAATTAACAAGATATTTAACAGTTGCAATTTTATTAATGCAAGCCCCTGCATATTTAAAAAACCTGCAGGTACAACTCCCTACATCTGCATTCGTATTCCAGGGTACATTTTTCTGGTTCTCATCGGTAATTATTCTTACTGCCGGAACCATGTTTATCATGTGGCTTGGTGAGAAAATTACAGACAAAGGAATTGGAAACGGGATATCATTAATCATTATGATTGGTATTATAGCACGATTACCTTTCTCATTATTTGCCGAATTTATTAACAGGCTCGAAACACAAGGCGGAGGCCTTGTTGCATTCTTAATAGAAATGGTAATACTCTTCTTTGTTTTTATTGCTACAATTTTATTGGTACAAGGAACACGAAAAATCCCTGTACAATATGCAAAACGAATTGTTGGTAACAAACAATACGGGGGTGTTCGTCAGTATATTCCTTTAAAAGTAAATTCTGCCGGTGTAATGCCTATCATTTTTGCTCAGGCATTAATGTTTATACCACTAATGCTTGTTGGATTTTCTAACTCAGAAGCATTAACTGGATTCGCAGCTGCATTTTCAAATATTACAGGCTTCTGGTATAATTTCACTTTTGCAATAATGATTATTCTTTTTACATACTTCTACACAGCAATAACAATTAATCCATCGCAAATGGCAGAAGATATGAAAAAGAACGGAGGCTTTATTCCAGGAGTAAAACCCGGAAGAAAAACAGTTGAGTTTCTTGATACAGTTATGTCAAGAATAACATTGCCAGGTTCCATTTTCTTGGCTTTTATAGCTATAATGCCGGCCTTTGCACGAATGGCAGGAGTTGATAGCCAGTGGGCTCAGTTTTATGGAGGTACATCATTATTAATTCTCGTTGGAGTAGTTTTAGATACATTACAACAAATCGAAAGCCACTTGTTAATGAGACATTATGATGGTTTAATGAAATCAGGAAGAATAAAAGGCAGATCGGGAAGTACGTCTGCTATATAAAAGAAAAATTACGTTCTTTGATGCTAGTTTATAAAACCGAAGAAGAGATTGAAATCATACGACGAAATAATTTACTCGTTTCAAAAACTCTTGCTGAAGTTGCAAAATTAATAAAACCCGGAATAACTACTCTTGAACTTGATAAAAGAGCCGAAGAGTATATTCGTGATAATGGTGCAGTACCAGGGTTTTTAGGTTACGGAGGATATCCAAACACCTTATGCACTTCAGTAAATGATGAGGTTGTTCATGGAATACCTTCAAACAGAGTTCTTAAAGAAGGAGATATTGTTTCAGTAGATTGCGGTACCTATATGGAAGGTTTTTATGGCGATACTGCATATACTTTTCCTGTTGGAGAAGTTAATAAAGATGTCAGAAATCTAATGAAAACAACCAAAGAATCTCTTTTTAAGGGTATTGAAAATGCAGTAGAAGGTTTTAGAATTGGAGATATTGGTTATGCAGTTCAATTACATGCCGAAAACGCAGGATATTCTGTAGTAAGAGAAATGGTTGGACATGGTTTAGGAAGAGAGATGCACGAAGCACCTGAAGTACCAAACTATGGCAAAAGAGGAAGAGGCATTAAATTAGCAGAAGGCCTGGTTATTTGTATCGAACCTATGATAAACATGGGAAATAAGTACATAAAACAAGACCCCGATGGATGGACAATCAGAACAATTGATGGTAAACCATCGGCACATTATGAATTAGCTGTTGTTATTAGAAAAGATAAAGCAGAAATATTGTCAACATTTAAATATATAGAAGAGATAATAAATATTGAAGAATAATTATGGCAAAACAACCATCAATTGAACAAGACGGAACAATTATTGAAGCATTATCAAATGCAATGTTTAGGGTTGAATTAGAAAACGGCCATGTTATTACAGCACATATTTCAGGTAAAATGAGAATGCATTATATCAAAATTTTACCGGGAGATAAAGTAAAGGTTGAAATGTCACCTTACGATTTAACAAAAGGAAGAATAAGTTACAGGTATAAATAAAAAAATAAAAAAATGAAAGTTAGAGCATCCGTAAAGAAACGTAGCGCCGACTGTAAAATTGTAAGACGAAAAGGCAGACTATACGTTATTAACAAAAAAAATCCTAAGTTTAAACAGCGACAAGGATAAATTATTAAATTTGCACTTTAATTAATTGAGATTTATGGCAAGAATTGTAGGAGTAGATTTACCGAAGAATAAAAGAGGTGTAATAGGATTAACCTATATCTACGGAATTGGTCGAAATGCAGCAGTAACAATCTTAAATGATGCTGGTATCGATCATGATATTAAAGTAAAGGACTGGAATGATGATCAAATCGCGAAAGTCAGAGAAATTATCAACGAAAAATACAAAGTAGAAGGAGTTTTGCGTTCGGAAGTCCAAATGAATATTAAACGTTTAATGGATATTGGATGCTACAGAGGTATAAGACATCGTCTTGGATTACCATTACGTGGACAAAGTACAAAAAACAATGCAAGAACCAGAAAAGGGAAAAGAAAAACGATTGCTAACAAAAAGAAAGCAACTAAATAGGTAAAGAAAAATGGCAAAAAAGACTGGAACATCTAAGAAAAGAGTTGTTAAGGTTGAAGCTACAGGACAAGCTCATATCCATGCTTCTTTTAATAATGTTATTATTTCAATGACAAATAATAATGGCCAGGTTATTTCCTGGTCATCATCAGGGAAGAAAGGATTTAGAGGCTCGAAAAAGAATACACCTTATGCAGCTCAAATGGCGGCAGAAGATTGTGCTAAAGTAGCTTTTGATCAAGGATTAAGAAAAGTAAAAGTGTATGTTAAAGGACCAGGTTCTGGTAGAGAATCTGCTATTCGTACAATCCATAACGTAGGAATTGAAGTTACTGAAATAGTTGACGTAACTCCATTACCACACAATGGGTGTCGTCCTCCTGCAAGACGCAGAGTGTAAGGATTAATTTAATAAATGAGGTTGAATAAAAAAGATAAATAATTTAGATTCATGGCAAGATATACTGGACCAAAATCAAAAATTGCGAGGAAATTAGGAGAACCTATTTTTGGACCTGATAAATATTTCGAAAAGAAAAATTTTCCTCCAGGCCAACATGGTGCTAATAAAAGAAGAAGAAAGCAATCAGAATACGGCGCTCAATTAATGGAGAAACAAAAAGCAAAATATACCTACGGTGTATTGGAAAAACAATTCTACAATTTATTTGATCACGCTTTAAGAACAAAAGGTATTACCGGCGAAAACTTATTAAAACTACTCGAATCAAGACTCGATAATGTTGTTTTTAGATTAGGTATCGCACCCACACGAAGTGCAGCCCGACAATTTGTTTCGCACAAACATATTACCGTGAATGGTCATATTGTAAATATACCTTCTTACTCGGTAAAATCAGGTGATATTATCAGCGTTAGAGAGAAATCAAAAGCTCTTGAAGCAATTACTAACAGTATTGCTTCTGCCCGCCACAATAAATATTCTTGGTTAGAGTGGGATAACGAACAAATGGCCGGAAGATTCCTTAATGCGCCTGAACGTTCTGAAATCCCTGAAAATATTAAAGAACAGTTAATTGTAGAATTATATTCTAAATAAAATAATTACTCATTATTTATGGCAATATTAGCATTTCAAAAGCCCGATAAAGTAATAATGATCGAAGCAAACGAAACCTATGGCAAGTTTGAGTTTCGCCCATTAGAGCCAGGATATGGTATTACTGTCGGCAATTCTTTACGAAGGATTTTATTATCATCATTGGAAGGATATGCCATTACATCAATTAAAATTGACGGTGTTGAACATGAGTTTTCTACAATAGCTGGCGTTGTTCAGGATGTGAGCGAAATAATATTAAACCTCAAACAAGTAAGGTTTAAATGCCACGTAGAAGATACTGAAGATGAAAAAATTAATGTAACGCTTTCAGGACAAAAAGAATTCAAAGCAGGTGATTTAAATAACTTTTTAACAAACTTTAAAGTATTAAACCCTGATTTAGTAATCTGTGAAATGGAACCCGATGTTAAGCTACACATGGAAATCAATATCCATAAAGGCAGAGGTTATGTTCCTGCAGAAGAAAATAAATCTGTTGATGCAGAGTTTGGTGTTATAGCTATCGATTCAATTTACACTCCTATTCGAAATGTAAAATATGCTATCGAAAATTATCGGGTTGAACAAAAAACAGACTTCGAAAAGCTGGTTTTCGAAATCGAATCCGATGGTTCAATACATCCAAAAGATGCATTAAAAGAAGCAGCAAAAATCCTGATTTATCACCTGATGTTATTCTCAGACGAGAAAATAACACTTGATTCTGACGACAGGCATGTAAACGAAGAGTTCGACGAAGAAGTACTTCACATGCGTCAGCTTCTTAAATCAAGATTAGTTGACCTAGATCTTTCGGTACGTGCTTTAAATTGCTTAAAAGCTGCTGAAGTGGATACATTAGGAGACCTGGTAAAATACAATAAAAACGATTTATTAAAATTCAGAAACTTTGGTAAAAAGTCGTTAACTGAATTAGAAGATTTACTTAGCGAGAAAAGTCTAACATTCGGAATGGACATTACTAAGTACAAATTAGACAAGGAGTAAAAGGATGAGACATAGAAAATCATTTAATCACTTAGGTAGAACAAGTGCGCATAGAAAGGCGATGCTGGCAAATATGGCTGCATCATTAATCTTACACAAGAAAATATCTACAACTGTTGCTAAAGCAAAAGCTTTACGTATATATGTTGAACCATTAATTACAAAAGCAAAAGATGATTCAACCCACTCTCGTAGAGAAGTTTTCAGTCATTTACAAAACAAAGAAGCTGTTACCGAATTGTTCAGAGAAGTAGGTGTTAAAATAGCTGACAGGCCAGGAGGATATACTAGGATTCTGAAAACAGGTTTCAGGCTTGGTGATAATGCTGATATGTGCATTATCGAATTGGTAGATTTCAACGAAAACCTGTTATCTGCAAAATCCGATGCTAAAGCAAAATCGACTACTCGCCGTAGAAGAAAAAGCAGCACGAAAAAATCTGAAACTGTAGAAGCTAAAGCTAAAGTAGAAGAAACGATCCAACCTGTTGAAGAAGTTAAAAATCAAGAAACTGCTTCAACGGATGAAGAAAAAACTGAAGAAACAGAAAATAAAGAATAAGAAAATTCTTTTAAAATATTGAAAATAGCGGGTAACTCCCGCTATTTTTTTGTGGTATTTGATTACTTTTTAATTCGTTCTTGCAAATATATGTTCAGAATTCACTAAATTTGATAGCTTTCATTTAATAAGAAATATTCATTAAATCATATAAATTATGGGACAAATAGCAGGCATTCATGCAAGACAGATTCTTGATTCCAGGGGAAACCCGACTGTTGAAGTAGAAGTAATGACAAGTGAAGGAGTCATTGGAAGAGCTGCAGTACCATCAGGTGCTTCGACCGGAATATACGAAGCTGTAGAGTTAAGAGATGGAGATAAAACTCAGTATCTGGGTAAAGGAGTTACAAAAGCTGTAGAAAACGTAAATACTGTAATTAACGACGAATTACAGGGTTATTACGTGGATGATCAGGCATCAATTGATCAGGCAATGATCAATCTTGACGCAACAGAAAACAAGTCAAATTTAGGCGCTAACGCTATCCTGGGAGTTTCTCTGGCAGCAGCCCGTGCCGCGTCTATTGAATATGGCATGTCTCTTTACAGGTACATTGGTGGTGTTAATGCAAATACGCTTCCAATTCCTATGATGAACATCTTGAATGGAGGACAACATGCCGATAATAAAATCGACATCCAGGAATTTATGATTATGCCTGTTGGTGCCGATAAATTTAGTGATGCTTTGAGAATGGGAACCGAAGTATTTCATAACTTGAAATCTGTTCTTAAATCGAAAGGCCATTCAACAAATGTTGGGGATGAAGGTGGATTTGCACCAAATTTAGCATCAAACGAAGAAGCCATTGAAGTTGTTCTTGAAGCAATTAAAAAAGCAGGATATAAAGCAGGTAAAGATATTTATATAGCCCTTGACCCGGCAGCATCTTCATTCTATAATAAAGAGAAAAAGATTTATCATTTCGAATCAACAAACCAGGATTTAACATCTTCTGAAATGGTTAATTATTGGAAAACCTGGGTCGAAAAATATCCTATTTTGTCAATTGAAGATGGTATGGACGAAGATGATTGGGCAGGATGGAAAGAGTTAACAAAAGCTATTGGACATAAAGTGCAAATAGTTGGCGATGATTTATTTGTAACCAATGTTAAAAGATTGGAACGAGGAATTAAAGAAAATGCTGCAAATTCAATCCTGATAAAAGTAAATCAGATTGGCACATTAACCGAAACCATTAACGCGGTAAATATGGCTGCTATTAATTCATTTACATCAATTATTAGCCACCGTTCCGGCGAAACAGAAGATACAACTATCGCCGATTTAGCCGTAGCATTAAATACAGGATTAATAAAAACCGGTTCAGCATCACGATCTGACAGGATAGCAAAATACAATCAGCTCCTTAGAATTGAAGGAACTCTTGGGAGTTCGGCAAAATACATTGGCAGAGATTTTAAATTTATTAAATAATTACAATGTTTCTAAATGGAAATGGCTGGCATTGCTCAGCCATTTCCATTTTTAAAAAGTAAATTAAACGAAACTCTTATTTTCTATTTTTGTAGTATAGAGAGCAATATTCTAAAAAATAAATTATGGCTTATAAATCATTGCGGCATTTTATCCAAAAATTAGAAGAAAATAATGAACTGATTCGTGTTAAAGAGTTTGTTAATCCCGAGTTAGAAATTACTGAAATTGTTGACAGGTTTTCAAAATCTCCAAACGGAGGGAAGGCTCTTTTATTCGAAAATAACGGGACACGATTTCCCTTATTAATAAATTCGATGGGCTCAGAAAAAAGAATTCAACTTGCCCTGGGAGTTGAAAACCTGAATGATATTGGAAGAGAAATTGAAAAATTATTTGGTGACTTAACCAGGCCTAAAAAGAACCTTATAGAAAAGCTTAAAATCTTACCAGGCCTGTCCCGAATATCATCGTGGATGCCTAAAATAATAAAAGGTAAAGCTGTTTCACAGGAAGTAGTTATTAAAAATCCCGATCTGGGGATTTTACCTGTATTAAAATGCTGGCCTGAAGATGGAGGTCGTTTCATCACGTTGCCTGTTGTTGTAACAAAAGACCCAAATACCGGGATTAGAAACGTTGGTATGTACAGGATGCAGGTATTCGATAAGAACTTAACAGGAATGCATTGGCATAAACACAAAGTAGGAGCCCGCCATTTCGAAGAGTACAAAAAACTGGAACTAAAAATGCCGGTGGTAGTTGCCCTGGGTGGCGACCCGGCGTACACGTACTCGGCTACAGCTCCTGTTCCAGACAATATTGATGAGTTTATGCTTGCCGGGTTTTTACGAAAAAAACGTGTCGAACTGGTTAAATGTATTACCCAGGATATAGAAGTACCTGCTGATGCAGATATAATTATTGAAGGATATATTGATCCTCAAGAAAATCTTATATGGGAAGGGCCATTTGGTGATCATACCGGTTTTTATTCGTTAGCAGATTGGTTCCCCGGATTTCATGTTACGTGTATTACACACAAAAAAGACGCGGTTTACCCGGCTACAGTTGTTGGAATACCTCCCATGGAAGATGCCTGGATTGGAAAAGCCACTGAACGTATTTTTTTAACTCCATTAAAATATGCAATGCTGCCGGAAATAATAGACTTCGATCTACCTTTTGCCGGTGTTGCTCATAACCTGACTATAGTTAAAATAAAAAAATCATATTCCGGGCAAGCAATAAAGGTGATGAATTCGTTATGGGGAGCCGGACAAATGATGTTTAATAAAATCTTAATTGTTGTCGATACGGATGTGGATATTCATAATTACGAAAACATTTTACATGTTATGAATAAAAATGTTCAACCCGATTCTGATTTGCATTTTAGTATGGGGCCTTTAGATATTCTCGATCATTCTGCAACAAAATATGCTTTTGGCAGTAAACTGGGTATTGATGCAACAAACAAATTCCCAGACGAAATAAATAATGAAAACAATGAAAATTTAAATAAAATATCGAAAGAATCTATAGATAAACTAATAAAGAAATATCCCGAAATAAAATCAATAAATGCAAATTACGATTCGGCAAACCTTTTGGTTATTGCATTAGAAAAGGAGAACCGTAGTAAGCTGGAAACCCTGGCGAAAAACTTATCAGAATCAGAAGAATTTGGAACAACCAGGTTTTGTCTGTTTGTTGATTCCGAAGTCGATGTTTCTGACTTTAACATGGTTGCCTGGTTGGTGCTTGGAAATATTGATCCTAAACGCGATACAATTCAGTTGAAAATAAATGGTAGTACAAGAGTGTTTTTTGATGGAACACGTAAATCATTTAAAAAAGATCAATTCGAACGGAATTGGCCAAACATTCTTATTTCAAATGAAGAAACAATAAAAACGATAGATGAAAAATGGCAATATCTCGGATTAGGAAAGTTTATACAATCTCCGTCGGGGAAATACAAAAAATTAAACAAATCAAAAGGAGCGCAAATAGAAGAATAAATATTATTAATAATATTAAACTTTTTGGAATACTTTGCATTAAACCATAGAAATAGTAAATTAGCATTATTCAGATGAAGAGAAAAAAACACATATTATTTTTCTTAATAATTGGCTTATCTATTGGTATTGCTTTTTCTCAAAAAATTAATGTAGAGCTTTTTACAATTGAAAATGGTTTATCGCAAACAAGTGTACTTTGCCTTTCTCAGGATTCAAAAGGATTTATCTGGATAGGTACACAGGATGGGTTGAATAAATATGACGGATACTCTTTCAAGATTTTTAAAAATGAACCTCATGATACAACTTCAATAACCAATAACTACATTCATTGTATTACTGAAGACTCCCGGGGAAATATATGGGTTGGAACAAATTACGGCTTAAATAAACTCGATATCAATACAAACACCTTTGTACATTATTTAGCCGAAGATTCAAATCCTGAGAAACTTAAAGAAAATGAAATTTATAGTGTCATTGAAGATTCTAAAGGATTAATCTGGATTAAATCCATAAATTATTTATCCAGGTTAAATCCGAAAACAGGTAAATTCAGGCATTACGAACATTACAACGATGTTTTTAATTTTACTTCTGTAAATACCAAATTCTCTATACTTGAAGATAAAGAAGGAAATATTTGGGTAGGAACAAAAGACGGATTAAATTTTTTCGACCAGAAACTGGAAATCTTTAAAAGGTATAAACACGATAAATTAAACAAAAGCAGTATTAGTAACGACAGGGTTAAAGTAATATACGAAGATTCTAAAAACAATTTGTGGATTGGAACTGATGGCGGTTTAAATAAGTTTAATAAAAAAAATCAGCAATTTACATCATATTTGAATAACCCTTTCGATTCTAATAGCTTGAGCAATAATATTGTTAATGATATTTTCCAGGATAATACGGGCGATTTATGGATTGCCACCGATAACGGGCTAAACAGGTTTAACGAAAACGATGAATCATTTACAGCCTACAATGAATTTAATTTTGAAAATCAAACAATATACATTACCAATGTTTCATCAATTATTCAGGATAAGTCAGATATCATGTGGGTTGGTGCATTACAGGGAATTGCCAAATTCGAGAGAAATAAAAAGGATTTTAAATTATACGATAAAAGAAATAACAATAGCCCATTGTTTTCAAACAATTATATTTCTTCAATTTTTCTTGATGATGACGGGATTATGTGGGTTGGTACATGGGGTACGGGGTTGCATTTGTTCGATAGAAAAAAACAGGAAGTATTAAAATATAATACTACAAATAGCAGTATAGGGAATGATTTTATTCATGAAATCTTTAAAGATAACAAAGGCAAAATATGGATTGGTACTCAAAATGGTATTTATTTTTTTAATAAATCAACCCGGCAGTTTACCACATTTTCATCCGACAAGTTAATAAATACATTTAAAACCAACAGGATATACGATATCATTCAGGACAAAGATAATAACTATTGGATTGGATGCAGAAACGGACTGCACAAACTTGTTGGCGATTCTGTTATTAGTTACTATAATAACCCGAAAGATACCAATACAATAAGCTCTAACCTGATTTATCAAATACTCCGGGATAAAGACGGGATGCTATGGATCGCTACTGAAAATGGGCTTAATAAGCTTGATTTAAAAACAAATAAAGTTAAACGATACCTTAAAGAAGGTTATTTATGCAAAGATTGTATAAGTAGTAACGAGGTTCTATGCATATACGAAGATATAATTGATTCATGTATGTGGTTTGGAACAGTTAACGGGCTTAATAAGTTTAATCCCCAAACAGAAAGTTTCAACGTTTACACCGAAAAAAATGGATTGCCCAATAATATTATATATTCTATTCTACAGGATAATTCCGGAAATTTATGGATGAGTACAAACCGTGGAGTATCTAAATTTAATCCGTCAAATGAAGAGTTTAGTAATTTTGGAGTTTCTGATGGGTTACAAAATTACGAATTTAATATTGGGGCTTATTATAAAGCTAAAGACGGAGAAATCCTGCTTGGTGGTATTTCAGGTATAAATGCCTTCTACCCGGATTCGATCAGCCGAAATCAGCTTGTACCCAGTATTGTAATAACCGGCATAGAATTGTTAAGCAATAAATTAACCCAAAACTTACAAATAGGAAATAATAATACTATCGAAATTCCATATAAAAATAACCTGATTACAATTGAATTTGCTGCACTTGATTATACTATGCCCGAAAAAAACAACTATGCATACAAACTTGAGGGTATTGAAGATGAATGGATAAGCCTGGGAAACAGGAGATACGCTACTTTCTCGAACCTTCCTCCGGGTAAATATGTTTTCAGGGTAAAGGGTTCAAACAGTGATTTTATATGGAACGAAGAAGGTACAAGCCTTAAGATTATTGTAAAAACACCTATTTGGAAAGAAACGTATGCATATTTATTTTATGCTGTTTTTGGTATGCTGCTTATTTTCTGGGTAATACAATATAGAACACGAAGTTTGCGAAAATCGAACCAGGAACTCAAAGAGAAAGAACAAATAGCCAAACAGATTGCAATACAAAAAGAAGAACTTACTGTTAAAAATAAAAACATTACAGACAGTATTATTTATGCAAAAAGAATTCAGGAAGCTCTTATGCCTTCTATGAACCTGTTTAAAAGATTATTATCAAATTCGTTTGTACTCTATAAACCCAAAGATATTGTAAGCGGTGATTTTTATTGGGTTAACGAAAGAAATAATAAAACATTTATAGCAATTGTCGATTGTACCGGACATGGAGTTCCCGGGGCATTTATGTCTATTATCGGGTTTGAGTTATTAAGAAATATAACCGATGATCAGGGCGTGGAAAGTGCAGACCAGATTCTGAAAGATCTTAATAAAGGTGTAGCAACTACATTCGGAAAAGATACAAATAATGTCAGGCTTAAAGATGGTATGGATATAGCCCTTTGTGTAATCGATAAGAAAAATGCAGTATTAGAATATGCCGGTGCTTTCAGGCCGATGTACTTTATACGCGATAATAAAATTGAAGAAATTAAAGGCGACAGATTTTCTGTTGGATTACTTAATGAATCTGTTGATGGGCAGATAAATAAAACGGTAATAAAACTGAATAAAGAAGATATTTTTTATTTATTCTCCGATGGTTATGCCGATCAATTTGGAGGCCCCGAGGGTAAAAAGTTTAAATACCGCAGATTTAGGCACATGCTTTTAACGATTCACAAGCTACCCCTTGATCAACAAAAAATTTACCTCGAAAAAAGTCTCGACGAATGGAGAGGCGATTTCGAACAGGTTGATGATGTACTTATTGTTGGTTTTAAACCCGAATTAGAATAAGCTCCGTGTTAAATCCTGACCCGTGTTAGTTGCTGATCCATTTTTTTAACCAGGGTCTCAATCTGGAATGGTTTACTAATGTAATCATCCATTCCAGCGGCTAAACATTCTTCTTTATCGCCTAAAAGGGCATTTGCCGTTATTGCTATAATCGGGGTATGAGTATTTGTACTTTTTTCAATACTTCTAATTTTCTTGGTAGTAACTATACCATTCATTATGGGCATTTGAATATCCATCAATATCAAATCGTATTTTACAAGCCCGAATTTATCGAGTGCTTCTTTTCCATTGTTTGCAACATCAACATTTTTTACAGATTTCTTCAAACTTAAAAGAACAATTTTCTGATTGATCAAATTATCCTCTACAAGAAGAATATTTGCATCTTTCAAGTTGATTTTTTCTTCCGACATCGATAAAGCATCTTCAATTTCAGCCTTTTCAATAATTTCTTCGCGTATAGTATCTCCTTTTCTAAACCGGATGATAAACCGGAATTCAAAACGGTCTGATGTAAAATCAATTTCAATATTGCCTCCCAGGGATTCAATAATCCTGTTAGCAATATTTATGTCGAGCAGCTTTATAAATGCCCCTATTCGTAACTTCTTGTTTTTTTCAATCCCCTGTATCCTGGAAACTTCAGGTATATGAACAAAATCCTTTGTTGAAACTCCAAAGCTGATATCAACGGAATCAGTATTCTCTGTTTGTTTTTCAATATTTATTGATATTGTTTTTTTACCACTTTTTGAATTTTTTAATATGTTTTCAATAAGATTTAAAAATACCTGTTTAAGCTTTACAGGATCTCCATATAGCTGGTATGTTAAATCATCTTTAATATCGAGAGGAAAATAAATGTCGTTTGATTGTTCATTTGCAAAAAGATTGATCGTGTTTCGTAAAGTGCTGTTCAGGTTAAAATTCTGATTATAATCTTTGCTTTGCAATACATCTACCTTCGATAATTCGGTAATATTATTTACCACGTTCACCAAATTATTTGTTGATGCCTGGATGGTATCAATTAAATCTTTTTGTTTTTCATCAAGATTTAAATCATTTAACATGTTGGTTACTACAACAATATTATTTAATGGAGTTCTTACCTGGTGCGAGATTTTTGATATAAACTCCTCTTTCGATTGAATCTCGGTTTCTGCTTGTTTTAATTCTGTTTCGTAAACAGTAATTAAATTTACCCGTAACGACTCAAATATGTTAATAAAAAGATAAAACCCAAGGTATAAGAAAATAAATAGTAATTGATTGTTTAACGTGTAGTTTACAGGAAGTTTGAATACTTCAAAAAAGAACACGGGAAGGACAGTTAATATAAAAAATACAAGAGAAGCGATACTTCCTTTTTTACGTCCCAGTAAAATCACCAGGAATGCGGGGTAAACGGCATATAGTAAAATTCCATTCCCACTTGTTACCCCGTTGATAATAAACCATAAAAGCAATGCCGAAATTATAAAGATAAAAATCATTGAAGCCTTTGAAAAATTACCTTTGTTTTTAAATAGTAAAAAATTAATTAAAGTCAGAACTGCTGTTGAAAGTAAAATTATTGACAGGATCAGGTTTGAATCAAGGAACAAAATAATTGAAAAAACAAATAAAACAACCAGATTTATAATACTGAAAAAGTTTAATAGTATTGATTTAACATATACTTTACTCTTTGGCTCAATTTTATCTGTACTTACTGTACAAATTCCTATAATATTATCAATAAAATTCATATTTTACGTTTTATCGTTATCTGGTTTTAATCGAAATTTGGCATTTACTTTGTAAATTTACTAAATATACAGTATTATACACCAATTGAAATTAAAAATATAAAAATTTTAACAAATTCAACTCTTTATTTGATATTTGTTAGACGGAAGTTTTTGATGCAAGGTAATTTTTAAGTTCAGGTTGTATAAAAAATTAAAACACACGATAAAATAAACCGGGTATTTAGTATCTTAGAGCATGTTTTAAAACTAAACCAAATCAATTAATATATGAAAAAAATAATTTTCGCTTTATTATTCGGTTCTGTAGCTTTAACTGTAAATGCACAGAATTATATGCCTACAGAGGCTGATCTCAACCAGTTTTTAAATTCGAAGATGTATGTGGTTCTGGAAACAAATCCTATTGCCGAATACAATTTTAAAATTCAACAGGCAATCAAAGATGCATGGACTATTACTCCGTATGAATTTATTTCAGTTGCTGATTTTGAAACCATGTATAACGATCCAACAAAATCTTTTTTAATGATGACCCAGGTTGTGTTTGAGAACGATCAAACAAAAGTGCGTTATAATTTTTTAAGTATTTTTTTAGGTAATAAAGATGCAAAATTGATTCGGGAACTTCACGACATTGCAGCTATACCACTTTCATATACCGAAGTTGACGAGGAATTCTGGGTTTATAAAATGGAATCTCTGGTTCGGTTTATGCAAAACCACATTCAAAACATGAAAGATAACCCCAAAATGATTAAAAAGAATATCTTCCAGCATTACAATGAAAATATGAAAGATATTAAGCAAAAAACACTTTATTTAATAAAAGAAGAAGTTGCCCCATCGATAAATACCGAAGATAAGATCAAGAAGATTTATCCATACAATGTAAAATTTGTAACTGCCCAGGAAATTGAAGAAGCAATAACTAATCGCGATCCCAATGTTGTTTTCCTTCATAAAGTAGGCCCTCAGGGTACACGGTTAAAAGCACGTTGTTATAAAATAATTATTGGCGCCGGTGATTCTAACTTTTATTTCTTCGATTACCACTGGGTTGAAAAGGGTAAGAATGTAGATGGTTTGCTCGATGCAGATTTTAAAAAAATGGCTAAAAAGAAATAAAAACAAGATTTAAAATTCTTTGAAGGATGGCTAATTAGTCATCCTTCCTTGTTTTAAAACATTTTTAATAGTCCCTTTATTTTTTGTTCTATATTTGCAAAAAATACAATTTAAGTTAATCCCGTAATGGCAGCACAAAAACCATCTGTTCCAAAAGGTACCCGCGATTTTTCACCCCTTGAAATGGTGAAACGTAATTTTATTTTCGATACCATAAAAGATGTGTTTAAACGATATGGTTATTTGCCCATTGAAACACCTTCAATGGAAAATTTATCTACATTGCTGGGCAAGTATGGAGACGAGGGAGATAAGCTTTTATTTAAGATTTTAAATTCAGGTGATTATCTTGAAAAAGTGAATAATAACCTGAAAGATATTGATTCAAATAAGTTAGCCTTGCAAATATGCGAAAAAGGCTTGCGTTACGACTTAACTGTTCCTTTTGCAAGATATGTAGTCCAACATCTGAACGAAATAACCTTCCCGTTTAAACGATACCAGGTTCAGCCTGTTTGGCGCGCCGACAGGCCACAAAAAGGACGTTACCGTGAGTTTTACCAATGCGATGTGGATGTTATAGGCAGCAATTCACTTTTAAATGAGGTTGAATTGATTCAGATTATCGACCAGGTTTTTCAATCTCTTAAAGTAAATGTTGTTATTAAAATGAATAACAGGAAAATTTTAGCTGGTATAGCCGAAGTAATAGGTGAACCAGATAAAATTATTGATATTACCATCGCGATAGATAAACTCGAAAAAATTGGCAAAAAAGGGGTGTATGACGAACTTATTGGAAGAGGGTTAAGTTCTGGCTCAATTTCAGAAATAGATCCTATTTTGGAGCTGAAAGGCGATAATTTTGACAAACTATCAAGTTTGAAAAAAATACTTAGAAATTCAGAAATTGGTTTAAAAGGTATTGATGAACTTGAAACCATTCTAAACTATTTTGAAACAATTGATATAAACACTGAACTTGAGTTGGATTTAACATTAGCCCGCGGATTAAATTATTATACAGGAGCTATTATCGAAGTAAAAGCTCTGGAAGTTGAGATAGGAAGCATTTGTGGTGGCGGGCGTTACGATGATTTAACAGGAGTTTTTGGATTAAAGGATGTTTCAGGTGTTGGTGTATCATTTGGCGCCGATCGAATATACGATGTTATGGAACAACTCGATAGTTTCCCCAAAGAAATTGTTTCATCAACAAAAGTACTGTTTGTGAATTTTGGAGAAAACGAAGAAAAATATTGTTTGCCACTACTAAAAATACTCAGGGATAATGGTGTTAATTCCGAGATTTATCCTGATTCAGCCAAGATGAATAAGCAAATGACTTATGCAAACAATAAAAATATTCCATTTGTTATATTAGTTGGCGAAAATGAAATGCAAAAAGGGGTATTAACCGTAAAAAATATGGTTAGTGGAGAACAATTCGAAATGAAGTTCGATGAATTACTACAAAAATTAAAATAATAAAATGGGTTATAAAAACCGTATTTTAATAAATATAAATCGCAGACGTCCTGTACATTTTGCAGGTGGTGATACCCGTTTTCCCTGAGTGTTGTTTTTACAATAAAACAAGTAAGCTTAAAAATAATTACAAGTTCGATAAATGACTTATGACCATTTTACATGGGTTCGTATTTCTAAAATCGGTATTTATAATTCAATCTTAAAACAGATAAAAAATCAAAATAAAAAATGGAAAAGACTCATTATATATCAAATGATCAGTTAACATTCGAACGAATTGATCAGATTTTAAAGCAGGGATTCAAACTGGCTTTATCGGAACAATCAAAAAACAATATCATTAAATGCCGCGAATACCTCGATACGAAAATGAAAAATCATGATGGGCCAATATATGGAATAAATACAGGATTTGGCGCTTTGTACGATAAACAAATTTCACGGGAAGATTTAGGGAATTTACAACGTAACCTGGTAATGTCGCATGCTTGTGGAATTGGTGATGAAGTTCCCCACGAGATTGTTAAAATCATGATTTTGTTAAAAATACAATCGCTTTCGTATGGACACTCGGGAGTTCAGTTAAGTACGGTTGAACGATTAATAGATTTTTTCAATCACGATGTTTTACCTGTAATATATCAATTTGGCTCGTTGGGTGCATCAGGCGATTTAGCTCCCCTGGCTCACATGTGTTTACCAATGCTGGGTATGGGCGAAGTATATTACAAAGGAGAAAGAATGTCGGGCGAGAAAATGCTTAAAACATTGAATTGGGAACCTATAGGGCTAAGATCGAAGGAAGGTTTGGCTTTGCTTAATGGAACACAGTTTATGAGCGCTTATGGAGTATTTTTAACATTAAAAGTGTGGAAACTTTCCCAGTTGGCCGATGTTATCAGTGCTGTTTCTTTAGATGCTTTTGATGGACGAATAGAACCTTTTCACGATTCAGTACATCAGATACGACATCATTTAGGTCAAATAATAACTGCACGCAGAATGAGATTTTTACTCGAAGGGAGCGAATTAATCAATCGTCCTAAAGTACATGTTCAGGACCCCTACTCGTTTCGTTGTATTCCACAGGTACATGGTGCATCGAAAGACTCGATAAACTATGTCTCTTATGTTTTCAATAACGAGATTAATGCAGTGACCGATAATCCCACTATTTTTCCTGATGAGGATTTAATTATCTCTGCAGGTAATTTTCATGGACAGCCTTTGGCGCTGGCTTTAGATAATTTATGTATTGCAATGGCCGAGCTGGGAAGTATTTCTGAACGCAGAACTTACCAGTTGCTTGCAGGGAAAAGGGGTTTACCCCATTTCTTAGTGGCAAACCCGGGATTAAACAGCGGATTTATGATTCCTCAATATACAGCTGCATCTATTGTTAGCAGAAATAAACAATTATGCACACCTGCTTCGGTTGATACTATTGAATCATCACAGGGACAGGAAGATCATGTGAGTATGGGAGCAAATGCTGCAACAAAAGCATACCAGGTTGCAATGAATCTTGAACGAATATTAGCTATTGAATTGTTTAATGCTGCCCAGGCATTGGAATTTCAGCGCCCCGCGAAATCATCCCCGTTTATTGAGAAATTTGTTGCAGGTTATCGCAAAAAAGTAAAATTTATTCAGAACGATAAAACCATGTACGACGATATGGCCCGATCGGTAGAGTATTTACAGGAAGTAAAATTGGAACTGCCCGAGAGATAAAATCCTGAATAATTGATATTGAATTCTATTTAAGGCCTGACAGGGTTTAACCTGCCGGGTCTATTTTTTTTTTGAAATCAGAAATTGATTTACCCATGCATTTTAGCAAAGTGTTTATAATTTTACAACCGGATAAAATGTATTTTATACCAAATAAAAGCCCGATATGGAAATGTATCGGGCTTTTATTTTCAAAATGATTATTTATTTGAATTTATATAAAACACCCAGCGATATAACAGCCTGATCAAAATTCCCAATCGTATATTTTGTTTCAAATAAACCTGCTATCTTCTCGGTTATTTCATATGTTGCACCAGCTCCGATATTTAACCCTACTTCGGTATCGCTGGATTCTGTACCATTTACTTCTACCGTAACTCCGGCAATATTTAAACCTGCAAGCGGGTAAACTTTTAATTTATCTATGATTCCAAAATTATAATGGCCATCCACATCAAATGCCCACATGTTTGTTTTACTTTCAACCGTGGTAAAAATTAATGTTTGTTTCTCTTTGTTGGGTAAATAGAATGTTAATCCACCAACAATATCAATACTTTCTGTTATACTGTACTGCCCTCTTAAATTAAACCCGATAGTTTGTTGTTCTGTACCATAAACGAGACCTCCCCCTGCACTAATTTGGGAATAAGAATTAAATGTAAAAGCAATTGCAATAATTGCTAATAATGTTAGTTTTTTCATTTTAAAACAATTTTAGGTTAAACGTAATTTTCTATTTGTGTTTTTCAAATTTAATTAAAATTAGCCGGGATATGTTTATTTTAATTTATTTTCATCACATTTTTTATACCTGAAAACATTGGTTCAATAACCCAGTTCCCGGATTTATCAATAATTCCCCATTTCCCATTTTCCCTGACCGCGGCATATCTATTTTTAAATTCACGTGCTGCATCGAATCGTGGTTTTATTATCCAATGCTGGTTTTCATCCAAAAACCCAAATAAACCGTCGGGAGTTACAGCCATTGCCAATCCTTCAGTATAATCATATATTTTTTTCACATTTTCCACATAGCTGATTTCACCTTCTTTATTGATATAACCCCATACTTCATCTACACGTGCCATTGCCAATCCACTTACCGGATCAAAATCAGAAACTGCTAAAAACTTTGGTTCAATAACCCAATCGCCGTTTTTATTTATATAACCAATCAATCCATCTGAACTACGCGCCCAGGCTACACCTGCATTAAAATATCCAACTTTCTCAAACTTTGCAGGAATCGCAACATCTCCTTGTTCATTAATAAATCCCGCTAATTCTTTATTATTTGTATAAAGGGTTAATCCTTCTGAGAATTTGCTAATCTTCGTGATATCTTCTTCATGAATCAGAATCTCACTCCCGATGCTATCTATTACATAATATGTATCTTTTAAGCGGGCTGTTGCATAGCCATAAATAAAATTGGAGATAAAGTCATATTTAACAGGTACCACAACTTTACCATTTTTATCTAAGGCACCCCATCTTTTTTTGATTCTTATTATGAGCATACCGGAACTGTATCCTTGTGCTCCATATCCAAATCCTTCTTTAACAATAAATTTTTCAGGTTCCATATCAAGAACATCACCATTCAAATTAATTATGTCATAATGATTTTGTTTGGAGTAATAAACAAGAGCCAAACCTTCTTCTGAAAAATCATAGCATTTTCTTCGTTGTGGTTCAATAACCACTTCTCCCTTTATGTTCATGTATCCCCATTCATTTGACTCCCATGGCCTAAATTGAAAAACGTAAGTTTGGGCTAACGAGTTAAATGCAAAAGTAATTATACTAACTGCTAATAATGTTAGTTTTTTCATTTTAATAACTTTTTAATTAATATTCAAATTTGGAGTTAATTTCTTTTATATACATATAAAACATAGTTTGTACCATGCTTTCATTTTTAAATCTTTCTAAGATTTCCGGGTAATCGTTTAACAGATGCTTTTTAAATGTTTTTTTGTTAATGGATAGATTTCTCCTGTTAAAATATCCAAAACATATTCCTTTTCGCTTGAGCTAAAGTTAACACCCTGATTATTCCAATTAGACTTATCTACTCGCCGAACAAAAACGGTGTATCTTCCAAGAATTTTTATTGGACAATACCTTTTTTTATGATATACAAAAACTTTCCGATCTTTTGAATACCCCCATATTTTATCTTTTAATTTTAGTTTAGTATCGGTACTATCATAATAATAAAGATCGTCCCAATTCTTAGAAAAAAGAGCTGCACCCCAATCAAATCCTGTTTTATTAGAATCTAAAAAACCACCGTCTTTGACGGTGGTAATGTATGTTTTAGCTTTGCTAACTAAATTTTTTTAAATTAGTAGCATGGTAAAATATAAGAAGTTAACACATACGGTATACCATTGT
>Ga0209211_10000329_pt1 | contig 102725 bp, 114 predicted proteins | sample RifGroA2_FD_183992 | JGI IMG/M metagenome (GOLD analysis project Ga0209211, IMG submission 183992) | Groundwater microbial communities from Rifle, Colorado, USA - Groundwater A2 (SPAdes) (version 2) | ecosystem: Environmental > Aquatic > Deep subsurface > Groundwater | place: Rifle, Colorado...
TGAATGCACACCCGCCGTCGTGCCGAGCACGTGCTCAATTGTTGCAACACAACTGGCGCAATGCATCCCGCGAATTTTGTATGTTTCTTTTTTCATTTTATTTTTTTATTCTCAATGGCACTACTTGTAATTTCTACATCGCAGCTCTTGTGTTCTTTGCACCACGCTTCGCATTTTTCCGCCTGATCCTTGTCTTCATAATGCAAACCGCACTCCGGGCATTGATAAAATTTTTTGTTGCTTTCATTATTATTATCGTGTAGCTGATTCATAAGTGTATAGTTACTTCATTAATTTAATTCTCCTCCAAATTAACCAAATATTTATCTAATTGCCATGTAAAAGTTCTGATTGTATCGGCTATTCCAGTAATTTTTAACTCTATTGATTTTGGAGCAGACGTTAGTCGGCTGAATGAGAGCACCACTTCTCTGTGGTGCCCGCCGGGGGCTGCACCTTCCCAGCGCAGAGGCTTATATTCCTTACCGCTGTCATCCATGAGCACTGTCGATTCTGCCATATTCTGACCCAGTTCAACCGAGTGTGTATTCATGACAATGTCAAACTTCCATTCTTTTACCTGTGGCGAGAGATCTACGGGGGTAACAGCGACCGTAACATTCGCCTGTTCATCAGTCTGTGTTTGCCAGATGCGTACAGTGTCAGATTCTTTTTGTGGACTTGCCCATTTGGTATACGCAAGAAAGATAAGTATGAGAGCAATAAGACCAATGCAGAAGTAGTACAGATATTTCATACGCGCGTGAGTTTAATTATAGTGCGGCTCATATAGGCAATACCACCGAGGTTGAAGAGGATGCCGGCCCAGAAGAGCTCAATCTGATACGCGGATGCAAAGGTGACGAGACCTGCCGCACCAAGAATGGGGAGGAGGTTCGCAAGGTAGTGAGTGCAGCACGAGACCATTGCCGCGGTTGATGTGGCGCCGGTGACGCCCAACACCCCTCCCCCGCCCGCGCCGGTAATGAGATTTTTTAGATGCACATAAAGTCCGATCTGGATGCCGAAGCCAAGCGCAAGGATCACGATGTAGTACCAGAACTGGGTAAATTGGCTTTGAGCAAAGCCCCACCCGGAGATAAGAGTGAGTACCGCAAAGTATGCTCCGAGCAAAGCAATACTTGCCAGCGCTCCAAAGAAAATTGGCTTTGTAAGATTGCTAATGTTCATAGATCTTTTAATGGCAGCAATGGTGATCTGAATGGGGCTTATCCTTTCGCGCCGATGCGCTCTGATGATTCCCCGCATGGCCGCCCTTGCGCATCATCAGAAAATGCATGAGCAGGCAGCCTCCCACTAAGACAATCGCTAAGAGGATACTCTCCATAATTCTATAGCTATTACCTGATTAAACTAGAATTATGCATCCAGACCATATAAGAGCCAAAGAAAACCGCGAACACCGCTATAGCAAGCGCTCCCCAGAGTATGCTTGTGCTGTTGCCCCACACAAAGCCGGGCAAGGTCTCAAAAAGCGTGTGGTGCAGTTCAATCCCCCTCTGGGTGCGCCAGGGCAGATATCCGCCGATAAGGCAGAGTGTATAGATGACTTCTGCGCCGAGTATGCACTTCCAGACGTACGATGTGAGTGAGAGTCTTTCCATAGTATTTATCTATGAGAGCTAATAATCCATCTGATAATCTTTTTCTCTTACACACTGCATCCGCCGCCGCTTCCCCCCTCCAGCGGGGCTACGTGCGTGAGAATCTGCTGGTAGCCGGAGCCGCTTGAGTATTCCGCGCCGAGAAGTTTTTTAGGGTCGGCGTCCTCCCATTTTACACCCTGCGCGGCAAGATAGCGCGCAATGGTAAGGTAGGTATCGGGGAACCAGTACGCATTAACGACAAGCGCTGTTTTATACATATCCTCCTCGCTCACCCCTTGACTCGCCATGAGCTCAAGGAGTCCCAGCATTGCCATGCCATGATTGCAGTCGGGAAAGTGAGTGGAATTATTACAACAGGGGCGGTAGATACCTTTGCTTACGCGTTCAACAAGTTCCTGATGTTCTCTCGAGAGCATTATGAAGGGGTGCGCGCTGTAGTGATCCATCGCGTCTCCCTTGGCAAGCGTCCATCCGCCGGTGGAAGCAAAGTTACCCGCTCCTCCATACTCCGGATTAGTCATCTCGCCTTTCTCCAGTATAGTGTTCTTGTTCCCCAATCCTAGCGCCCAAAAAAGGTTGAGAAAGAAGGGCGCGTTCTCTGGCGTTATGCGCAGTCTCTGTACACTCTCTTCTTCGAGAAGTACGCGCTCCTTCTCGCTAAGGCCGCCGCGGCCCTTGTATAGGGCATCAAACTTCTGCCGGTCAATGACCCCTGTGGCCAGCAATTGCGCTCCGAGGTCACCCCACGAAACAGGCAATTCCACACCCTCCGGCGGGAGGATAGTCTCTTCTGCCACCGCGGCTGGCTCGGACTTTACTACAGGTCCAGAGACATAGAGCCACGTTCCCGCAAGAATGAACGCAGCAAGAACGATGCTCGCAGGGAGTAATGGGTTATTTTTCATCGCAGCAATCAACTAATTTATTCATAATAGTTTCAAGCGTCCATGGTTTACCTCCTTCTGCCGCTTTAAGTCCGGATACGTCAACAAGTTTAAGTCGCAGAGCCCAAAAGAGCGTGTAGAGCTTATACGCGCGGTCAAACATCGCCTGCGCATCCGCGCTTTTATTACCGCTCTGAAGCTTGGCGCCCACTTCAATCAGCCGCATGGTGGCTGCGAGGAGATGTTTGGCAATGCACCACGTTTCGCCCTCGTTTGCATCCATCATGGTAGCGAGTAGTTCTCGTCGCACGGTGCGTGCTTCATGTAAGAGAGTAAGATACTCTGGCTTCTTGGTTTTTTCTGCGGTGAAAAAGAAGTGCTCTTCCAAGCTCAAGAGATTCATAATGGCAATGCTCAAGTCCTCTTCACTTGAGAGGTCAATGTCGCCGGAGCGCTTCAGTTGTTCAACTTTTTCAAGCACTGCGTCAAACTGTTGTTTAGTGATAGTAGTCATGGTGTATTAGAGGAGAAAGATGCTAAGACCCAGAATAATCATGGCAATACCGCCCCATAGTCTCATGTGCTTTGTCTCCGACTGCTTCCATGCTCTTACCTTTTCCACAAGCGTAGCATCACTTGCAATAAGGAGCACGATGACGAGGGGGATGATGAAAACAGCGTTATAGAGAATGAGATAGCCCACGCCAGTGAGGTAGGTCGTATTGTCATGCAAGAGCCCAAGCACCATGAGATAGGGTCCGCCGGTACAAGGGAACTCACAGAGACCTACGAGCGCACCCAAAACAAATGCGGTAGGGATGGACGCCTTCTCCATCAGCTCCGCCATCTTTTTGTGTGCCGCGTGGGGGATGCGGGGCTTAAGCGGAAATGAGGGGAAGAATTCGCTGATAAGATTGATGGCACCAAGAACAATCAAGAGACCTGCGCCGAGCTTTGCCATGAAGTGCGGCGTGTTAAAAAGGTGGAGCGCCTGTAAGATACCTAGCCCGATAAGGAAGTACACTGCAAGGATGCCTATGACGTAGGCCCCTCCGATTTTAAGGATGCCGAGGCGCGCCTTCCCTATGGAGAGGAGAAAGGCCACGGTCAAGAGAAGGATGCCGAAGGCGCAGGGGTTGATGCTGTCAATCAGCGCCGCAACGAGCACCAGCGGGAGGAGCCAACTACCCTCATTGCTGATGCTCCAGAGTGCGCCGGTGCCGATGTTCCCCATTCTGAAGAAGAGTACTGCGGCGACAAGCAGTGCACCAGTCATGATAAGTGCGGTTAATTTTTTACTCATAGTGTAGACTATGGGGTCACTTGCGCGCTGAATGAGAGTTCCACCGGGTCTCCGGCATCATTCTCTATGGTAACGACTCGCTCTATCCGCCCGACTCCGGCCGGGCCATGTGCCGCCGGGTCAAAGACGATATCAACCGTCGCCGCCTCACTCGGTCCGATTTGCTGGTTAATGGATGGTACAGCGCCGTGCCCGGGCATACCAAAAGGTCCAAACTGTTTAAGTTCTCCCGAACTGCTTGCAGCGCCTCCCAGACGCAGTAGTGCGGTAGTGCACATGCACGACGTATAGATTTTTTTAATAGTAAGCGCGCCGGTGCCGGTATTGCGCAGGGTAAAGATGCGGGATACGGTGCCAGCTGCCATGGAGATACTGCCAAAATTGTAAGAGCTCTCACCTTCTACGCGCAGTGTCCCGCCAGAGGCGCGGGGAGACGGAGCAGCGTTTTGCGCACTCGGACGCGCAACCCAAATAATGCCGCCAAGTGCGATAAGTGTGATAACGATGCCGATAATTACTTTGTTCATATGTGTGATGATTTATTGTGCAACTAAAAATCCCTTTATAAGGGATTGGACAGCAGCGAACAGGCAAAAATACACCTGTTTACATCGCTGCCCTAGGGAGAGAAGCTGGACTATTTTCGTGAAGCGCGAGCCAATGGATAAATCCACATTGAGGCACATAAACCACAGAATCTTTCAGATATCGAGCATAGGCCACCCGAGGATGTAAAAGCGTACTTAAGTCCCTATTTACTCGCACAGCAACACCCGCCACAACTGCGGCAAGAAGCGCAAAGAGGGCGCCCACTGTAGCCAGTGAAAAATTCTTGAATGCGCCAATGTGAAAAGAAGCGTAGTCAAGAGGATTTGCCTGTCTGGGGCAGTCTGTGCCCTGCGCGAGCGCTATTGCGCAGTTACCGTCGTGGTCCTGCATGCCTGCGTGCACACTTAAAGCCCCCAGCGCGGCAATGCCGATAAGACTTGCAATAAGCAGTACTGACAGCGCTGATTTCATAACAAGCCTAGTATAGCACAAAATGCTAGAATAGCGTATATGCTCCGCAAGGTATGTAAATATGTGCTCATCCCTCTTGCTGTGTTGGCGCTTGCGTATGCGGCAATGCTTCAGATCGGAGAGCCTTCAAATAATAGAGAATGGAATATCGACCAAGCGGTGCTCCCATCTGCGGAGATTAAGGGAAACATAGTCACCGTCTATAACATACGCAACTTCGTCTACGCATCAACAACAAGCTACACGCCTCGCTATTACGACAAAAAGTTTGACCTGCGGCAACTATCGCGGGTGTGGTATGTGGTGGAGCCCTTTTCAGGCGTCCCCGGCTCGGCGCACACTTTTTTGAGTTTTGAATTCGAAGGAAATCAATTCCTTGCCATCTCGGTAGAAATCAGAAAAGAAAAAGGCGAGCGCTTCAGCGCGCTCAAGGGATTCTTCAATCGCTACGAACTCATGTATGTGATTGCCGACGAGCGCGATGTGATTAAACTGCGCTCAAATTACCGCAAAGACCTCGTCTACCTCTACCCGGGCAAGGCAACACAGGATAAGGCGCGCGAGCTCCTGGTGAGCATGCTCAAGCGCGCTAATACCTTGAAAGAGGAGCCGGAATTTTATAACACGCTCTTCAACACCTGCACCACCAACATTGTCCGGCACATCAACAACATTGCGCCCGGGCGCGTCCCCTCCTTCAGCCTGCAGGTCTTCTTCCCCAAGAACTCGGACCGGCTCGCGTACACCCTCGGGCTCATTGACACCGAACTGCCGTTTGAACAAGCGCGCGAGCGCTACCTCATTAACATCCGCGCAGAAAAGTACGTAGATGACCCTAACTTCTCAATAAAAATCCGCGGGGTAGATTAATTATCATCCACTTATAATAATACTCATAAACTCCAGTTTGTAAGGATATTTTAAATATGTTGAAATAATTTTAAGAAATTGACAGCCGTTTTCCCATAGGGAGAGAGGGAATGCTCAACAAACTTACCACGATATCTTTTGTTAATCAGTCCTGCCTGCTGGAGTCGCCTTGTGTGCTCGCCAAGTGTTTTTTCGTTCGCTTTAATGGCTTCAATAATTTCATCAAGTGTTACTCCTTCGTGCGCGGAGATGTACAGCAAAATTTCAATGCGGTAGTGATTTGCTATTCCCTTCAAATGCCGCTCCATCTGCCGCGCGGTTTTTGCTTTTCCCATACTCACAGTATAAAACCATACCCTTACATACTCAAGTTTATAAGGATGATGTTACTATCTCTCATACATACAATCTGTACCAAGTCCCCTGATTTCAGTGCTACCAAGTTATTGAACCTATAACCCTTTTTTATTCCATGGTGCGCCTTGTAGGGATTGAACCTACGGCCTTTCGCGTGTGAAGCGAACGCTCTACCACTGAGCTAAAGGCGCGCTAAAGACCCACTGTGAGAAGCCCGCCCTCTACAAGGCGCCCGACGGCGATGCCCACCACGATAGCGAGCCCTCCAATAATAAGCATCTCAAAGGCATTGCGCAACAGGCGAGTCTTGAAGATGGCAGCGCTCACCAACCCGAGCACAAAGAGGGCGAGGAGAGCAAACGCGATGGAGAGTATCACTGCCGTATGATTTTCATAATAAAGATAAGGGGCGAGGGGGATGAACCCCGCCCCGAGGTAGGAGATGAACATCAACACACCGGCGATAGCCGAGTGCAGGATGGGCACATCGCGGCGAGCAAGGTACTTCTCGGCCTGGTGCTCGGAGAGGAGACTCCCCACTCCCATAGAGAAGGCCTCAACAAAGATGAGAATGGATCCGGAGAGCAGGATGGTATTGCGGCTTGCCCCCGCAAGCGCCACTCCCGAGAGGAGCCCCACAGTTGAAACAAGACTGTCTTCCACGCCAAAGACAAATGTCCGCACATAGAGGGCAAAGGTTTCCTTCTTTGACGCCATACTGCAATAAGTCTATCATGCGAGCATGCAAAGGACGAAACTCGTTCTCAAAAAAACGCTCGGGGTCCTGCTCCTTATCCTCGGGCTCATTGCGCTCGTTACGCCACTCACTCCCGGCGCGTGGCTCGGTATTGTGGGTTTAGAGCTCCTCGGATGGCGGGTGGTGCTCCAAGATAAGATCAGCGCCCGCTGGCCTAAGCACGCGGAGCGCATTAAAAAAATTTTCGGCGGCTCCTAGTCCTTTTTCTCCAAGTCCAGACAGACTGAATTGATGCAATAGCGCTTGCCCGCCTTGCCGTCGGGCAGATCGTTGAATACATGCCCGAGATGCGCGCCGCAGTTCTTGCAGCGTATCTCGGTACGCTGCATTCCCTCACTACTATCATCACGTAACTCTATCTGTTCTAGATTCACTGGCTCGGTAAAGCTAGGCCAGCCGGTGCCGGAATCAAATTTTGTTTCGGATGAGAAAAGCTCCGCGCCGCAGACGGCGCAATGGTACATGCCTTTTGCCTTCTCATGCAGATACTTGCCGCTCCCGGGCGTCTCCGTTCCTCCCTCCCGCGCCACGCGTCGCAGGTCTGGCGACAGTTCTTCGTCCTTTTTCATTTTTGTATCTTATCAGCAAATGCGCTTTTAATCTTTTCCAGCTTCGGTTCAATGATGAGCTGGCAATAGGGCGCGTTCTTATGTGTTGCAAAGTAGTCATGGTGGTAGTCCTCCGCCGGGTAAAATTTCACCAGCGGCTCAACCGCTGTCACAATTTTCCTCCCTTGATACTTGGCGCCTGATACCTGGCACTTTTCTATATATTTCTCTACTTCTTTGCGCTCTGCATCATCGTGGTAAAAAATTACCGAGCGGTACTGTGATCCCACATCATTGTCCTGCCGGTTGAGTGTTGTAGGGTCGTGAGAGGCAAAAAATACGTCAAGAAGTTCGCGGTAAGTCGTTATGCTTGGGTCGTAGCTAATCTCTACCGATTCCACATAATTCGTCTCCCTTGTACTCACTTCTTCATAACTAGGGGCTTCTTTAGCATCTTTTGAATTACTTGTCGCATAGCCGGGCATTACCGCACTCACCCCCTTAAGCATTGTAAACACTGCCTCCGTGCACCAAAAACATCCCCCGCCAAAAACTGCTTTCTCTTCTACGGCCATTTTTTGCCGTCAACGTAGAGTTGTGTGGGAATGGCTTTGCCGCGCTCGTCCACCTTCACGCGCATGCCTGCGTCTTTATTCCAAAAGCTAACATTGTTCCCCGCCCCCTCGGGGATGTAGTACTGCTCAATATCGTAGGAGACTCTAAATTCTTTTTGAGTAATGGGTATGAACCGCGTAGAAGTTGCGAGCTCTTGTCGGGGAGCATATGGGTCTATACCTCCCGAAACCACACGGCCCTTGATAAAAATAAGACCGTTGTTAACAGGTGGCATTGTAAGACTTGCATAATCAACGTGCCAATACGGACTCCCCTCTCGCAACACCACATAGAGCTCATCTCCATTGCGGACAGAAGTATTGCTGTCGGATCTGATCTGGTAGTAGCTAATCCGCGAAATCTCGTACTGGAAGCTCACATAGTCGCCGCGGAGCGGGTCGCGTGGGTCAACAGGCTGGATGCGCAAAAAGACTTCGGTGCCGCCCTCCACCACCGAGAGGTTGAGGATAATGAGCCCGAGGATGACGATGACCTGCAGGGCAAAGGCGAGAATAAATTTTGTGCTCTTGGGTATCATGGCTGTGGCGCTTGCGCGCGCATGCGCGCAAGCATGCGGCGGCGGCCGCGTTCCATCCCCCAACCGAGCAGGAAGAGCAGGAGCCCCGCCCCGATAAAGAAGACGCTCTTGTTGAGAAAGCTAAAGAACCAGTCAAAGTATTTGGTAAAGATGAAGATGAAGAGCCCCAAGGCGCCAAGGTTAATGAGCCAAGTGGCGCGCCGCGCGTAACCCATAAAGACGATGCCCACGAGCTCGGCAAGGAGTGCAATGTTAAAGATGCTCGCCCAGATGATGCCCGTACTGGTAAGCTCGCGCGAAAAGCCATAGGAGTCACCTTTGACAAGCGTCTGCGCGGGGAGGAAGGCGATGCTCCCAATGAGCGCTGCAACAATCAGCACTCCTGCCAGCTCGCCGGGGAAGATGAGCTTCTTCATTACCGCCATCGCAAGCGCGGCGACAATGGCAATTGCAAACACAAGAAGAGAGAGGAGTACCTGCGGGACCTGGGTAATTGGCGCACCGTCGGTGAGCTCTTCCAAACCTTCGAGTCCCAAGCCGGTAGAGAAGATGAAAAGGATGACCGTTGCGGACACGAGACCAAACACAAGGTAAGTAAGCGCAAAGCGCTTGGCACGCGGGTTCCACTCATGCAGGCGCCCCAAGGTATAGAAAAGTGTTGCAATGAGACCGATGCCGGCAACAACGGATGCAGGAGCAACGTTAATTTTCTCACCCCAGAGATCTGCCTGCGTGGTCCACCACATGCTGATGCTCACCAGACCGCCCGCAAGGAGATACACATTTTTTAACGTATAAGCGCCCGCGAGAGCGGCGAGGGATGAGATGAGGAGTATCGTCTGCCACTGTAGCAGGTAATTCATCTCCTGATTGAGGCGCAGGAGCGTAATGCCGAGAAAGAGAAAGGAGAGGAGGAAGAGCGCTTGGCTCACTGCATCCTCGCGGGAATTGGCTACCATTAGGTGCCACTCACTGGGAACGCCCGCCGCGCTCTTGCCTTTGAAAAACCCGAGCACAAGACGCAGGAGAAAGAAGAGCAGGAGGAGCGGAATCGCGACTGCGATGATAATGAGAAAGGGGATGTAGTCAAGCGCAAACATAGTATTAGTAGAATTTTTTCTGTTCTTCCGGCATCCTCCGACGAATGAGCCACCCGACTGTAAAGGTAAGCGCCACGGCAAGGATGAGAAGTGCGAGGGACATCGGGATGGCGCCCGGACTACCTGCTGACCAGAAGCGCTCAACCATGATGAGCGGATGTCCAACAAGCGCCGCGGCACCAATGGGCATGGCAAGGTAGTAAAGGAGATAAGAATCAACGGCGACAGCCATAATGAGAGTGCCGAGCATCCAGAGGATAAAGCCATCCGGCCATTCTACTGCAACATTAAAAAGCTGGGCGACGAGGAAGATGCCTCCACCATAGGCGATGGAGCCGAGAAAGATGAGCGCCTCGCCCGAGCGGATGTAGCCGAGGAACTCTTTGAGGTACCAGCCAATCCCGTACGAGAGCGTCATGGCGGCAAGAATGAGGCCAACTTTCCCGGCGCGGCTGATTTCGTTCCAGTTTGCCGCAATGAAAGAGAAGACGCCCGCCGCAATGAGGAGCACGCCAATGCCCACGATTACCCGCACCGCCCATTGATGCGTGTCGCGCTTGGCCGCCTCCTGCGTGGGCCCCGTAAATCCTGATTCAATGTCGGCAAGACTCACTCCCTCCGCAAGGAGCGTTTGATATATCTCCTCTTTGCGCCTCCCTTCTGCAAGGAGGCCCCTGATGCGCTCGGTAATGTGAGCGTCTTCCATGTATATAATAGTATATTTCTACACTTTCTTCTTGTCAAGTCGATCAATGCCGATAATCCTAATGCCGTAGTAGACCACAAGCGCAATGACCACAAAGTCAATAATTACTACAATGAGGTCGCCGTAGAGAATGGTCGCCGAGCCTATGGAGAGCGAGGCGCTCTTGAGGTCTCCCGCCGCACCGAGCACGAGGCCGAGCAACGGGTTGACAATGTCGCTCACCAGCGCCGAGACGACCTTAGACACCGCGCCGCCTAGGATAAAGCCACCGCCAGTCCCACCACTCCCTGCTCGCGGATAAAATCAATAAATCCTTTCATGAGATATAGTATAGCAATTTGGTGGTCTATTCTTGAAATAGTTCGGACGCATTTCGCAGCCGCAGGCGGAGAGGAAGGCCCCTCGCGAATTTCTGAAATCGCGGCTCCGCCGCGCCGATAACAATTTCAAGTTTTTCTTTGGCGGCAAATAATAATGAACTCGGGTAACGAATACAATCAAATGATAAATCATTTAAAAACAAATGAAAAGAAAAAACCCGCTAGGTCCGAAGACGTAGCGGGGAGCAGTGGGTCTGCTCAGTCCTTGTTAAAACTAGGAGATGCTGATTTCGTCAGCTACGGCGTCGGGAACCGGAGTCTCTGGGGTTTGAGGCATCTCCTGCTCCGTGTCCCAGCTTTCCATCGGAGTGATCTTGCCGGCCCTGATTCTCCGGTACAGCTCAAGCATGTTCTCCATGCTCTTGCCGCGGATTCTCAGGCCGTAGCTCACAGCTTCGCCGCTGCGGTCGAGTTCTGCCTCAGCATCATCGTGCTTGTAGATGCCAATGGCACGCTCTGGACGACGCGGAATCCGATCGTAGAACGAGATCTCGTCCACGAGGTCTCTCACGATGGGAGGGATCGGATCAGTCAGCTCGTGAAGGTAAAAATACCACCGTCCCTTGTCTCGGGAAACTTGGAGACCCGGGAGATAGTATTCGTTCCACTGCTGTTCGTCCTTCGACTTCCGCTCCTTGGTCTGAAACTCTTCGAGCTGTTCCACACCATCCTTCAGATACACGTTGATCGACATGGCTACTTCTCCTTCTCTTGTGTCGCTTGGTTTACCGCAGGATTACTCATCTCTACGGGCCATCAGCGACGGATTCAAGGTACCGTTACCAGAACCATTCTGATAACAACTCAAATATAGCATATGTGCATAAGAAAGTCAATAGCGACAAAAAAAACCAGCATTTCTGCTGTTTTTATGGCCTAAATCTTATGAATTTTATGATTAAAAATTTTCCTTTCCCAAAATTAAAATGCAGCTCGAGCCGATATTTTTACAGGTTCTTTGGCAGTTTTTATCGGCGCGGCGGAGCCGCGATTTCGGAATTTTGCGGTGGGCTTTCCTCGCCGCCTGCGGCGGCGAAATGCGTCCGAACTATTTCAAGAATAGACCACATTTTAGAAAAGCGCAAGGATTTGGAAGCCGCCTCGCTTCGCTCGGCGGCCAAATCGTAAGGTTTTCTGGGCGAAAAAATCAGTTGGCGATTCTGCATTTTGGGAAAAGAAAATTTTTAATCAAAACCAAGTTGTAGAAAATCAAGTGAGGACGAAGAACGTCAAGTTTTAAGTATTGAGGCACAATTGACGGAGCTTCGGGAATTCGCCAAGCAACAAAATCTGTTTGTGGTGAAAGAATTTTATGAGTCCAAAACCGCGAAAGAACCGGGTCGCGAAGTATTTAACGAAATGCTTGGCGAAATTGAAAAAGGTGTTGCCTCGGGAATTTTAGCGTGGAATCCAGACCGTTTAGCGAGAAACTCGATTGATGGTGGCAAGGTCATATATTTTGTGGATACGCTAAAAATTGTTGCGCTAAAATTCCCGACATTTTGGTTCGAAGCGACACCGCAGGGTTTATTTATGCTCCAAATTGCTTTTGGCCAAAGTAAATATTATGTGGACACCCTGCGCGAGAATGTAACGCGCGGAATGAGGCAAAAAGTACGAAACGGTGTGTGGCCAAGCGGAGCACCACTCGGCTAATTCGCGGAGATTGTAATTTCCGGTGGCATAAAGCTCAAAAATCTTTTTAACTTTGTGAGCTTTTTCTCGATCAACATCAATGCCTCTTGTTTTCGGATTATTGAGATAGCCGAGTGGTGCAAACGAGTAAATCTCAAAAGCAATTTGGGCAACGATATTTCGATCGGAAAAGTCCATGAGCTTTTACAAAATGTTTTCTACCTCGGTCTTATGAAATACAAAGGTGAAATCCACGAAGCAACTCACGAGCCGCTAATTTCAAAGAAACTTTTTGATAGGGTGCAGGAAATTATGCGAGAGAAAGGAAAACCGCAAAAAGTTAAAAAGCACAATTTTGATTTTCTTGGCTTAATGAAGTGTCCTTGCTCTGCGGCTATAACAGCTGAAAAGAAAATCAAGCCAAGCGGCAAAGAATATATTTACTACCGTTGCACCAAGAAGAAGGGCCCTTGCCAAGAAAAACACTTTTTGCGGGGCGAGGAACTATATCCGCAAATCAAATCTTTCCTTCAAAAAGTTTCTTTGTCGAGCTACGACACAGAAATGGTTTTGGCCAAACTTGAAAAGGAAGAATCCCGCGCAAAGGAACAAGCCAAAACTACTGCCCAAGATCTCAAAACAGAATTTGCGGTGAATGAGCAAAAACTAGAGAAACTGCTTGATGTCTATTTAGCCGAAACGATTACTGCGGAGGAATACACCTCTCGCAAAGAAAAGTTAGTCAAGCAAAAGGTCGGATTAAAGGAACAAATAGAAGATTTTGAACAGAAAGGTCTATCGTGGCTCGAACCGGCTCGTGAGTTCGTTTTGTCCTTAAATCAAGCCGCGAAACTGCTTGAATCCGAAAACAAGACAGAAATGACAACATTTCTTAAAAATATCGGCTCGAACTGCATTTTGCAGAATCGCCAACTGATTTTTTCGTCCAGAAAACCTTACGATTTGGCCGCCGAGCGAAGCGAGGCGGCTTCCAAATCCTTGCGCTTTTCTAAAATGTGGACCTAGGGAGAATCGGACTCCCGTCTCCACAATGCGAATGTGGCGTCGTACCACTAGACCATAGGCCCGTCAATAAGTACCAAGTATCCCCACTCCGCCAAGGCTCCGCAGGGCAAGCAAGTGCCAAGGAACAAGTCAGCTAATTTTAGAATAGATAGCCATGGTTCATCCTAGCAGAGAAGCGCGGTCTTGTTAACGTGCTGGACTAGTACAGCAGTTTGACATATTCTTCATGATTTGCTAGGTTACATCTGGACTTTTGTTCATCATCTATTATTCTATCATTATCTGTTCTAGTGCTAGACAGACGCAGAGGCGATTCCCCCACCCCGCCTTCTTCACGCTATGGACACAATTAGCCATAGCGAAGCCCCGACGGCGCCGTCGGGGCTTTTTTACTCGCCCCGCCATAGTTCGCCTCGGCGAACGAAGTGGGGTTAGCGATTCAGCCAGACAAAGCGATACCAATAGTGAGAGAAGGCGCCCAGCGACGAGAGAATCAGCGCGAGCTTGAGTACCCAGCCGATAACGGGGATGAACCCGAGAGCCGTATAGAGGAGAACACCCAGCACAGTTCTCTGCCAGTTAATTTCCACTGCCCCTGTTTTTTTAAGCAGTTTTAGCATCCAGGCACCGAGCACTATCCCCGCCATGGGGACTGACAAAAGCAGGAAAAATGCATAGAGGATGAGCGCGAGCACACCCAACGGTGCGCCGACGATGGTCATAAAGGTAAACACTGCCGCAATGGGAACACAGACCACCAAAGCAAAACCCATCAAGAGACTCCACCATGGCTCTTTTACCGCGCGCGCGGAGAGCTCTCTTGCGAGGTTGCCGAAGAGGAGTGTAATGACCAATGCGGCAAGGAGCGTCATCATGAATTTGAGAATGAGCCAGAGCCCAAGAAATGCCAAGAGCGCCTCGCGCAGGGAATTTTTTCCGATTCCCACAAAGTCCCTGCTCTCTTTATAGATAGTATGACCGCCCACAGTGGCGCCTTCTGCAATCACCGCCCGCTGTGGCGCGCGATACGAAAGGTCGCCTTTGATGGATGCACGCGACCCGATGTTTACCTTGTCCGCCGAGATATCGGCGGACCCGCCGATACTATTTTCAATATCAACTTGCCCGCCGTAGACACGCAGATTACCCGCTACCGGCCCGTCAACAAGCACGCGGCCGCCCGCAATGAGCACGTCGCCGCCGATACGGGCGCTTGACTCAATGCGCACAGAGCCGCCCGCAATAACCAAGTCTCCGCGGATGGGGCCGCTCACCGTTACCGTGCCGCCTGCGGCGCGAAGGTCATCTCCCACGCTCCCGGTAAGCGTGAGGTTGCCTCCGCCCACAAGCACATCGCCACTGGTATTTCCTAAATACAGCACAGAGCCGCCACCAATGCTTAGGTCGCCGGAAACTGTTCCGGACACCAAGGCAGTGCCAGCTCCCACGTACAGGTCTCCAAAAACACTGTCATCCTCGCGGAGCGTATACTCCTCCCCTCCCTTAATGAGCGCCGCGTAGGTAAAAGATGGCAGGAGCAACACAATACCGATTGCGGCAATGGTGCGCTTCATAGTCTGTTTACTTTACAACTACTCCTTGACTCTTGCAAGCAACAAGAAATCCCGCCCTCTCTTGAGAGAGGACGGGACGGGGTGGCGACAAAAACTATTTCTTGCCCTTCTTTGCCTTCTTTTTCTTTGCCATGATTCGTATGATTACCAACTGTGGGTAATGCTCGACCTACTCTTATCTTTCATTGTAAAGTATTACCGCGCGCGCGCAATGTAAAATGAGTTGTTGAAGTATAAAACTGTTGATAACTCTTCGCAATAAAAATATCCCTGTCAGCTTTCGCTCACAGGGATTTTCATAACCAGCGACCCATCCCAGATGAGTCTGACTCCTCCGGAGATTTCTATAACTCCTTCTTTGCTAACGGAAAGCTGTATGTCGCCGCATTCGGTGCAGTAGCGGGAGTGGTTCCATTTCGAGGATGTAAGCTTCCTCTCGGGCTTTAATTCTCCCTGCTTCTCATCAGCATAGTGAATTGCCATGATTGTTTTCTCCTTTCAAAAACTCTGCAGTGGATTGTACCACATATCATACTACCGGGCAATCTCGTAGACATGTACGGGCGCGGCAAGATTGTGGAGCACTTCTGCCGCCTCGGGCGGAAGCTCATCTCCTTTAAGCTCTTTGAGCTCCTCAAAGGCAGGAGGAGTGTCTCCTAACAAGCGGTCAAGCATGCCGCCTCCTTCTCTGTAGCTCTTGAGCGACAAGATGAAGAAAGAACCAAAAATAAGGATGAAGGCCCATCCGAGCATGCCGAGCGCGAGGTACGGGGCAATGCGCCTGTGTGCGGGATATTTGTTGACCCCTTTTCCATGATGCTTGAGAGAGTGGTAGATACGATAGAGGTAGATGGCGATGAAAGGCCCGGCGAGCGCCGAGAGAACAAAGGTGAGCCCCTGCCGCACAGGGCTCGGCAGGGGCAGTAGATCCGCCGCTGAAGAGATGAGGAGTGCAAAGAAAACGAGGAAACCGATACGCGAGAAGACCGCCCAGTCATGGCCGCGGACATACTCGCGGCTTGCAAGGAGCGCCTCCGTGCCCGAGCGCCCTTCGGCAATGAGCACGATGACGCTTAAACTGAACCACACCTGAAAGATAATGCCGGGGATGATGAAGAGCGCGTATGCGCCGCCTAAGAGAAAGTTGAGGAAAAAGAGGGAAAACAGGTCGCCTCTCCTCCCCCACGCGTAGGCGAGCGCATTACGAGGACTTGCGGCAGAATCGCCCTCGGTAATAACGCGGAGCACCGCTCCGGCAGTGAGAATGTGCACTGCAAGCATCAAAAGCACGCTCGCCACAAGAAGCGCGGTATTCTCTCCCGGGAGCGCAAGCGAATGAAAGAATCCTTCGCCAAAAAAGATGCCGCGCATGAGCGCGGAAAAGAACATGAGGCCAAGCGAGAGAGAAAGGAGTGGAGCCCATCGCTCTCTGAATATCCGCACTGTTTCTGTAATAAGGAGAGAGAATGTCATTTCCTCTTCAAATACTCATAACAAGACGGGAGGATAGAGATGATAATGATAGTAATGATAATAGGGAAGAGGTAACGGTCTATGCCCGGCACGGCAGAGCCTAAAAAGTATCCGACGCCGGTAACGCCAACGGCCCAGAGCCCGGCGCCCGCGAGATTGTAGGTGAGGAAGCTAGCGTAGCGCATCTTCCCCACCCCCGCGAGGATGGGCGTAAAAGTGCGCACGATGGGCATGAAGCGCGCGAGCACCACTGCCCGGGCGCCATACTTCTCAAAAAATTTCTGCGTGCGGATGAGATGTTCGTGGCGAAAAAAGCGCGAATCCGGCCGCGAAAAGAGCGCCGGTCCCACACGGTAGCCAAAGGCGTAGCCGACCGAGTCGCCCGCGGCGGCGGCAATAAAGAGGAGCGGGGCAAGGAGCCAAAAGTTGAGGTAGCCCTGCGAGGCGAGGAATCCGGCAGTAAAAAGGAGACTGTCGCCGGGAAGGAAGAAGCCAAAAAACAAGCCACTCTCGGCAAAGATAATCGCGGCAACTCCCAGGTATCCGCCCCACTGCACTAGCGCCACCACGTCAAACAGCTCAAACATTTGTGGATTGTAGCATAAAAAAACCCCCTGCCCCGTACTGATTCTGGTATCAGTACGAGACAGGGGAGGAGGCTTTTATTGGCGAGCTATGGGCTGGCAGGAATTGCGCAAAGCAGCAGCGCGTACCGATGGGTCCAAGTCAGCGCGCAGAGCGCGCAAGATACCTGCAGGGATGCAGGGGTGTTCTGCAAGCAAACTGCGCACAATAGGATTTACATCATTCCGTAACAGCTCAAAATAAAACACCGGCAGCTTGAAACCCGAGATCCGCAGTGGGAGTGTTTTTACAGGAATTGACCCACTCCGAGCAAACCATTCACCTAATTCACGCGGCATGTCTTCTGCCTCGCCATCTTTTGCAACTATACAGCAGAGGATGACAAACAGGCTACCGGCACTGCTATTGACGGCAAGATGTTCCAAGGACTCCAGACTCTTATGGGAGATATCAAAACTCTCCGCCGCTTCCAAGACAATATCAACGTCTTCATCCTCCGGTCTTACCGCACCATACCAAGAATCGCTCGCCAATCCAGCACGCTCTAAATCCTCCATTGACTCCTCCTTTCAAAAAATCAAATCCGAAAAGACTATAGCACGCGCGCTAGGAGCCCACAAGGGAGCGGGCCACCACATAGAGACTCTCGCTCCAGGCGAGTGGCACATTCTCGTTGCAACGCTCATTATTGCTGAAGTAGAGCTCGGGCAGGAGGCCCTCGCGGGTTATGACGCTTTCCGCTTTTTGCATATACTCCCGCGCCTTTTCTTTGTTACCACGGTCAGCGTAGATGATGGCAAGCCAGGGGAAGCCGAATGTCCACTCTGCCTCCTCGCTCCAACCGTCTGCATTGGCGTTGTAGTAGCGGTCGGTCTTGTAGCGGATGAGGCCGCGGCGTTTCTCCAAATGATACTCCGCATTTTTGAGAATTAAGGCGATGTTCTCGGGACTCACAATGCGGTAAGGCCAGATGAGAGAGAGGAGCGAGAGGTCGCAGAACTTATCCGCGCTCTCGCGGGGCAGGATCCGCTCCAAGGCCGCGCCGCCCTTCTCAATGTAATCGCTCGGCACAGTGAGATAGGGGAGCTGGGCCACCGATTCCAACCCCGCGAGCACAGCGCCCACCGAGGAGGCGTGCACCTCCTCCCACTCCTCCCACATGCCGGAGTCCGGATTCTGCCAGTACTCAATGTTCCCCATATAGTCAACGAGTCTCTGCACCATGCGTTTATCGTCTTCAGATTCAATCACACCGTGCCCAGATTGTTCCAGCCGTCCAAACTTAAACAGGAGCGCACCGACCGCATCGTGCTGTTTGTTCCCCCACTCCTCCCAGAACTCCTCAAAGGTCTCGGGGTTGTAGCGCGCGTGGATGTACTGCCAGGTATGGTAGGGCTTGTGTTCTGTGGCCCACGAGATTTTTTCCTCATGCTTTTTTAAGAGGTCCAAGAGTGCGCGGTAACAGCGCCGCACCGTCTCCCAGTCCCCCACCGACTCAAAGGCGAGCGCAGTATAAAAGTTGTCGCGCAGCCACGCTTTGTTGTAGCCGGTAGAAACTTCCTGCGCCGACGCCAAAAAGAGACCCGACGGCGCTTGTAGCCGCCGGATTACGTTTAGATGCTTGTCTATGAGCTCGTTCATGGCGCCTTATCAGCATGCATGATGTGCCCTGCGGTGTTGGGAAATTCCTGCTCCAGCTCTCCGTCGCGAATGGCAAGGTCCAAAGCCGTTCGCTCCCGCTCCAATAGTTTAGCGGCAATTTGCTCTTCAAAATAGCTACCCTCGGCGGCTTTCTTTTTTGTCAGTGCGGAGAGTTTTTCCACAATCGCAAGCCCCTCCGCAACAATGCAGTCGCGCTCGCTTGCAATTTCCACTCTGCGCCCTTTGAGTTCAAAACTGGTGCGGGACGCCGCTTCTCGCTTCACCTCTCCACGCAGTGCCTGCACCTCGCCTGCGAGCTTTGTATCCGCCTCCTCGCGCTTTTCCTTGCGGGGAGAGAAGTCGATCTCCTCAAAGCGCGGTGTTTCCATAGGATACTATTCTAGCATCTGCCGCCCGAGCGGTATAGGATAGTGCTGTGGACACAAATAATGCGCCATTGGTATACTGTTAGGCACACTGCGCTATGAATAACAAAGTATACTGGCTCATTGGCGGGATTATTGTCATCATCGGTATCGTGCTTGTGTCGCGGTGGACGACACGTGAAGCGCAAAGGAACAATCCGCCAGCTGACGGACAAGTGATACGTACAAGCCCCGCGTCTGAAGAAAACATCGGCGTCCTCTTCACCCGCTCTGATGTGGCAACGCATAACAGCGCAACGAGCTGCTACGCGATTGTCAGCGGCACTGTCTACGACCTGACTTCCTGGATCGGGAAGCACCCGGGCGGGCCGGAAAAAATCATCCCGTTGTGCGGCACCGATGCGACTGCCGCCTTTAGCAAACAGCACGGCTCGTCGACAAAAGCAACCACCACGCTCGCATCATTGTTGATAGGGTCGCTCTCGCAATGATATGAACATCGTCTCGCACCTCGAACCCTACGCGCCGCTTGTCTTGCGTGTGGGGCTTGCGTTTGTGTTTATGTGGTTTGGCTGGAGCGGCGTATCCAACCCAACAATATGGACGGGGCTTGTGCCCGCATGGACTGCGGCAATTGCGGCACCGGAAAGTTTGGTGCAGGCGCATGGGGCATTTGAGCTCATCTTTGGCCTCCTTCTCTTTGCCGGCATTGGCACGCGCATTGTTGCAGCGCTCCTCTTGGTAAATCTCATTCATACCATTACCCTCCTCTCCTGGGGACCGATTATGGCGCGAGACATTGCCATCGCCACAGCCCTTCTCTCGGTAGCGCTGACGCCACAATCAACCGAACAGTCGCAAGGTTCTTGGTAATTAACGCAAGTAAAGAAAAAAACCCCGACTTTCGGTGTCGGGACTTTATGAAGGAACGTGAATACAGATTACTCCGCAAGGAGGTACTTCATCCCCTCGTCGGCAATAGCGAGCGCCTTTTGTGGCGCATCACCCACATACTCATGTGGATGATACAGGATGTCCATGATATCTGACGGGATTTTTTTGAGCGCCGCTTTTACCTCTGGATCCCTCCCTGCAATACATGCAACTGCTGAAAGCAGGTCGCCATAGCTTTGCGCGATTGGCATTACGCGCTCATTGATGAGTGTGTGCGCATCGTCGTAACCGCCAAAGATCTGGAGCGCAAGGTAGAGAGGTTCTGCAAGGATGACGCCCGCGTTCATGTCCATGTTGCGCTTAAGGGCCCTTTCATTCACCGTAATCCGCCGCAGGAATTCGCTCCCCTCTACCGGCTTCCCGTCCTTATCGCGCTTGGTGCGCAGGAGCGTTTCCAACTGCTGGACGAGGTTGACGATGATGATGGGGAAGTCCCGCGCTACTGGACTGCTTGTAAGGTCGCGCTGGTGCTCGCTGATCATCGTAAGGAGTACCTTAACAAACTCACCAATGTTGCGCTCCCACATCCCTTCAAGATTTTCAAAGTTGATGGGATTGCGCTTGTGCGCCATGGTTGAGGAGCCCACCTGTCCTGCTTCAAAAGGCTCGCAAATTTCGCCAATTTCACTGCGCATCAGGTGGCGGCAGTCGCGTCCAAACTGCGCAAGCACAGCAGAGAGCATGCAGGCCGAGTAGAGGTAGTACGCGAGCGGCTCCGGCGGGAGAATTTGCGTGCTGATGGGTGCGAGGTTGAGGCCGAGTTTATGGAGCACGCGCTCTTCAAAGCTCGTGTTCCCGCAATGTGCGGCAATGCCGAGGCCGATCTGTGCATTATGCGCGCCGACGGCGCCAGAGACCTTCCCCACCAAGCCGCGCGCGAAGTAATCCATCTGCCCTATGTTGTAGAGCACGCGGTTGAGGATGGTCGCGAGCCAAAAGCCTACGGTGATGGGGAGTGCATGCTGGCCGTGCGTGCGCCCGATCTGCCGCAGGTCTGCAAAGGCGCGCACTTTCTCACAGAGAATACGGATGAGGTGTTCGACTAGGGGTTTGAGCGCCTGTTGGTGCGCGCGGGCAAACTGCAAGCTCCGCGCGGTATCCAGTGCGTCGTAGCTCGTGAGCGGTATATGCACCCAGCGGCCAAGCGAGCCGAGATGCTTCTGCGCACAATGCACCCATGCGCGGATGTCGTGATGAGTTACCGCACGCTCAACTTCATCCACCTCCGTGGTAGTAATAGAGAGAACTTGCTTAATCACCTTATCAGTGAGATACGCCACGTCCGCTTCGGGAATGAGGCCGATTTCCGCCAGTGTTTGGAGAGTCGCAATTTCAACTTCACCTACAGGCACATAGAGATTGTCGTAGCCAAAAATCGGCTTGAGTGAGGACGGTTGGTAGCGAGGATTCCCCGGAAGAGCATCGTTGGGCATTCTGTATGCCTCCTTTCAAGTAGCATCCGGGCGCATCTTACACAAGGAGGGGCGGAAAAGCAAAAAGCCAGTTGTTGACGGACAACTGGCAAACCGCAGGGGTTTAGTTTTCAACCCAGACAAAGCGCGCAGCTCCCTTCCCCTCTGCCCTGTAGCCCTTCGGGCGATAGAAGTAGCGAGGGAGGAAAATACTTACGGGAACTTTCTCAAAACGATCTTGAAGGCCAGGATACACGATTGAGTCCTTAGGACCCCAGACAGTCTTTGTCTCAAGAGTAGTAGAGGAGAGTTTGCCGGAGATGCCGAATTCCCCCAAGACTCTCATGGCGGCATCAAGGGCATCTTCGCCACGCAACAGCTTTTCATAGAGGCTCACGCCATTCATGCTCCATGGGTACTCTTTGCTACTCTGCGGGTTTGCCTTCTTTGCTTTGAGCTGCAGGTGCGGTGGACCGTCCAGAGTGTAGCACACCGAGACAGCAGCAACGCGCACGAGGCGCACGAGTCCGACTCCGTTATTAACAAGTGTTGACCTCCCCGCCATGAGCTCCGCCATTAGTTCTTCAACCTTCCTTGCTTTGCCTTTGCCCCACGTTCGCACCGGTACCTGATGTTTTTCCAACAGCTCCAACAACTTGCTTTCCTCCATGTTCACTTTCTCCATTCACGAGGTTCGTTCTACAAGCATACTACCCCTTTCCCCCGCTGATGCAAGCAGGCGGAGCAGATTACGCTCGCCTCTCCGGCCCATGGCTGCGGGGGAAGGATTCGAACCTTCGTACTCAGCTCCAAAGGCTGATGTCCTGCCGCTAGACGACCCCGCAGCCATAGGTCGGATACACTCCGGGCGATCTCAAAATGCTTTAACTTACTTATCTTGCCCCGAGAGCTTGATAATCGCAAGCTCGAGGGGGAGCGCGGGGGCGGGGGAAGCATCAATGAGTGGGTACGCGGCAAGGAGCTCGCGCAAGATTTCTGGAAGGCGTTTAGCTCCCTTGCTCTTCCCTAGCTCCGCTAGAAATGCGTACTCGTCGCTGGAAACTCCTTCCTTAATCTGTACTGCAAGGTCCTTGGCAAAGATAAGGAGCATCGTCTCGCGCAGTGTATGCATCACGAGGCGCGCAAACACTTTCATATCCACATTCCCCTCAAGCGCCGTACTCACCGCCGCAAGCGCGGTATCCGCATCCGCCTCTGCAAGCGCGCGAGCCGCCTGCCGCACCAGCTCCGCCTTGGGCGCGCCGGTTACGCGCGCCACTTCGTCAGCAGAAAGTTCTTTATCTTTGCCTGCCTGCCGGCTAGGCAGGCTTACCGTCATCACCTTCTGCAACACTCCCAGCGCATCACGAAAGGAACCATCGCCAAGGAGCGCAATGAGCGCGGCGGCATCCTTCCCCAGCGCCGCACCTTCTTTTTTTGCAATCGCACTCACGTGCTTTACCAGCTCTTCGCGCGAGGGCTTTTTAAATACAAAACTCTGACAACGCGAAATGATTGTCTCCGGCACGCGCGAGAGCTCTGTGGTCGCGAGGATGAAGATCACATGCGACGGCGGCTCCTCCAGCGTTTTAAGCAGCGCGTTGAAGGCCTCTTTGGTAAGCATGTGCACCTCATCAATAAGATAAACCTTGTAAGGGCTCTCAAAGGGGAGTGTGGAGACCGCGTCACGTAGCTCCCGCACGTCGTCAATGCCACGATTGGACGCGGCATCAATCTCATAGAGGTCGGTGGGTGTGCAGTCGATTGCCGCGGCAAAGATGCGCGCCACCGAGGTCTTGCCCGTTCCGCGCGAGCCCGAGAAGAGGTACGCGTGCGCAATGGTGTGCTCTTCCGCCGCCGTCTTGAGCACCGCTACAATGTGCGGCTGGCCAAGGACCTCGCTCCACTGTGCCGGCCGGTATTTGCGATACAGCACACGCTCGTTCATAGACTCGTATCATAGCACAGTCCAAGTCCCCGCCGATTTTACAACACTTTAACACGATCGTGATAAAGTGTTATCTTTTTTGTATGTCTCCTGCCGGTTTTTTAAGATGGAAACGGGCCAAAAGCTCCTCTTCCAAGGTAAAAGTTGCGAGTTCTCCATAGCGTGCATGAACACGTACTTCAAAAACCTCAATTGCAAAATCAATCTGATCTTTACATGGATAGGGGTGCACCCAGACTGACTTTTGGATTTCTATAAAACCAAGCTGTTTTAAGAAATTGCGAAAAGCATCTCGTCTCTCGCGAAATTTTTCAGGAATATCAAAGAAAACTATTCGCCACAGGCCATCCCATCGCACAGGATGCGGAATTTCCATCGTATCAAGCTGAAAAGAAAGCGTGCGCTCTCTGCCACGCTCGGTAAGTACGAGTGAAATTGTCCCATCTTCCGATTCACGATAATCAATCAAGCGATGCTCCTTAAACTCTCTGATGATCATTAAGAGATAGCGGTGGTCAACGCTTTTCCATTCCCTCCGCAGATGTCCGATAATTTTAAAATATCCGCGAGGAGAACGTGAGAGCGACAGCGCTATTCCACTAAAAATAAGGAGGAGAACTTTTTTCTTCATCGGGCTAGAGATGATTATCTTATTTCTTCTTCTCCTCCTAATTCCCATATGTCAGATTGTAACATCTTAACACGATCGTGAAATTTTGTGATCTTTTAAGACGATCGACTCTACCTCGTCCGCGTTCTCGGTCCTCATTAATTTCTCCCGCAGCTCTGCTGCGCCGTCAAAGCCGCGCGCATAGGCGCCAAAATGCTTGCGCATGATGGAAAAATTTTTATGCTCTCCCAAGAGCTCCTCAAAAGCTCTTGCATGCTCCACCATCACGGTAAGCCGCTCGTGCAATTTGGGAGTTCTATTGGCAAACAGCCACGGGTTGCCAAAAATGGCACTGCCGAACATCACACCATCACAGCCGCTCTCCGCCGCGCGCACGCGCGCCTCTTTTGGCGAACCGACACTGCCGTTGCCGACGATGAGCGTGCCGCTTCCCCGTGCTATCTCCACTGCCCGACGCACCGAGTCCCAGTCGGCGGGAACCTTTGACATTTGCTTGCGCGTGCGCGCGTGGAGCGTAATCGCGGCAGGACGTGCCTCCAGCAGATTGTCTATCCATTCCTCAACTATGTTCGTATTGTAGCCTGTGCGCGTCTTAACCGAGACAGGGACATCCCCCGCGCCCTGCTTAGCTGCTGCAATAATTTCCTTAGCCAAGGCTGGATTTTTAATGAGCGCCGCGCCCGCACCCTGCCTCTCCACCGCACGGTCGGGGCAGCCCATGTTGATGTCTATGCCGCTGAATCCGAGCTCTACAATAAGCGCGGAGCTCTGCTCAATCGTCTCCGGTCGCGCGCCAAAGATCTGCGCAACAATGGGCCGCTCGCTCTTGTCGTACAAAAAATCAATGAGCAATTTCTCTCTCCCCGCTGACTGCAGTCCGTCTGCCGATACAAATTCACTCCAGAGCACATCAGGTTTCCCGTACTTCGCGATCACGCGCCGGAAAGCCGCGTCGGTGACGTTTGCCATCGGCGCTAAGCAAAAAAAGGGACGCGGGAGTTTGTTCCAAAATCCTCTCTGCATAAAGAGAGCGTAACAGAGGAGATACAGATTGACAACCGAATACACGAATAGTACTATAAGCCCAGTAACCGCTTTCGCGGTATGATCTTTACGGCAAAAGGAGTCCACTCATGAAGCCGTTATTACTCGTCCTGGCGACGGCCCTCGTTATGTGCTCATTCCCGTTCACAGGGATTGCACAGCAGTACTACATCCAGAGTACACCATATTATGTTTGTCCTCCCGACCCTTGCCCAACGGAGTTCGAAATGCGTATAGACAACATGGGAGCTCGCATGAGCAATCGTTTCGCACACGGAGTGCACACAGCGATAACTTCGCCAAAACACATTCCCCGCTCATTCTTCAACGGAGATCAGGCAGTAGAGATGCCTGTACTATCCAATATCGCGGGGGCAGTGCTCGGACCACTCCGCACCGTGCGAGATGCAGCGGTAGGCGTGTTTGAGATAGCCACCTTCCCGCTTACATTTCTCGGAACCAATGAACGGAATGGCGGCCCGCTCTACCAAGAGTACTATGCGCCACCCTCCCCCGCATACCGCGGAGAGGATGAAGATTTCTAAGCACATTCCTATGTCTGATGTCTGATTTTCCCCACCACTACGGGCGACATGCGGTGGGGACTTTTTTATTCCGCAGGAGCAGTGGTGCTCGCACCGCTTGAGCTGAAGCGCTCGTTGAGCTTGGCCCGCGTCTGCGGGCCCACCGTGCCCGTCGTGTTAATCCCGTATGCTGATTGGAAGCTCTTCACCGCCCGCTCCACGCAGGGGCCAAAACTGCCATTTATAGGGCATCGGTTCAAAGTCTTTCCGCTTGGAGGATAGAATCCTGCCGCGTTGAGCGCCCCCTGCAGATGGAGAATGTCGGGATCATTTTTTGCTCCCCGCGCAAGGTCGCGTGTAAACACGTAGGGGATGAGCGTCGTCTCCCTCGCCCGCTCAAGCGCATGCGCTTCAAAAAAATCTTTTACGCCCATGTACGTCTGATAGGCCATCTCGCGCACAATTTTATCCCGCACTTCCGGGTCCTTGAACTGCGACTCGTAGATGTATCCGTACTCAATGAGGAACGACACCTTCTCGCGCGAGCCGTTTGCGCCAACTGCGATGAGCTCGGCGTCCGGAGTTACGCCGAGGTGTTCGCCGGGCAAGTCGCTCACTGGAAAGCGGTCATTGAGCCGGTCAAAAATACTCTGCGCAAGCTCCTGGCTCGCTCTGCCGTTGGGGAGACCCTCATGCGGCGCATAGATGGTGAAGCCAGAGTAGTTGCCCGGGCGACTGCGTGCGCGACGAGTATGGTCGTTAAAATGCACGTGGAGCACAACATCTATGTCGTGCTCGTTCGCCCAGCGGTTAATGCCGTAGAGAACGCGGGCAACACGCGGGTTTGCGGAGTTATGGTGCACAAGCGCTTCCGGCTTAAGCGCATTGTTCTCCCGATAGTATGTGGCGAGCGCGCGCAGAATTTTGCTCCACGAATCAATATCTTCTTTCTCCTCCGCAATATATGTCTTAATCTCGGGGCTGTAGTCGCCGCTGACCACATCGCGGGCGCTGGATGCGTGTATATTAGCGTCATTGCCAAAGCGCTCCAGGAGATACTTAGTCATGGTGAGATTAATATCTGCTTCGCTGACATCCCCAAATGCGGCGCCCGGATCTATGTTGTCATGCCCGGGCACGATGAGCACGGTGAGTTTCCGAGCCTGATAACTTTTCATGAGGTCCTGCGAATTCACTGTCACCGGATAGGCGCGCGTGGTTGCCAGCGAGGCAAATTGCAGAGCAATATCCCCTACCCATCCAAAAGAGAATGGAAAGAGGAGTGCGAACGAGAACGCGAGACTACTTTTTTTCATCCAAGAGCGGTTGGTACTGCGCATTGATAATGAAGGGGAGGCGCTTAACCTCGCCCACACCTTCTTTGCTCACCGTTACGGCAAGCGCGAGCCCCTGCATGGTCTCTGGCGAGAAGTATTGGTCAAAGATGAAATTGCCGAGGCTGTAGGCAATGATTCCGCCGTTATAGCGCTCAAGCTCCTGCGTCACATGCGGGTGATGCCCGATGACGATGCGCGCTCCGTCCTCCACGGCGCGCCGCGCGAGCGCCTTTTGACGCTCATTGCTTAGGGGTTGGTACTCGTCGCCAAAATGCAGTGAGACCACAAGCACATCCACAGAGCGCGAGGCGCGTTTGATAATGGCGTCAAAGTCCGAGTCAACGGTGAGTATCCCCGCCTGTCCCCCGCTGGCGCGCAACCAATTCGGCCCCACATCAGAAAAGCCGAGAAAGCCCACGCGCACCCCTTTGCGCTCAATCACCGTAACGCCTGCCGCGTCACTGTAGTCGTAGCCTCCGCCCGTGTAGCGTATGCCGTACTCGCCCAAATGGGAGAGAGTGTCGGTGAATGCCTCCTGCCCCCAATCGCCTGCATGGTTATTGGCGACACTGACTATATCAAAGCCCGCTCGCTTGAGCGCGGGCGCGACTGCAAGACTCATGCGAAAGGAGTAAATACTCCCCGCATTTTTGCCTTTGTCAGAGATTGGCCCCTCAAGATTACCGAAGGTGATATCGTAGTCAGCAAGCGAAGTTGCATGAGCAAAAAGCGCGTCGTACTTTTTGGCAAACTGTTTTTCCACCATACCCTTTACGCCGCGGTCCGCCATTATGTCTCCCACAAAAAGAAGTTTCACTTCGTCTTTTTCATCAGAACCCATGGGCCGCTTGGCGGCGCCGAGCGAAGCCGCGAGACGCTCCCCTGCTTGCGTGAACAGAGAATTCTCGCCTTTTTCTTCTGCCAGCAATGGAGCAGAGAGCTTTTTTACAGCCACGCGGCCGATGTCGGAGCTCACGCCGTAATAGACATTTTTGGTTATATATCGCACTAGTTGCTCTGCGTCCTTCTCACGGTTCTCGCTCGCAAGTACAATCACCGCAATATGCTTTTTTTCAAATTCAGAAAGCGGGAGAGAGAAGAGGGAGAGAAGTGTGCGGCCGGCCTCATCGGTGTAGCCGTTCTTGCCGCCCAGGTACTTAGGGTCGCCGCGCACCACAAAGTAGTTGTTGTTGTACCAGGTGTGCGTGCGCGAACCGGGAACTTCCGCCTCAACCTTTTTCACCGCCATCTTAGTCGTCTCCAGCACAAACGATTTATACCGGTAAATATACTGCGCGAGAGTAAAAAGGTCCTGCGCCGTGGAGACGTTTTCCGGGGAGAGCCCGCTGGGGTCGCCAAAGTGCGTATTGAGGAGGCCGATGGACTCCGCCTTCTTATTCATCAGCGAAAGAAAGCGGTCCCGTCCGTAGTGTTCGGCAATTACCTCTGCGGCATCATTGGAGGACTCCATAAGCAGCGGGTAGAGCAAGGTACTCACAGTGAGCGTTTCTCCCACCTTGAGGCCGCCAAAGTCACCGTGGGTCGCCCCTGCTCGTACAGACACGCGCGCCGCCTGGTACTGGTTGACCGCGTCAAGCGAGGTGAGCGCCGTAATCAGTTTGGTGATGGAGGCGATGGCATACATCTTCCCGCTATTGCGCTCCATGAGTATGTCGCCGGAATCCAAATCGGCAACGAGGTACGCGTCGGCTGAAATGCGCGGAGGCGCCGCGCGGTTTGCCACGTAGTAAAAACTCTGGCTTGTCTCGCCGGCGCTGTGGACGACCAGGTCCGCGGAGGCGGATGACGAGGAGCTAGAAATTACAATCGGCGTGCCTTTTTCGGCAAACACAAAGACTCGCTTGGCATCATCGCTGGTGAGCCGGATACAGCCGCCCGAGTACCCTTGCGCAACAGGCGTGCCACCCGGGTAGTAGGGCCATCCATGAATGAAAAAGTTCCCAAAAAACTGCATTGAGGAAGGCATCCACACGTTGCCGATGGAGCTGAAGTGATTCTCCTCCTTGGTCTCAACGCGGTAGACTCCGGGCGGTGTCTCCCAAGCAGTGCCCACACGCCCCTTGGAGACAACAGGCACCGTCTCAACAAGTGCGCCATCCTTGTAGAGTGAAAGCTTCATGCTGTCAAGGTCAACATATATTGCTTTGCCCTCTTTTGGCGCAGTAAAAGGTTCTTCGGCTAGGGAGCCGAGTGAGAGTTTTGAGTATGCGTTCTCGGAACTCGTAGCCTCGGCGACGGGTGCGCTCTGTGCAGATTTCGGATTGCTCCCGGTGACCAGGGAAAGCGCAAAGCGTCCACCAAAAAATAGTATGAATGCGGCAAAAAGCCCCACGGCAAGGGCGAGAGAGACAGAGATAACAGTCTTCATATCCTTTAGTATAACGTATCAGTCTTCTAATTTGTAGAACGCCTTTCCCAGCACGCGCGCATCAAGATAGAGGAGTTCCTTCCCCTCCCGGAGCTTTGACGCAAGCGCCTCGCTGGCCAGAGCCGCCAAGACGCTTGTGCGCGTTATATCAAAGGGAACCTGGGGATTGACTAGGATGTCATAACCCTCGCGCGTTTTGAGCGTATAACGCTCCTCCTCTGCCGTCACGCCGACAAGGGGGACAGGGAAACTGCGCGCAAAGCTCTGCAGTGCGGCAAAGGCGCCCTCATCCATGAGCGAGAAGCCGACGGCAGGTGTGCGGGAGCTAGTAAAAACCAGGTAGGAATCCCCTCTGAAAAACGGCGCAATACCAAAGGCGAAGCCGCTTTCATCAAGATAGAGGCAATGGGCTTGCTCTACTGCAGGGCACCACAGCGCGGCAGGCGTGCGCTCCAGCACCTGAACAATCAGTGTGCTATAGCCGCGCACGCGCAGACGAACATTCTTGATACGCGGCGACACAGCCGTCACGGCGACTCGCACGCGCTCGCGCGGATAGAGAAGCGCATTGCTGTGCGGGATAAGATAAAAGTAGGAGCCGTGCAGAGCGCCTGCGGCCGCATGGGAAATGTTCTCTCCCGAGACGACCCGCGCGCCGCTTACGCTAATCCGCGAGAGACGCAGGGCATCTAGGTTGAATGCAATAAGCAGTCCCACAACACTAAAAACAGCAAAGCCAAAAGAGAGTGTAATTTTAATCGCCCGCACGCGACGTGTGAACTCAATAGACTTTTTGAGAATAGCTTTCTTTCTATTCATCGTGCCAGATTAGGGGCTAAGAACATTCTTCTTAACGTATGGGATGAGCGCCGGCGGCACGCCCACGGAGCCGTCAGCACGCTGGTGATTTTCCAAAAGTGAAATGAGGAGGCGTGGTGTTGCGATTGCTGTGCCGTTTAAGGAGTGCGCGAAGCGCTTCTTCCCTTCCGCATCCTTGTACTTGATGCTGAAGCGCCGTGTTTGGAAGTCGTGGAAGTATGAAATGGAATGTGTCTCGCGGTAGCGCCCCTCCGAGGGCACCCAGGCCTCAATGTCATACTTTTTGACTTGGCCGAGTCCAAGGTCGCCGCCGCAGTTAATAACGACGCGATAGGGGATGTGGAGCGCCTGCATGAGCTCCTCTGCATTCTCGCGCAATTCCTCGTGCCACTGCACGCTTACTTCATGGCTGCCCTCGCAGAGCACCACCATCTCCACTTTGTAAAACTCGTGGACTCGCTGTATACCGCGCGTATCTTTACCGTGACTCCCCGCCTCGCGGCGGTAACAAGGTGAGAAGGAAATGGATTTTTTGGGAAGTTCTGTAAGCTCAAGCGTCTCGTCCATAGAGTAGCCCATGGTCGGCGCCTCCGCAGTACCCGAGAAGTACTCGCCATCCTGGGTGCGGTAGAGGTCCTCCTCGCCCTGCGGGAGGTAGCCGGTGCCCAAGAGGGGCTCCTTGCGGACGATTGCGGGCGTCAAGAGTGGCTCAAATCCTTTTTGGACCAGAGTATCAATGGCAAAGCGCCAGAGCGCAAACGAGAGAAGTGTGGCATCGCCCTTGAGGAAGTAGCCGCGAAAGCCCGAGACCTTTGCGCCGCGCTCAAGGTCCAGCATCCCCAGTCCCTCCATGAGCTCAATGTGATTTTTGAGAGCGAAGGAGAACTGGGGAATCTTGCCCCATTGCGAGTATTCCAGATTTGACGCATCATTATCTCCCTCCGGCACGCTCATGTCGGGGATGTTGGGAACCTGAAGCATTGCTATGCGCCATTCGTCCATTACGCTCTTGAGCTTTTCCTCGCTTCCCGCGAGCGTCTCTTTGACTGCGCGCATCTCGGTGAGGAGCTTTTCTCGCTCACCCTCGCCCGCTTTAGAGATGGCGTCGTTAGCGGCATTCTGCGTGGCACGGGCACTTTCCACCTCGGCAAGGAGTTTGATGCGCTCGTCGTCAAGGGCAATGAGCTTCTCCACATCAAACTCAATGTGCTTTTTTGTGGCCGCCTCGGCTACAAGCTCCTTATTGTCCCGAATAAACCTAATATCCAGCATGCCCTTATAGTAGCGCAGCCTCATACAAAAGAAAAATCCCTACACGATGTTTTAAGAAATCATACCACTTTTCTACGATCGTAGAAAAGTGGTATGATTTTATTTAAAAATTGAATGTAAATTCGTAAATTGAAAATTGTAAATTTCCCTCTGTAACTTTACACTGTACAGATGCTTCGTAAGTTCGAACATCTCACACTTGATGAATTTCCGGAATTATTGCAAGAGATACCGGATGCACCGAAAGAGTTGTGGCTGGAAGGAAAACTCCCCTCCTCTGAACTCAAGTGCCTCGCTGTGGTCGGCTCGCGCAAATACAGCGGCTACGGCAGAGAAGCTTGCGAATTCCTCCTCCACGGCCTCGCAGGCCAGCCCATTGTTATCGTCTCCGGACTTGCCATCGGCATAGACACCATTGCGCACAAAACTGCGCTTGCCGCCGGCCTTATCACCATTGCCATCCCCGGTTCGGGATTGGACCGCGCTGTGCTACATCCGCCATCAAATGTGCGCCTTGCGGATGAAATTATTGAGGCCGGCGGCGCGCTCATCTCGGAGCTCCCGCCCACCGCGCCCGCAGGACTCCACACCTTCCCGCGCCGCAACCGCATCATGGCCGGACTCGCGCACGCGGTACTCATCATTGAGGCGAGCGAGCAATCGGGGACGCTGATTACCGCGCGCCTCGCGCTGGACTACAACCGCGAAGTGCTCGTGGTGCCCGGCTCCATCTTTGCGCCTACGGCACAGGGCACCAACACGCTCCTCTCGCAGGGAGCCGCTCCCGCGCGCGGGAGCGGCGACATCCTCGCGACGCTCGGCATCCGCACAGATGATAACGAGCCGCGGACGCTCAATTTGGATTTATTCACTCCGATAGAGCGCAGTATTATTGAGCTCCTCGCAGATGAGCCATCGCCACGCGACGGACTCATCCGAGCGCTCAAGCTCCCCGTGAGCGAAGCAAACACGATTATCGCCTCGTTGGAGTTGCGCGGCGCGATTGTGGAACGCTTGGGAGAATTTTATTTGGCGTAAGAAATTGCATGCAGATGCAAAGCGTGTTACTACTTTAAGGTAATGAAATTACTCATCGTTGAATCACCCGCAAAAGCGAAAACGATTTCAAAGTATCTTGGCGAGGGCTATGAGGTGCTTGCGAGCGTTGGCCACATCAGGGATCTCCCCAAGAGCAATAGGCAAGCAGTAGACATCACGCACGGCTTCACACCGCATTACGAGGTGGTGAAAGGTAAAGAGCGTATCGTTGACGAGATTGCGCGCCGCGCGCGAACGGTAGAGCAAGTGCTCCTCGCCACTGACCCCGACCGCGAGGGCGAGGCGATTGCCTGGCATGTGAAGGAGGCCTGCAAGCTCCGCGACCCCAAGCGCGTCGTTTTCCACGAGATTACCCGCGACGCCGTGCTCACGGCGCTTGCTCATCCGCGCGCCATAGACGAGAACCTCAAGGAAGCGCAGGAAGCGCGGCGCGTCCTGGACCGCCTCGTAGGATACGACCTCTCAGGGCTCATTTGGAAAAAATTACGCTACGGCCTCTCCGCAGGTCGCGTGCAGTCGCCGGCACTGCGCATCCTCGTTGAGCGCGAGCGCGAGATACGCGCCTTTGTGCCCGAGGCCTATTTTGTAATTACCGCAGAGCTTGAGACACCGGGCAGATTAAAAACACAAGTAATTACGTTTACCTGTGTAGAAGAGCCGCGCGACGAGAAAGAAGCCGACCTGATTGTTGGAGCAGGTCGTGAACATCCTTGGAGTGTAACGGATGTTACGCAAACAGAGGTTGCTCGTTCTCCTAAAGCGCCCTTTACCACCTCCACACTCCAGCAGGCTGCCTCATCGCGGCTCGGCTTCTCCCCTGCCAATACTATGCGCATCGCGCAGAAGCTCTATGAGGCGGGGCTTATCACCTACATGCGCACCGACTCAACGGCGCTCTCGGAGCTTGTGCTCCCCATTATTGCGCGCGTGATTGAAAAAGAGTTCGGCGCACAGCTTGTTGCCACCAGGCAATTTAAAACCAAGAGCAAGAATGCGCAGGAGGCGCATGAGGCCATCCGCCCCACAGACACACGCACGCGGGGCGCGGGGCGCAATCCTGACGAGAAAAAATTGTACCGGCTCATCTGGGCGAGAACGGTTGCGAGCCAGATGGCCGATGCGAAATTCCTGCGGACAAAGATTACCGCCCTCCCAAAAAACACAAAGGTTCCCGACTTCACGGCAAACGGCAACGTCGTGGTCTCTCCCGGCTGGCTCCTCGCGGACCCGGAAGCGCGGGGTGAGGAATTGGAACTCCCCCACCTCGCGGTAGGCGACTCGCTTGAGCTCAAGTCTATAGAAAAGGAGGGTAAAGAGACCGAGCCGCCGCACCGCTACTCCGAGGCAGGACTTGTAAAAGAGTTAGAAAAGCGCGACATCGGCAGGCCATCAACCTACGCGGCTATCTTAAAGACTTTAGGCGACCGCGAGTATGTTACCAAGGAGGGGCGCTCGCTGAAGCCGACCGAGCTCGGTGAGCTCGTCAGCTCCTTCCTTGAAGAGCACTTCATGAACTACATTAGCGACACCTTTACCGCCGAGATGGAGGACGAGCTGGACGACATTGCGCGCGGCAAACGCAGTTACGAAAAAACATTGACGGATTTTTACACGCCCTTCCACCGCGCCGTGCTGGGGAAAAAGGACATTCCAAAAATTAACAACCTCGGCGACGCGCCCAAAGAATTACACTGCCCCGTTTGCGGCGACTCTATGTGCGTAAAGCTTGGCAAAAGCGGCAAATTCTACAGTTGCAAAAAGTTCCCCGCCTGCTTCGGCGCGCTCACTCTTGAGGGGAAGGTGATTGAGGGGCCTAAAGAGACCGGTGAGAAGTGCCCCGAGTGCGAGGATGGGCGGCTGATTGAGCGTGACGGACATTACGGCAAGTTCGTCTCCTGCTCCAACTACCCCACATGCAAGTACAAAAAGCAGGATGAGGAGACAGTGCGCGCAAACGACACCGGCGTTATCTGCCCCGTCTGCAAGGAGGGCCTGCCGGCCGGTAGGCAGGGAACTATGGTGGAGAAGCGCGGTCGCTACGGGCTCTTTTACGGCTGTTCCAATTATCCAAAGTGCAAAACGATTATCAAAAGCAAGCCCACGGGCAATCTCTGCCCCCTGTGCGGGTCCTTGATGATGGAGGGCACCAAGACCATACCCGAGCGATGTTCAAGCAAATTGTGCCCCAATCACAATCCCCATAAGCTGAAGACAGGAGAACATTAATATGGAGCCGCTTACGAATATTGTAAACTCGCTGAACTCTCTCCCAGATCGCGAGCTGGTGAGTCGCGCATACGTCTTTGCGCGTGAGGCGCACGAGGGGCAGTTGCGCTATTCTGGCGAACCCTACATTACGCACCCGCTTGCCGTGGCAGGCATCCTAACAGAACAGCATGCCGACGCCAAGACCATAGCCGCGGGGCTCCTCCACGACTGCCTAGAAGAGAACCATGGAGTGCGCGAGTGTTTGAAAAAAGAATTCGGGCCAGAAATATTCTTCCTCGTTGAGGGAGTGACCAGGCTGGGACATCTCAAGTATAAGGGAGCAGAGCGGCACGCCGAGAGCCTGCGTAAGCTCTTCATCGCTACGGCAAAAGACATCCGTGTATTGCTCATCCGCCTTGCCGACCGCCTGCACAACGTGCGCACCCTCGCCGCAGTTCCTGAAGAAAAGAGGCTGCGCATTGCCGTGGAGACTATTGAGATTTACGCGCCCTTGGCCAACCGCCTCGGCATGGGACAGCTGAAGGAGGAGCTAGAGGATGGGGCCTTCCCCTTCACTCTCCCTGAAGAACACACACTCGTCAAAAAGCTCCTCAAAGAAAAGCGACGTGAGACACAGCCACGGCTTGAGAAGATGTACCGCGCGCTCGCGCGCTCGCTCGCGGTGGCAGGGATGAAAAACTTTAGTATTGACTACCGCGCCAAGGGTCTCTACAGTCTCTACAAAAAACTCCTGCGCTACAAGATGGATATTGAGAAGGTATATGACCTCATTGCGCTACGGGTGATTGTGGAAAGCATTTCGGACTGCTACCAGGCGCTTGGCATCGTACACATGCTGTGGAAGCCTGCTCCAGAACGTATCAAAGACTATATCGCCACGCCCAAGCCCAACGGCTACCAGAGCATCCACACGAGTGTCTTTGTAGGCGATGGAACCGTGGCCGAGGTGCAGATTCGCACTGCCGACATGCACCGCGAGGCGGAGTATGGCGTCTCGTCGCACATGGCCTACAAGGAGAGAAATATGAGCAAGAGGCTTGCGTGGATTGATGAGCTCCTCAAGCTCCAGCGCGAGTACAAAGAGAACGAAGAATTTTTAGAGAATCTCAAGATGGACTTTTTTCAGGATCGCATCTTTGTCTTCACTCCCAAGGGCGACGTGGTGGAGCTCCCTGAGGGCGCCTCCGTGCTGGACTTTGCCTTTTGCATACACTCCGACATCGGCATGCATGCGTCAGCGGCGACCGTCTCGGGCAAGTACAGCCCGCTGGATTACAAGCTCAAGAGCGGCGATATTGTAAAAATTGAGACAAAAAAGACGAGTCGCCCCTCGCATAAGTGGCTGGACTATGTCAAAACTTCCATGGCGCGCAAACACATCAGGATGAGTCTGATGCCGAAAAAAGAAGAAGACTAAAGCGAAAAGTTGCTCACTGCGTAGAGGTCATCACTGTCATCCTCCGCAATAGTCTGCGCGTCGGAGTTCTCTTCTACCATCAAGGCCGGCCCCTCTCCTACTGCGGCAACCGCCTCCACCGCTGCTTGCGCACCTTCAGCCAAGAGCGGCGTGAGGAGCGCTCTAAGGTCCTCGTCTGAGAAAAAGTCTATGGTAATCTTGCCGCCCTTCTCGCCTCGCTTTTCTATATGCACGCGGGTGCCGAGCTTCTCGGCAAGCGCCCCCTCAATCTCAAGGATGCGCGGGTCAACAAGGTACTCCTTGTTGCGCACGCGCTCCTGCGCCATGCGGCGCGAGAGCGCCTCTGCCTCGCGCACCGTGAGCTGTTTGTACAAAATTTCCTTAAAGAGCGTGAGCTGCTCCTCCGGCTTCTCGGCGAGCATGAGGATGGGACGGGTGTGGCCCTCGGTAATTTTTCGCTCGCGTAGTGAATCAATCACATCCTGTGGCAAGGAGAGAATGCGGATGGTGTTGGAGACGTACTCGCGGCTTTTGCCCACCTTCTTGGCAATCTCGGTGTGTTTGAAGCCGAACTCGTTGGCAAGGCGGTGAAAGGCCATCGCACGGTCAATGGCGTTGAGATCTTCGCGCTGGAGATTCTCAATAATGGCGAGCTCCAGCTTTTCCTTTTCAGTGTCGGAGCCGATGCGGATAATGGCCGGCACCTGTGAGACGCCGGCAAGCTTAGAAGCGCGGAGGCGCCGTTCGCCCGAGATAAGCTCGTAGGTCACGGTAATGCCGCCGTCGTCGCGGATGTCTTCGCGGCGGGTCACTACCAATGGCTGGAGAACACCGTATTGGCGGATGGACTCGGCCAACTCACTCAATTTGCCCTCGTCAAACTCATGTCGCGGCTGGTAGGGGTTGGGCAGAATCTTATCAACCTCAATCCAGAAAATGGAGTTATTATAGATGTTGGTCATGCATAGAGTATAGCAAAATCAAAGGGCGGGGTTAAGGTTATCTGACAGACTTGAGTAGAGTTTTCATTTTCTCAAAAACAGCAATGAATTCCCAAGATTACATTTCTATCTAAAACCTCAAAATCCTGTTCGTTATTGAAAATAGACTGCTATCGGAATTAGGACAGTCAAAAGAGCGATGCTCACCATTCCCAAGATGTTTAGTAGATCTCCTGATTGTTTTAGAATTGAGTAAATGAATTCATCCATAATTAAAGAATTATAGTTTGTTTCTCATACAACATCGGCAAAGCGTCCATTAGTGTTACCAAAGTTTAGCTTGTGCCTTGTGTTTTTTAATTCTATCCTTGGCCATCTTGCAGTACTTTGGTGAAATATCAATTCCGATGTAATCCCGGCCAAAATTCATCGCAGAAATCGCCGTTGTTCCAGATCCCATAAATGGGTCCAGAATAATTTGTGCCTCTGTTGAGCCAATAATTCTATCAATCAAACTAACCGGAAAAGCCGCAGGGTGCTCATTATCCATTTCTTGCATAAACTCCCAAACATCGCCGTAAGCATTCGCCTTTTTGGCAAGCTTGAACTTTGGTTTAGTAACGAGATAAATAACTTCATAAGTTGGCAAAAAATATCCGGCATTGAAATTGAGTCCGCCTTTCCATTTCCAAATGATTATCTGGCGAACCGGAAAACCGCTTACAATGTCTTGGCGGTCTTGCAATAAGCCGCCCTGCACACGCCATTTGTGGTTGTAGAAAATTGCGCCGTCTTCTGGGATAATCCTCATCATCTCGCTCAAGCAATCTTTCTGCCATTTCACATACTCATCGTGAGGCATACAGTCGTCGTGGTGGGAATATCCATTTTGTAAGGCGGCGTTTGCCCATTTCCCGCCACGGCCATCTTTCATTCCGCTGCCGGTAGAATTCTTGAGATTGTATGGAGGTGAGGTGACTACCAAATCAATAGTTCCGTCCGGGATGTTTTTCATCACGCTTATTGCATCACCGCAGATAATTTTATTTATGAATTTCCTTGTGAAATCTATTGTTTCCATATAGTGCCAGAGGTGGGATTTGAACCCACAAGCCTTGCGGCACACGATTTTGAGTCGTGCATGTTTACCAATTTCATCACTCTGGCGCACTCAAAAAGTACCACATGTTTGGGCAATCTGCTAGGGTGATGGAAGTGAGACTTCCATCAAATATGGAGAAAAAGGCATACATCATTGTGGGACCCACCGCAAGCGGCAAGAGCGCTTACGCGGTGCGGCTTGCAAAAAAGGTGGGCGGCGAGGTTATCTCCGCTGACTCGCGGCAAGTCTACCGCGACATGGACATTGGCACAGGCAAGGTGACAAAAAAGGAGATGGCGGGCATCCCCCACTACCTTCTCTCCGTTGCCGACCCGCGGCGGCGCTACAGTGTTGCGCGCTACCAACGGGATGCCGCGCGGACGCTCCAGAGCATCCTCGTGCGCGGCAAAACTCCCATCATCTGTGGCGGCACCGGCCTCTACATTGATGCGCTTGTTGAGGGTACATTCCTCCCCTCTGTTCCACCAAATCCGGCTCTGCGGAAAAAATTAGAGACAATAAGTATAGAAAAACTTTTTGCGCTCTTAAAAAAGAAGGACGCCGCGCGCGCAAAGTCCATTGACTGGCACAATCCGCGTCGCCTTATCCGCGCGATTGAGATTGCAGAAGCGCTAGGGAAGGTGCCGCGAATGCAGAAGCGCGCTCCAGAAGGAATTAAGTTTGAATGGATTGGTATTGATCTCCCCGACAAGAAGCTGAAGAAAAAAATTCACCTGCGCCTCCTCTCGCGTATGCGCGGCGGAATGCTTGCAGAAGTAAAACGCTTGCACACTCGCGGTCTCTCATGGAAGCGGATGGAGAGCTTCGGTCTTGAATATCGCTGGCTCGCGCGTTATCTGCAAAATAAAATCACCAAAGAAGAAATGCTGGAAAAATTAGAGCTCGATATTTGGCACTACGCCAAACGTCAACGCACCTGGTTTAAACGGAACAAAAATATTGGGTGGGTATAGCTGCGGGCCCACGAGGAGTCGAACCTCGAACTACGGTTTTGGAGACCGCCGTTTTACCATTGAAACTATAGGCCCAAAAGAGAACAAACGGCTTGATTTTTGATCGGCGTCGGAGCCCCGCCTCTGGCGAGGGTAAAGCCGGAAAAAATCAAGCTGTTTGTGATTATACACTATTTCTTTACCTCTTTGTGTATTGTGGCCTTCTTGCACCACTTGCAGTACTTTTTGAGCTCAATTTTACGCTCCACCTTTTTGCGGTTTTTGCTACTCCAGTAGTTAACTCGTTTGCATGTGCTGCAGGCGAGCTTGATGAGGTTATCTTGTGACATACGAGGGAAACTATACCCGATTCCCCGCCAGAACGCAAATATGTTATACTGCCACGCGAATGCACCTATGCGTCGGTGGCAGAGCGGTCAATTGCACGAGACTGTAAATCTCGCGCCCTTTGGGCTACGGGGGTTCGAATCCCTCCCGGCGCACTCGTTAATTAATCCCCGTTAGTCCACCACGGCGAACGGACCCCGCCCATGCTCTCATAGCTCAATGGATAGAGCGCAGGCCTCCGAAGCCTGAAATCGAGGTTCGAATCCTCGTGGGAGCACACAAGTTTTGTCCAACCTCGGAGGTTGGACAGCTACGCCATCGCGCCTTCGGGGTGCTTTTCAGAGATTCGCTTGGCGCGGGCTTTTCCCGAGCGGACGAGCTCCACCTTAGGCTCGCCGTTTACAATGGTTACCGATACCGCGCCGCCGCCGCGCACCTTAGCCGTAATGATGAACTCCGCCACCGGATTGAGTACCTTGTCTTGAATGAGGCGCTTCAGCGGCCGCGCGCCGTAGTGGGGGTCAAAGCCCTTTTCCCCGAGGTAATTAAGTGCATCCTCGCTCACTTCAAGCTCAATATCTTTTGCCTTGAGGCGCGCGGAGACAATCGCAATCTGATTGCCCACAATCCCCTTGAGCACTTCCTTGCTTAAGATATTGAAGAAGATGATGTCATCCACACGGTTGAGGAACTCGGGCTTGAAGCGTTCCTTGAGGTTCTCCATAATCCGCTCCTTCACCGTCGCATTGTCGCGCACCGCACCCCCCTCGCTAAAGCCGAGCGCCCCTTGACGATTGAGAACATCGCTCCCGATGTTTGAGGTCATGATGATAATGGTGTTTTTGAAGTTCACCACCCGTCCCTTGGAGTCGGTCAGCCGTCCGTCGTCCAGGACCTGCAGGAGGATGTTGAAAACCTCCGGGTGCGCCTTTTCAATCTCGTCAAAGAGCACTACCGAGTAGGGCCGGTGCCGCACCAGTTCGGTAAGCGCGCCGCCCTCCTCATAGCCCACATAGCCGGGTGGCGAGCCAATCATCTTGGAGACCGCGTGCTTTTCCATATACTCGCTCATATCCACGCGGATGAGCGACTTTTCGTCATTAAACATAAATTCGGCAAGCGCCTTGGCGAGCTCGGTTTTGCCCACGCCAGTGGGACCGAGGAAGATGAAGGAGCCAATCGGCCGCTTGGGGTCAGCCATGCCCGCGCGTGAGCGCTTCACTGCGTCAGACACTTTCTTGATTGTCTCTACCTGCCCCAGCACGCGTTTGCCCAGTTCCTCTTCCATGCGCCCGAGTTTATCCGCCTCCTCCTCAAGCATGCGCCGCACCGGGATGCCCGTCCAGCGGGCGACCACGGATGCGATATCCTCCCCCGTCACATCCTCCTTGGTGATTTTGCGGAAGCTCTGCAACTTCTTGAGCCGCGCCTCCTTTGCCTTGAGTTCTTTGTTGAGCCCGGGGATGCGCCCGTAGCGAATTTCCGCCGCTTTTGAGAGATCAGTGTTCATCTCGGCGCGTTCCGCTTCCACCCGTGCGCTCTCCAGTTTCTCTTTAATATCGCGGATGCCCCCGATGGCCTCCTTCTCATTTTCCCAGCGCAATTCCAACTCCCCCGTCTTTTCGCGCAGATTTGCAATTTCCTTCTCAATGTCCTTAATGCGCGTCTTTGACTTTGTGTCTGCGTGCGAATTCACCTCCTCCTTAAGCGCCTCCTGCTCCACCCGCAGGCGCGTGATGTCGCGTTGCGCCTTCTCCAGCGTCTCCGGTTTGTTCTCAAGTTCAAGACGCAGGGCCGAGGCAGCCTCGTCAATCAGGTCCACTGCCTTGTCGGGGAGAAAGCGGTCAGAGATGTAGCGCGAGGAGAGAGTCACCGCCGCCACAATCGCCTCGTCCGTGATGCGGATGCCATGGTGCAATTCATACTTTTCCTTCAGCCCTCGCAGGATAGTAACCGCGTCATCAGGAGAGGGTTCCTCCACATGCACGGGCTGGAAGCGTCGTGTAAGCGCCTGGTCTTTCTCAATATGCTTTTGGTATTCTTTGAGAGTTGTCGCGCCCACCGCGCGCAGTTCGCCGCGTGAGAGCGCGGGCTTGAGCATGTTAGACGCATCCAAGGCGCCTTCTGCCGCGCCGGCGCCCACAATGGCGTGTATCTCGTCAATAAAGAGAATGATTTTGTTCCCCGCGCGCTCAATTTCTTTCAAAATGTTCTTCAGCCGCTCTTCAAACTCGCCGCGGTATTTGGTCCCTGCCATGAGGAGCCCGAGGTCAAGCGAGACAATTTCCCTGTCTTTAAGGGACTCCGGTACATCATTGTGCGCAATGCGCAGTGCGAGCCCCTCCACGATTGCGGTCTTGCCCGTTCCCGCCTCGCCGATGAGGATGGGATTGTTCTTAGTGCGACGCGAGAGAATCTGCATGATGCGTTTAATCTCCTCATCGCGTCCGATGACCGGATCAAGCTTGTCCGCGCGCGCGAGCTCGGTAAGGTTTTTGGTATACTTTTCCAAATTGCGGAGTTTTTTTCCGCTACGGGCTTCTTCCATACCTCCGCTCTTGAGCTCCTCCAGCACGCGCACTATCCCGTCCCGTCCCACGCGAAAGCGCGTGAGAATCTCTTTTGCTTGACTAGGTACTTCCAAGAGTGCGAGCAAGAAGTGCTCGGTGGAGACAAACTCGTCCCGCAGATTCCCTGCAATTTTCCCCGATTGGTCAAAGGTGTGCACGAGCTCTTGGGTGAGGTATATCTGGTAGGAAGGCGAGAGCACCGACGAGCCCTCGGGCGCCTCAATGGAGTCCAGCACGTAATCAGTGAGGAGCATGGTGTCTATCTCCAGCTTGTCCAAGATGGTGAGCACGATGCTCTCCTCTTGCAGGAGGAGCGACGCCAAAAGATGCACCGGATTGACCTGGTTTTGCCCCCGCTCTATGGCAAGTTCATGCGCGCGGCGTATTGCCTCGCGCGCTTTTGTAGTGAAATTATTAAATGGCGGCATATATTTGTGTATACGTTACACCGAAGTAAATTGTACAACCGCTACTTGATTGAGTCAAGTACCCGCTTCAGCGCAAAAACGCTGACTGCCTTCCCTTCCGCCGTATTGATCCCAATGAGTTTGCCGTGAATGTCTATAAGCGGGCCGCCCACTACCTGCGCGGAAATCGCCTGCGAGCTGATTTTCTGCATTGTGCTGGTTGCCCCCGTTACACTAGTGATAATGCCTACCGAGAGTGTTTTGTCACCATTTGCGGTAGCGCCAAGCGCAATGGAAGTTTGGCCGGGGGCTGTCTCCGAGTCAGCAAAATCAATGGGATTAAGGTTTTTCTCTGCCGCACTCGCATGTGCCGGGAAGAGCGGCGCATAGAGGGAGATGCCGCTCTCCTCATCATTTTTTACAAACTTGAGCCCGATTTTCTCTTTTTCAGTGCGACGGAGCTCGTAGGAGCCCGCGGCGCTTACCCCGTCAACAGTCGCCACGTAGGCGCCGCTGCTCACCACAAAGCCAACCTTGGTTGAGGTGCCCTGTGTGCTATAGATGGTAAGCACCGATGGAGAAGCTTTCTTTACCGCTTCCACCACCAGATCGTCCACGTTGATGACTTTTGACACCTCTTGCACGACTGTCTTAGTCTCGCCGGGGATGATTTTCTCCACAGTGCGCTCAACCACTCGATTAATGGTTTGCGTGACTGTTGTCGGCGCCTCCTGCATTAAAGAAACGGTTACGATGCCTGTTGCAATAGACGTGACAAAACTCACCAAGATGGTGAGGAGTACAATTTGGCCGTGATTGAGGTCGTCCATTTTCATTTACCTTGAATTCATTGAAAGGTCAAAACGACGGCTTACTTCATCCCACTGTATCACATTTTTAAACGCAGTCACATAATCAGCGCGGCGGTTTTGGTACGAGAGATAATACGCATGTTCCCACACATCTAGCGCGAGGATGGGAGTTTTCCCCTCTGAAATCGATGAATCTTGATTGGCGGTAGTTATGATGGAGAGACCATCGCCCCCTTTCACCAGCCACACCCAGCCGCTCCCGAAGAGTCCGAGCGCCTTACTCTGCCATGCCTCCCAAAACTTTTCCATACTGCCGAACGAAGAATTGAGCGCGGCAACAAGCGCGACGCTCGGAGTCCCCGACGTGCTCGCCGGCCCGATGATGGTCCAGAAAAATGAGTGATTAGCATGCCCGCCGCCGTGATTACGCACTGCCGTGCGCACTTCTTCCGGCGCTACTTTCAAATTACGAAGTAGCTCTTCAATCGATAACGCGGCGCCTTCCGGATATTTTTCAAGCGCGGCATTGAGTTTATCAATATACGCTTGGTGGTGCTTGGTATGGTGGAGCTCCATTGTGCGCGCGTCAATATGTGGCTCCAGCGCGTCGTACGCATAGTTTAACGGTAAAAGTGTGTGCATGCGTCCAGTATATCAGAAATTGTATCTGCAATCATCCGGACCTGCGCGTGTGTTGCATCGCGCCCGAGAGAGAGGCGCAGCGCTCCCTCCGCGCGCCACGGCGCCTCTGGCGAGGCAAGCGCGCGGATGACGTGCGAAGCGCTCTTTGTCCGCGCACTGCAGGCGCTACCCGTTGCCGCGGCAATGCCGCGTCGGTCAAGTTCCACCACCATGCGCTCCCCAGCAATGTGCTTGAAAGAAACATGCACGTTCTGGGGCAGGCGTTCTCTGCCACGACTCCCGTTGAGCACGACGCCGGGAAGCGCAAGCAGTGCGTCAATCAGTTCGTCACGCAGTTGCGTAAGTCGCTCCCGTTCCTCATTGCGCAACTCTGCGCACACTGTAAGCGCCTCGGCAAGGCCGATGCAAGCCAACACATCTTCCGTGCCCGCGCGCAGACCATACTCCTGCCCGCCGCCGTAGAAGAGTGGCGCAAGGTTGGTCCCCTCTCGCACGTAGAGAATGCCCGCGCCGCGCGGGCCGTAAATTTTTGCGCCGCTGATGGTCAGTGCATCCACCCCGAGCGTCTCTGCCATTATGGAGAGCGTTCGCGGCGCCTGGCAAGCATCCGTGTGCAGATAGGGATACACGCTCGCATGCTCCTTGCGGTAGCGCCGGAGCGCTTCGGCAATTTGGCGTATGGGCTGGATAGTCCCAATTTCATTATTGGCAAGGTGAATGCTTATTAGAAATGTGCGTGAATCAAGCGCCTCCAGAATTTGCTCGGCTCTCACATGGCCATCTGCGTCACACGGCAATTCCATGAGAGTACAGCCCCTCCTCTGCAATTCTCGGAGGGGCTCTTGCACCGACGAGTGCTCAATCGCACTGGTCACGATGCTCCCTCCAAAGCGCTCTTTCCCGTAGGCGATGCCGAAGAGCGCCAGGTTGTTCCCTTCGGTGCCGCCGCCAGTAAAAATAATCTCGTGCGGCTTTGCGCCTATGAGGCGCGCAATGCTCCGCCGCGCCCGTTCCAGTTCCTCGTGCGCACGCTCTCCCTCCTTGTGGATGCTACCGGGATTGCCAGCGCATGCCTCCGCCGCGCGCTCCATAGCACAGCGGACTCGAGGGTCCAGAGGGGTTGCGGCGGCGGAGTCTGCATCAATGCGTTCCATATAGGTGCATTCTAAACGCGACCACATATTTTGCAAAATGACCATAAATGAGTATACTCTTCTAGGTATGGACCAGAGCACCATCATCTATGCGCTTATCGGCATCATTGCCGTGTTGAGCGGATGGGTGGTTTGGCTTGAGATACGATTGGGAAAGCTCTTTCGCGGCAAACATGCGCACAGTCTGGAGCATGTGCTGATTGACATGAGCAAGTTCATGGACGAGCTTGACGCGACGCATAAAAAGATTGAGGCGCGGATGGAGGAGATGAACACCCGTGTGCGGCGGAGCGTCCAGGGAGTTGAAACAGTGCGCTTTAATCCCTTCTCGGACGCAGGAGGCAATCAGAGTTTTGCAACAGCGCTCCTCAACGAGCACGGGGATGGCGTGGTAATCTCATCTCTCTACTCGCGAGACAGCGTCTCCGTATACTCCAAGCCGGTGAAGACCTACGAAAGTGAGTTCCAGCTCACCCGCGAGGAGCGTGAGGCAATCACACGCGCGAAGGTCTAGGTATGTGCCACTGCTATTATGAATACAGCAAAAGACAAGAGGAAAGAGCAACAGGCCTGCCTGCCGGCAGGCAGGGGCCCCATCGTGGCAGTCTTGGGGCATATTGACCATGGCAAATCAACACTCCTTGATTACATCAGAAAGGCAAATGTAACCGCGGGCGAGGCTGGCGGCATCACCCAGCATGTAAGCGCCTATGAGGTAAGACACGCGGAGTCTACCATCACTTTTTTGGATACACCGGGTCACGAGGCCTTCCAGGCAATGCGGGAACGCGGCGCGGCAATCGCCGACATTGTGATACTTGTCATCGCCGCTGATGACGGAGTCAAAGCCCAGACGCTTGAGGCGCTCAAAGCTATTACAGAGAGCAAGACCCCTTATATTGTCGCTATCAATAAAATAGACAAGGCGGGCGCATCGGTGGAGCGCGCAAAGCAAACGCTTGCTGAAGCGGAGGTGCTGGTGGAGGGCTACGGCGGCACTATCCCCTGCGTTGCAGTCTCGGCAAAAACAGGAGAGGGAGTCCCCGAACTGCTTGATATGCTAATTCTTGTGGCTGAAATGGAAGCGCTAAAGGGAACTGTGGCCGCTCCGGCGCAGGGTTTTGTACTGGAGAGCTCGCTTGACTCCAAGGCAGGGCCGATTGCAACGCTTATCCTGCGCGACGGCACCATACACCTCGGCGACTGCGTAGCCGCTGGAGTTCATAGTGCAAAGGTAAAAAAACTTGAAAACTTTCTCGGTGCATCAGTGCGTGAGGCCTCGTGCCCTTCGCCCGTTCGAGTGTACGGCTTCAGCTCTGTGCCGCAGGCGGGAGATGAATTTAAGACATTTGCGGATAAAAAAGAGGCGGAACAGTATTGTGAAGAACAAGAAGGACTGGAAACACAGAAGCGCGGAAAAGAAGCGAGAGACGCAAAAGCGGAAGAGCAATTTGAACTCCCTCTCGCACTGAAGGCAGACACCTACGGAACACTGGAAGCGTTCAAGAGAGAGGCAGAGAAGCAGAATACTGAAGCAGTGAGCGTGCGCATCATCCACGAGGGCGTTGGGTCAATTACCGAAAATGACATCAGGACGGCGAGCGCCTCCTCCCGCGCGCTCATCATCGGCTTTAACGTCAAGATAGAGCGCGGAGCGCAGGATTTAGCCGAGAAGCTCGGGATCACTGTCGCCTCTTTTGATATTATTTACAAGATGAGCAAGTGGCTTGCGGAGAAAATTGCCGAGCGCCTGCCAAAGGTTACCGTTGAAGAAGTGATCGGGAGAGCAAAGGTGCTGAAAATCTTTTCAACGGAAAAAGGCAAGCAGGTCATCGGCGGCGAAGTGCTGGAGGGAGTTATCAAGAGAGATTTGCAGGCGCGTCTCATGCGCCGCGGAAATGACGTCGGCCGTTGCCGCATTGCAGAATTGCAGAAGGACCGCACAACGGTGGGAGCGGTGGAAGCAGGAAGCCAGTTTGGGAGCCTCATAAAGTGCGACATTGCGGTGGCGCCTGGTGATGAGCTCCAAGTCGTTGCGGTTGTAGAGCGCTAAGGATATAGTAAACCTATGAGGAAGAGGCAACGCACCGAGTCGCTCATCCAGGAGCTTGCATCCGGTTTCATCGCCGAGCACACGACGGGAAAGTCGCTTCTAACAGTCGTGGATGTGCGCCTCTCCTCCGACCAGCGCACGGCGCGCATTTTTGTATCCGTGTTCCCCCATGAGCATGAGGGGGAAGCGCAGTCATTCCTCACGCGACAGGGGCGAGAGTTCCGCGGCTATATGATGGAGCACGCGCGGCTCATGCACGTCCCCTTCATGGAATTTGTGGTGGGGAGTTCTGTTGTTTGACATCGCCTCGCCGAAGTTCGCCGCAGCGAACGAAGGAGGGCATATAGACGGCACGGTGGCGAAGGGGTAACGCGGCGGTCTGCAAAACCGCTATGCGAGGGTCCGAGTCCCTCCCGTGCCTTACTCTAGAGGCTAGAAAAAATCCGAAGTTTAACTTCGGATTTTTTTGGTCCGCCCAGAGGGATTCGAACCCCCGACCTTATGGTTAAGAGCCATCTGCTCTACCAGCTGAGCTATGGGCGGTTGAAGAACAGATAAAATGTAACAGAAAAAAGATAGTGGAGCAATTTTCTACATGGTGCAGTATTCTTGAATTAGTCCGAACGCATTTCGCCGCCTGCGGCGGCGAGGAAGTCCCCCCGCGAATCCGCCAGCTGGCGGACGGAAAGGCGGCGGAGCCGCACCGCTGACAATTTCAAGTTTTTCTTTGGCGGCATTAAATCCAAGAATTCGCAAAGTGAATACAAATGTATTATATGAAAAATAATGAGATAAATCAAAAAAGAAAGGGCTCCACTCACGATTTCTCGTGGGGAGCCCTATTGACGGCAAACCTTCGTTCGCCGTTATCCGAGGGACAGAAGCGCGGGGTTGAGCACGCCACCGCTCTTGTTGGCCTTCTCGCCCTCGTGACCGATCTGGGTCTTGAGGTTGTGCCAGCGGCGGAGTTGCTCGCCATGAATCCACACCTGCGAGAGAATGGACACGGCGGCCCCGTACATGAAGCCGGTGATGCCCTCGTTGTCCGCCAGCGAGGAAGCCTCGTCTGCGCACGCTTCGAGAGTGTCGCCGTTGGTCATCCGGCCTTCCATAAGACGTGCCCATCGCCCGGCGAAGCTGATGACTCCGCCGCCGTAGCCGTCCGTGTTGACCGCGACCGACTTCTTCCAGCCCTCCTCGTCTCGGAGCGTCATCTTCTCGGGAGCGACCGCGAGAGCGCCCTTGAGTATCAAGTCATGGCGTTGCTGGGCCTCCTTGGCCTCGCGTTGCCGCTTCTTGTACTCCGGGGACTTCACGTACTCCTCGTGACGGCGATTCGACTCGGTCTGGTAGTACTGCACGATCGCGTAGGGGTTGTCGCCGGGCTTGACCGTGAGTGCGATGTCGTTGAACTTCGCTGTCACGGGTCCCTTCGTCTTCTTCGCCAGAGCGACCATTCGCTTGGCGGTTTCGCTGACGTTCTCGCCAGCCATCGGTTCGTAGGTCTTCATGCCACTGTCTCCTTTCGGTTGTTGGGAATGTGCTGTTATCGAGCCACTATAACCCGATTATCAATCCACATCAAATATAGCATATTATGCCATAAAAGTCAAGAAGCGGCACTTGCCGCTTCTTGGAGAGAATCTTATGAAAATTTTTCTTTTCTGCTTCTACAAAATATGGTTCGAGCCGATGTTTTTAACGGGTTCTTTTGCGGTTTTGAGCAGTGCGGCTCCCCGCCTGCGCCGAGGCTTCGGCGGACAGGTGCCGCCTTTCCGTCCGCCAGCTGGCGGATTCGCGGGGGGATTTCCTCGCCGCCGCAGGCGGCGAAAGCAGTCCGGACTAATTCAAGTATTCTGCACCACATTGGAAAAGTCAATGCCTCGCCCCGCCCGTGGCGGGGCTCGGCGACATCTGAATCTTTGACTTTTCCAATGTGGTGCCCGGGGTGGGGGTCGAACCCACATGCCTTGCGGCACACGATTTTAAGTCGTGCGCGTGTACCAATTTCGCCACCCGGGCAATATGACTATAGTAGCGATTCTAATAGCTCTTGCAAGCCAAACTCCGTTCGCCGCGGCAAACTACGGCAAGGTAAACAAAAAGCCGCTGGGGATGGATGTGGATGATGTATAATGGATACATAATCCCCAGCGGCTTTACAAAAGGGAGAAGAAATTATTGATGATACGGCTCGGACCAGAGCTGGTCCAAGCGGTTCAGGACGTACTGTGCCCGCGCAAGCCGTTCGGCCTGTGCGTCCCAAACAATGGTCTGAGACGTTTGAAATGGCTCATCTTGCCAAAATTCCGACGATGCTGGCAATTCCGGAGATTCCCATACATACGGGATTTCCGATAACTGCTCATCGGCCTGATGGCCAATGAGGCAACCGAGAGTTAGCAGAAAGACTATCCCGAGCGCCAACCCAATTGTAAACGCGCGATTGAGCGCTTCACACTTCCTCACCATCACGTAGTCCACATCCTGCGCGGACTTCATTTCAATCTGCAACGATGTCTGCTTCTTCATCTCCCTATCCTCCACATATAAAGATCACCCTAGCCTTTTCTTAGTATAGCATAGACATATATTGATTGTCAAGTGGGCGGGGAGGGACTTGAACCCTCAAGCTCTCGCGAGCATTAGCTCCTAAGGCTAACGTGTCTGCCAGTTCCACCACCCGCCCGCATACGGTATACTTTATCACATAGCATGCCCTCACAACTCTTTCTCCTCTTTGTTCTTTTTTTTCTCCTCGCCAAGGCGGCAGACATTATAATCGTTGGTATTCGCGAGATAAGCGAGAAGCTCAAGGTCAATCTCTACGTTGCCGGCATCATGCTCGGCTTTTTTACGTCGCTCCCCGAGATGAGCATCGCGTGGAGCGCGCTCGCGAGCCGCGCAGTGTCGGTCTCCTCTGGCAATCTCTACGGCGGCATTATTGTGCTCTTTGGGTTCATCCTCGGGCTCTCGCTGGTGGCAAACAGGAATGTGCGCACCGACGGCAGATGGCGGAGCATCCTCCCCATCACCCTCTACCTCGCACTCCCCGTACTGCTGGCGCTTGACGGAGTGCTCGGCGCCATAGACAGCGGTATCCTCATCCTCGGCTACTTTGCAGTACTCTCTTACACCTACCTACACCATGAGCCTCCTGTACCAGCACGCCCTAATCATACACAGGCAAGCGAGACGATTGCGCCTGAACTTATGACCATCCTTGCAGGGCTCATGGGAGTCTTTCTTGCAGCACAATTGATTGTGCGCACTACAATTAGTATCCTCGCTTTTTATCCAGCGCTCCCCCTCTTTAGCGTGGGGCTCATTGTGTACGCGCTCGGCACCAACCTCCCCGAGATCATGGTGAGCATCCGCTCGTGGAGGGCAAACATCCGCGAGCTCTCCATCAGCAATCTCCTCGGCTCTGCGATTACCAACGGGCTCATCTTTGGTGCAACGGCCTTTGTGATGCCAACCCCTATTGCGCGCGACGCGCAGTATGCGGTCACCGGTGTTGCCATCATCGGCATCCTTGCTGTGGTAACTCTTGCCTACCACTCGCACAAGAACTTCTCCCGCATCGAGGGCTACGCTCTCCTGTTCTGTTATATAGCATTCCTCCTCGCTTCCTACCTTGTGAGCTAAAAATGTCCAACCTCCGAGGTTGGACAAATGACAAATGAGAATAAAGGATTTTTACGCGCATGATCATGCTTGCTTGACTTTTTAGCGTCTACCTGCTATAATGTATATAGACTGTTCATTGGGCGCTTGGCGCCTAATTTTGACAATAGGAGGAGAAAAAAATGTTACTAGTTTTCCCATGGATATTGGTGCTCTCGCTGGCAGGAATTGGAACTACTGCAGGATGGTTTATACATCCGGCATTTCTCTTGTTCTTTGTGTACAGCCTCTACCTTTTTTTGAGCGGACTGACGCGTATCCCCGCTGACCCGCCTCACAAAGGTGTACTTACTATCTGGGGAAAGAAGACTTCATACATAATCGAGGAGGGAATCAAACTCTTTCTCCCGAGCTTCCCGTGGTGGATAGAAGCTATTGAAATCGAAATGACCAAACGCAATGTTACGATTACCATATCTGATGTCCCATGTAAACACATTTCCAGCGGAAAAATTAAAACAGAGGGTATGGTAAGCGCGACGGTCATTGTATCCTTTACATGGATGCCTGATGAAGACAGGCTTGGTAACTTCATTAAGATAAGGAAGGACGCTGGGATAGAGTCAATCCTTACTGAAAAAATTGGGGACGAGGTTCGACAGATGGGACGGGAGCATGATTGGCAGGGGCTTATTTTTGCTACAGATAAAATCAACTACACAATAATCCATAAGGTCACTGGTGATCCTATCAACGCATCAATGGATGAAAAAGCTATTGATGACTACCTGAAGAATCTCGCGCTGAACGGGAGCACCGACATTATTGATCTTGGAGTCAGAATTTTCCGCGTCAACGTTTCTAAGGTTGAAGTTGAGAAAAAGGTGAGAGATTCAGCTGATAAGCTTGCCGTCGAAGAACAAGAGAGGAGAGCCGAGGTCTTTGAGGTTGAGACTGAACTCGAACAAGCCGAGAAGCTCTACAAGAAATACGAAAAGACAGGAGAGAAAAAGACTATGGCAGAGTGCGTCCATGAAATCCGGATGCGCAAAGCGCAACGAGATGGCAAAGGAGTTACTACACTGGAGATTCCCGGCCTTAGAGAAGCTGCGAGCGCAGTGGCAACAATACTTAAAGGAGGTACACCCTAATGGCCTTACCCTCAATGGTATCCAAGAAGTGGATGTGGTGGATCGTGGGCATTACAGCGGCAGTGACTGTTATCTGGACCATCGCCAACTATGCGCCAAAATCATCCTTCAGGACAGGTGCGATAGCACAGCAGGAGAACAAATCTAAAGAGATATTTGGCCCCAAATCTGTGCTCAAGCTCACAGAAGGAAAGTGGGTTGGACCGATTGCCCGGCCAGAAGGATGGCATTGGTCACTGGATTATTGGCCAGAGAAAAAAATCAGAATACGGATTGAGCGTAGAGGTAAAATTATTGCGGAGTGCGACGGTGGAGAAGACTTATCGCAACAAGTTGTTACTCCAGCAGCTCGCGCTCATGATAACATCTTTGTGACCTCTCTGGACGGTGAGCAGGTGCTAACTCTCCAATGGGTAGATCGTTCCTAACTCTCCTCCTCTTGTCTTACTAAAAGGCCCATCCACAGTAGTGGAAGGGCCTTTCTTTATATTCACAATCAAGCGCACCCGACGGTGTTGCAGATAACGCGCATGATGCCGAAGACCGAGACCATGATGGCAAGACCGATAACGCCCCAGACCATATGCGCCTTCCCTCTCTGCACCCGCTCGGCATTATCCTTGGCGAGAAAGAGCTCCACCATCCCCCAGAGAAAGACGACAAGCGCCACTGCGATGAGTCCCCCAATGGCGGGATTGACAATATACTGGTTAATCCGGTCAAGCAGTGGTATTTCTATAGTCATCCGTATCTCTTTTACGGCACCGGCGGAGGAGTGACAACCTGTCCGGGATTGATGTTGAGCGTCTCAAGCACGATATTCACCAAACCCCAGATGCCTACGATGGCCGCAAAGATGATGATACCATAGACGATATTACTTCGCGCAGCTTTCTTATCATCATCACTGCCCTCGGCACGGAAGTACTGGATAAGGCCCCAGATAAAGAAGATGAGGCCAATGCCCATCAGGATCGGGACAAGGAGATCAAGCCATCGCCTCACATCACCAAGAAGGCTCTCCACGTCGTTCTGTGCGCTCACTACCACGGGAAGTGCCAGTACCAGACTGGGGATGAGCCACGCGGCAGTTTTTTGTAAGTTACGATTCATACACGTATACATTTTTAATTATTAATAATAATGGTATGACCTTTAATTAGTGCGTATCTGCGGAGTCGGGGGAGCTGAATTAACGTTAGTACTGCCTAAGACTGAATTCTGCACAATCTTCACCAGGCCCCACACTCCCGACATAACGGCAAGGGTGATGACCCCCCAGAGGATGGTCTGCCTGATTTCCGCCTGATTCTCCCCAGCCTTCGTTAAATATAATACCAGAGACCAGATAAAGAGCACAAGCGCAATTCCGAACAAGGCGGGGACAAGGAGCCCGAGGTAATAGGTAAGGCGGCTGATGAGTGAGGCAAAATCACTCACTTCACCCCCTTGCGCCGCCTGCTGGACAGGATAATTATTATTGCCATAAAGGTTCTCGTCCCCCCCTGCCTGCCCAAGCGCAAGAGACGGCATGACGAGCGCTACGAAGAGCGCGAGTACAACATATTTACGCATAGAAATAATTGATAATTGGTAATAGACCCTGACCTTTTAATTGCTCAACGGTGCCGGTGATTGCCGTTTTAATCACAAAGGCGCCCAGCATGATGGCCGCGCCGATGATGACGTAGAGGAAGGCTTGCTTGGCTGTTGTTATCTTAGCCACATCCCCGCGCGCGGTAACAAAGAGGAAGCCCGTATAGATAATCATAACGGTAATGACGGGAATCATAATCTGTATCACGATTCCCATAATTGCCGTAATGAGTTGGTCTACGGTGTCGAATTTAAGAGGGTTCTCTATTGAAAAACTTGTATCTGGGGGGGTAGTGATTGGGGCTTGTGCTGGAGGTGTAGTCATAGGTGGTTGCCCTGCGTCTTGTGCAAAGAGAGTAAGGGGTGTAAAAAACGCGACAAAGAGTAGAGTGAAAAGTAAAGCCTTCATGGTTTCAATTTAACGGATTACTCTTTAATAATACATCAAGAAGGGTGTCAATGACCAGCCAGGCGGCAAGGACCCAAAAGAAGCCGATGAGCACGTTCCATAGTATCTTTTTTGCTTCTTCCCGCGAGCCGGGTTTGTCCAAACTCGTAAGATACTTAAACCCTGCATACATGATGGCGAGCGTTGCCAGGGGCGTGGCAATGTAAAAGGCGAGGAACTTAATAACGTTTTGTGCAAGCACCGCCAAGTCTTTAAAAGTGCAGGGATTCTGCTCGCTCCCTCCGCAGGGGATAAGTTGGGTCTGCGCAAATACACTCAAAGGAAGAAGGACGAGAGAGAGAACGAGGAGGAGTGGAGTGATGCGGCGCATATTATCTTCTATTGAGGAGTATTGTAAGCTCCTGATGCGCGCGACTAACCGCGCTCGTTGTTTCCGCGCGCCCCACGATGGTGGACTGCACCATGGTGCCGAAGATGGTCTCGGTTGCCGCAGGATTCGGGTCCAGCCAGCCGCGCGCAATGAGCGCCGAGCGGTCAATCACACTGCGCAGCGGGTCTGTGGAGCGTGTATCAAGCGCGTCGCGTCGCGCGCTCGCTACGCTCAAGGTCTTGGCGAGCGCGCCGGAAAAATTCTTCCCCGTTATAATTCCCGCTGCGTTGAAGGCGGCGTGTTGACTGCGCGAGCGCGCGAGGACGGCAACGCCGTAGAGATTGCCGAAGGTGAGCGTCGGTCCCACTGCGCGCTGCGGCACCAGCGTCATGTCAAAGTTAAGGTGCGGATTTTTCTGCTTGAGCTCGGGGAGTTCGCTCGCAAAACCGAGGTAGCTCGCCAGCACCCCGGAGCTGAAGGCGTCTTTTGACTTGGGCAGAGCGCCCGACCAGGTGTAGGTCGTCTTGCCACGGTCTGCAAACTGGGTAAAGAAGTTGACGGAGAGAGCTGTGGCGCCTGCTGGCTTGCCGCTCTCTCCCAAGATACTCACATATTCTCCGTCAGCTGTGGCTCTCTGCGCCACAATGGCATTGCCTGACTGCAGGAGGAGGAGGGACATGATATCTTTTGCATGACTGACAGTGCTGAAGTCCCCGAGCGCAATGGCGCTCTTTTCAATCGTCCCGCGTGCATCTATTGCGGTGAGTGTGGAAAGAACCGAGGAACCGCTACCTGCGCTGAAAAACTGTTCCCACAGCTCCGGCGTGCGCGGGTATCCTGCGGCAGAGTAGGAGTCGCGGTTGACGTACATCACCAAAGGGTCAACGTAGAGCGGGAGCGCGATTGAGCCGGCGGCAATGCGGAAGAGATCCCCCTCTTCGACAAACGTATCTGCGTAGTCGCGCGCGGAGAGCGACTCATTGGGGAGCACCTGCACCTTGTCTGCATGGCGGTAGATGAGCGTGTGCGGCATGACGATGAGATCAGGCCCTTCTCCGCGCGCGAGTGCGTCAACAAGCCTAGCTTCAAACGATGCGGGGGCGATTTCAGTGTAATTGACGACAAGATTCGCGTTTGAGAGCGCTTTTTCATTCTGGAGCGCTGCCTTAAAAACCGCGCTCGGGATGCTCCCCCACATGCTCACCGTCCCGCCAGAAGAGGAATCGGGGCGGAAGCCCGGCAAGATGCCCGAGAAGATAAGCGCCGCAATGAGTATCAAAAAGATGAATACTCCAATGACTCCGACTTGAAAGAATGAGAGATTCTTCATACTCAAGGTTTGCGCATGATAATGCCCCAGTGCTGGGCGCCGGCGTTACATTCTTCCACAAGTTTAAATCCGGCTTCTATAAAAAGACTCTTCCCTTGTGTGGCGTTTACCACTGCCGCTGCAGACGGCCCCAAACCCCCAAACGAGCCGCTCCAGTCAATGACGAGCGCCGTGCCCCCCGGCTTGAGGATGCGGAGAGCTTCCTGTGCAATCGAGAGCTTATCTTCTGACTGGAAGAGGATATTGGAGATAATGACGGCGTCTATACTCGCCTCGGCAATGTGCGAGCCGCCAACGCGATTAAGATCGCCCCAGAACGCCTCAATATTAGAGAACCCTTGCTCAATCGCGGCCGAGGCAAGTGTATCCACAAGCTCCTTCTGCACTTCCACGGCATAGACCTTTCCTTCACGGCCAACAAGCGCCGCGGCGGCAAAGCTGTAGGCGCCGCTACCCGCGCCAAAGTCGGCAACGCGCGCGCCCGGCGCAATATCAAGTACCTTAAGATTCTCTTTTGGGTCCGCGAAGTTTGCCGCTACTGCAATCATTGTTACCAGTATACTAAAGGAAGGTGAGTGATGCCAATGAGTCTCCCTCGCGGAGCTTCATAATCCGTACACCCAAGGTCTGGCGCCTATGAACGGGGATTTCGCCTACGGCGGTGCGGATGACCTGGCCGTGTTTTGAAATGGCAACGAGTTCGGCATCGGCTTTGGCCACCACTCGTGAGATAATCAGGTTTCCTGTTTTTGCCGTGAGCTTCATGGTCTTGATGCCGGAGCCGCCGCGCTTCTGGATTTTGTAGTCACGGACCGGGGTGCGCTTACCGTAGCCCTTCTCGGAAAGCGAGAGGTACGCAACGTCCTCATCGCCTTTTTTTACAATATCGGCAGAGACCACCTCATCGCCGCTCTTGAGGAGCACTGCACGCACGCCTCCTGCGGCGCGTCCCATCTCCCGCGTATCCGCTTCCTTAAAGCGTATCGCCTGCCCTCGCGTGGTGGAAAGAATGACCGTATCACCCGCACCGACAAGGAGCGCCGAGTGCAGAAAGTCTCCCGCGGAGAGCTTGAGCGCAATGAGCCCGCTCCTGCGCACATCCTTGAAGCTCTCTGCGGAAACTTTTTTAATCACGCCCTTTGTAGTCACCATCACCAGAGAGAGTTTTGAAGTTTTAAGCTCCTTGGGGAAGGCGAGCACCGAAGTAATGCGCTCATCCCCGCTTAAGGGGAGGAAGTTCATAATGGACTTGCCCCGCGTCGCGCGGCGTCCTTCGGGAATCTCGTACATCTTAGTCTGGTAGGCCTTGCCACGGTCGGAGAAGAAGAGGAGGTCAGAGTGCGTGTTGGTGGTGAGAAAAATCGTTACAAAATCCTCCTCCTTGGTGTTGAGGTCAACAACCCCCACGCCGCCACGGCGCTGGGAGCGGTACTCGGAGGGATCGGTGCGCTTGACGTAGCCGCCCGAGGAGAGCGTAAGCATGCTCTCCTTCTCGGGCACCAGGTCCTCATCGCTGATTTCCGAGGCTCCATGGCGCACTATGGCGCTCCTGCGCGCATCTCCATACCTTTCCTTAATTTCCGCACATTCCTTCTTGACGACGACAAGGAGCTTCCGAGGGCTCGCGAGAAGTTCACGGAGCTCCTCAATGAGCTTTTGCGCCTCGGTGAGCTCGTCCTCAATCTTTTTGCGCTCCAGCCCCGCGAGCCGCGAGAGCTTCATTTCCAAAATTGCGTTAGCCTGCAGGGCAGAGAATGTGAAGCGGGCGCAAAGATTTGCATGCGCTTCGGCGGTATCCCTGGATTTTTTAATGAGCTGGATAATCTCGTCAATGCGGTCCAGCGCTTTTTTGAGCCCCAGGAGAATGTGTTCGCGCTCTTCGGCGCGCTTCAAGTCATGGCGTGTGCGCCTGGTCACAATCGTCTTGCGGTGCTCTAAAAAGTGCTGGAGCATCTCTCTAAGCGAGAGGAGCTCCGGCACGCCATCCACCAGCGCGAGCATGTTGTAGTGGAAGACGTTCTCCAGGTCAGTGTGCTTATAGAGCGCGTTGAGCACTTTCTGCGGGTTGACACCCGCCTTGAGCAAGACGACGATGCGGATGTCCTTGGTGGACTCGTCGCGGATGTCTCTAATCCCCTCAATCTTTTTCTCGTGCACGAGGTCGGCCATTTTGATAATCAGCTCGGCCTTATTGACTTGATAGGGCAGTGAGCTGATAACAATGTTGAAGTTCTCTCCACCTGCCTGCCGGCCAGACAGGCGCGCCTCGCCCTCCATAATCTCCGCGTGGCCGCGCGTCAGCACGCCACCCTTCCCCGTTGCATAGGCAGTATGGATGTCGCGCTCGTTGAAGACGAGTCCCCCGAGCGGGAAGTCGGGTCCTGTGACAAACTGGAGGAGTTCCTCCGTGCTCGCGTCCGGATTGTCGGAGAGGTGGATGAGCGCATCCATGAGCTCGGTGAGGTTATGCGGCGGGATTTTGGTTGCCATGCCGACTGCAATCCCCATGGAGCCGTTGAGAAGCAGATTGGGAATTGCGGAAGGGAAGACGGTCGGCTCCTTGTGCACACCGTCAAAGTTGGGAACAAAATCCACTGTCTCTTTTTCAATATCGCGGAGCATTTCGGCAGAGAGACGACTCATCTTTGCTTCCGTGTAGCGGTACGCGGCGGCAGAGTCCCCGTCAATGGAGCCAAAGTTTCCCTGCCCGGTCACCAGCGGGTAGCGGGATGAGAACTCCTGGGTAAGCTTTACCATTGCGTCGTAGACGGAGCTGTCGCCGTGCGGGTGGTACTTGCCGAGCACGTCCCCAACAATAGTTGCCGATTTTTTGAACTTTGCGGCGGCAGTAAGGCCCAGCCCATGCATGGAAAAAAGGATGCGCCGGTGCACTGGCTTAAGCCCATCGCGCACATCGGGGAGCGCCCGCGCAACAATCACGCTCATAGCATAGTCCAGATAGGAATCCTTCATCTCGGTGACGATGTTTGCCGGGATGATGGAAACTCGCTCGTTGTTTTTTTCTGTTTCTTTTGCCATAGGATTACTGCGCCATTTCCGCCGCGGCGGAGCCGAGAGCCGCTATATCATTGAAAAGTGTCCGTGCCCCAAGGGCAATACGCTTAAGATGCTCTCCTGGGCCACCATAGGCAGGCGCGGCTACAACACGGCTCTTCTCCTGCGACTGGAGAGATAATGCGTTGAGCGACTCGCGGAAGCTAATCCCCCAGAGCGCCACAATAATAAGCGTAAGGCAGATGGTAAGCGCCGCGGCAATGCGCTTACGCACCGGCTCGGGCTTGGAGCGCAAATTTTCTATAAATGTGGTTTTTGCGCTCATGCCGTTTTAAGCAGGATAATGGCCCCATTCCTCCCCTCAATGTCGCGCTTTTTGAAGGTAAACTTTTCAAGCGGGTCGGGAGAGACACCGGACTCTTTCAAAAAAGCACGGAGTTCATTACTTCCCTTCGCACCAGAAAGAGGGATGATTATTTTGGGCTCCAGCTGTTTGGCGAGCTTGTGGGCGTCTTTGGCGTTCAATCCTTCCACCTCGTCAAGATATACAAAAAGAACGTCCACGTCGCCGATGGACTCCAGCGCTTCTGGGGGGAGCTCCGCACGTATCACCATGCCGCTATGGCAGAAGGAAATATCGTCCCAGATGAGTGAGTAGAGCTCATTGGCAAAACCGCGGACGGTGATGCCGCCGACCTCATACTCACCGGGACCCTCAATAAGGAAGGGCTCCTGGCCGCTTTTGCGGATGAATGGGCCTTTTTTGCCGGGGGAGCCGAAGGCGACGGTCGTATCGCCTTGGCTCACTTTGCAGAACACCGCACCATGATAAGTGATAACCATGGGTCTATTATAGCGCAAAAAGCTTGCATTAGCCACCGATTTATATATACTGAAAAACCTATGGCTACAGAGTTCCAACAGGATACAGAAAATTCGTACCGGCTTATGGAAGCGCTAGTTAAGAACTGCCCTGCACTGCCCGAGCCAGGGGCGCTTATTGAGGGAACCGTCATCGGACGCGGAAAGATGGCGCTCTATGTAGATTTGGCGCCCTTCGGCACGGGCATCATCTTCGGGCGCGAGTACTTAAACGCACGCGATGTAATCAAGAAGACCAACCCGGGCGACAAAATCACGGCAAAAATCGTGGAAGCGGAAGGAGAGGACGGCTATATTGAGCTCTCTCTCAAGGAGGCAAAGCAGGCACAGTTCTGGGCCATTGCAGAGGAGGCCATCAAGAATAAAACCCTTTTTGAACTCTATGTCAAAGACGCAAACAAGGGCGGACTCATCCTGGAGTGGCAGGGGGTGGACGGCTTTATCCCCGCTTCCCAGCTCAAGTCCGAGCACTATCCGCGCATTGAGGACGGCGACAAGGAGAAGATTGTGGACGAATTGCGCAAGCTCATTGGCGAGAAGATATCGGTGGTGATGATTGGCGCCGACCCCAAGGAAAACAAGCTGATTTTTTCAGAAAAGGACACTGACGCAAAGAGTCGCGAAGAAATGGTCTCGCACTACCGCGTAGGCGACGTCGTGGACGGGGAAATTACCGGCGCGGTGGACTTTGGCGTATTTGTAAAAGTTGAAGAGGGGCTGGAAGGCCTCGTGCACATCTCGGAGATGGACTGGGCGCTGGTGGAAGACCCGCGTAAAATGTTTACTATCGGCGAGAAGGTGAAGGTAAAGGTAATAGACGTGAAAGAAGGCAAAATATCGCTCTCCATCAAGGCGCTTAAACCCAACCCCTGGGTTGACGCGGCGGAAAAATATAAGAAAGGGGATACGGTTAAGGGCGTGGTTATCCGCTTTAACAAGTACGGCGCGCTCGTCTCAATTGAGGAGGGCGTTGCCGGGCTCGTGCACATCTCCGAGTTTGGCAGCGAGGAGAAGCTCCGCGAAAAGCTCTCGCTGGGGAAGAGCGCAAACTTCCGCATCAATATCTTTGAGCCCAAGGACCAGAAGCTCACACTCTCATTCATTGAGTTCGCCGCGCCTGTCTGACGATAGGCAGGGCGAATTGACACAACTGTGTGTTTGGTATATAAAAGGTGGTGGTTGAATTATGAAGGTTTAGGGAGTCCCAGATATCCGTCTGGGGCATTTTTTATTTGTTATACAAACTCATTGCCTTTTCGCGGCCTTCGGTGATGAGTGTGAGGAGCGCGTCCCCGACGCGTTTGGCTACTTTTTTGAGCGCATCTAATTCATCTTTTTTAAACTTTCCCAAAATATACTCCCCTACCGCATCCTCTCCGGAAGGTTTTTTTATCTTCCCCTTCGGCGTCGCCTTTGAGATGCCGGCACGCACGCGGACAAAGCCCTTCGTCTTCAATGCGCGGATGATTGACTCCACGCCCTTGTGCCCGCCGGAGCCGCGATTGAAGGAGAGCTTGCAGGAGCCCAGAGCCAAATCCAGATCGTCATGAATGACAATGAGCCGCTCCGCCTGCTTTACATTTTTTACCAAGGGCAGGAGCGCAGCGCCTGATTTGTTCATAAAAGTATTGGGGAGCACGAACTCCACGCGATCCTTCTCCGCCTTTCCGAACGCGCGGAGTGCTTTTAGCTTCTTATTTTCTTTCCACTCTGCACACTCAAAGCGCCTCGCGATGAGTTCCGTAATAATGCGCCCCGTATTGTGCCGCGTACCCGAGTATTCTTCTCCCGGATTTCCCAGTCCTGCGATGATAAAAGCCATAACGAGAGTATAGCATAAATTAAAATGTCCAACCTCCGATGTTGGACAAATTTAACTCGTTTAACTCTTCAGGAGAGAGCTTGGCTATACTTGAGCTGACATAATTTTTATAATCTTGCCCATTATCAAATTGACTCATAATAGGTTCTTGGCATAAAAGAGACGGCCATCGGCTTTTTGTAGCAATATAATCAGACAAACTTGACCATTGGTACAAGTGCTCCCTATCTTTCCACTTTTTGATTTCTCTTGGATTGCGATGTATATACGCAGATGTGTAGAGCAACTGATCATTTGTCTCAATGTGTACAGCACGAAAAGGCCCTTGAAATAAATGGCCTCTGCGTTCATGGCTTAAGTTAAAATAGCGTGTGTATGCATTTTCAATCCGTTGAAGATACCAAGAGATACCGTCATCTATTTCTTCACGTACTAATAGATGGAAATGATTTTTCATAATACAAAAGCAAACTAAACTCACAGTGCGTTCAGATGCGATGAGCTGTTCTTCCGCAACGTCTAAAAATTTCCCAGTTTTGATAAAGTCACTCACTTCTCGAGATGGGTGACTGTATGCTCGTGTAGATTGGAGAAATACGATAAGAAATAACAGTCGTGCATATTCTCGATCAGTACTAGCAATAAGCCGCCCATCCAAACCTCGATTACATAGATGGTAATATTCTCCTGGAGCAAACGTTATTTTCCGCGATGGCATACACTTAGCGTACATAAATACCCGTAAATGTCCAACATCCGATGTTGGACAAATAAGAGGATTTGCATACCGCTCATTTGTGTAGTACAATTTCACGGATGGACGAGAAAAAACAAGGATATTTTGAGATTATTAAGGAGACGGGGCGCTTTATTCTCATCACCCTCCTCGTGGTAGTGCCCTTCCGCTTCTTCATTGCCCAGCCCTTCATCGTCTCGGGCGACAGTATGGTTCCCACCTTCCACGACGGCGAGTACCTCATCGTTGACGAGCTTTCCTATTCCCTGCGAGATCCTCTGCGCGGAGAGGTTGTCATCTTCCGCTATCCTAATGACCGTTCAAAGTACTTTATCAAGCGCATCATCGGTTTGTCCGGCGAGACGGTGCTGGTGGAAAATGGCGTGCTTAAAATCGTCTCATCGGCAGGCACCAGCACGGTGCGCGAGCCGTACATACGCAGTCAGGAACTCATGGATATGTCTGTGAGACTGGGGAGTAATGAGTACTTTGTGATGGGAGACAACCGCAATGAGAGCTCCGACTCGCGCTATTGGGGTCCGGTTCCGCGCAAAGAGCTCATCGGCCGCGCTTTTGCGCGCCTGCTCCCCATCGCGCAAGCTGACGTGCTCCCGGGAAACTTTAGCCCTGCGCTCACCAGCAATTAAACCTATGACCTCTCACTCTCAAGGTAAAAGATCAAGCCGCAAGGAACCGCTCCTGCCTCCCAAGGGAACTCGCGACCTTGTGGGCAACGAATATTTAAACTACCAGGGCTTTGCCGAAAAAGCCGCGGAAATCGCCCTTTACTACGGCTTCAAGCCCGTTGAAACGCCAATCCTTGAGCATGAGGAAGTCTTCACGTCAGGATTAAGCTCCGCAACAGACATTGTGGGCAAGGAGATGTACACGCTTCGCACCAAGGGCAGCGACCGCCTGGCTCTGCGGCCCGAGGGCACCGCTCCTCTCGTGCGCGCATACTTAAGCGAAGGGATGCAAGCGCTCCCCCAGCCGGTGATGGCCTACTACTACGGGCCCTACTTCCGTCACGACAATCCCCAGCGCGGCAGGTACCGCGAATTCCGTCAGTTCGGCCTCGAGGTTATGGGAAGTCCCAAGAGCATCTACGACGCGCTCATCGTCCGCCTCTGTGTGACTATACTGGGAGAAGCGGGGATTAAAAACCCTTGTGTAGAGGTGAACAGTCTTGGCTGTAAGGAATGCCGTGAGGGCTACCGGCGCGAGCTCTCCTCTTACTATCGCAAACATGCAAAAGAAGTCTGCGCTGAATGCCGCGAACGGCTGAAGAGCAATCCCCTGCGCGTACTTGACTGCAAGAATCCCAAGTGTGCGCCAATCAAGGAGAGCGCGCCGGAATCAATTGCCTATCTCTGCACGGAGTGCAAAAAGCACTTTAAGGAATTTATGGAGTATCTGGACGAGATGGACGTCACCTACCGCATCAACGGTAGCCTCGTGCGCGGCTTGGACTATTACTCCCGGACGGTATTTGAAATCATCAGCGGCGACAGCGCGGAGGAGGGCGCGGAGTCGGGGTCGGCGCTTGCGCTCGGCGGCGGCGGGCGCTACGACTACCTCGCACGAGCGCTGGGGAGTAAGAAGGATGTTCCCGCTATGGGCGCGTCGCTCGGGGTGGACCGCATCCTCCTCTCCCCATCATACACGCCGCTTCACCCACGTATTATCAAAAAGCCAGAGATCTTTTTCATACAGCTTGGCTTTGACGCAAAACTCCGGAGCTTCCAAGTTACCGAGATCCTGCGCAAAGCGCGCATACCCATCGCACATTCTCTGGGTAAGGACAGCTTGGGCACCCAACTCGGCATTGCCGAAAAGATGGACGTCCCCTACTGCATCATCCTGGGGCAAAAAGAGGTCATTGACGGGACGGTCATTGTGCGCACCATGGCCAATCGCTCGCAGGATACGGTCAAATTGGAGAAGCTCCCCGAGTACTTGAAACATCTCAAGAGGTAGGGTATACTGTGGCCTCATGATTGGCGTAGAAGTAAAACGAGCGAGCGGCGAAACAAGCGTAAGTGTGATGCGTCGCTTTTCAAAGCGTATGCAGAGCGCGGGGATGGTGCGCCGCGCAAAGTCGCTCCGCTACCACAGCCGCAACCAGTCAGGCCTCGCACTCAAGAAGCGGGCTCTCAAGCGCATCACCCGCATCGCAGAAATTGAACGGCTGAAGAAGCTCGGCAAATGGAATGAGCCTGTCGGCAGGAAACCTCACTAGGCTCCCCGCGCCGCAAGAAGAGTTTGCGTCGGCGGCAGAGCAGGTCCTCGGGCGAGGGTACGAGCTCTCGCTTGTTTTTGTAGGGAATGAACGCATGCGCACCCTCAACCGCAGGTACCGCGGCAAAAACACCACAACAAATGTGCTCTCCTTCCCACTCTCAAAAACAAGCGGGGAAATTTTCATCAATCTCCGCGGGCTAGAGGGCTACTTGGTGCTCCGGCTCTTCATCCATGCACTCTTGCATTTGAAAGGATACGCACATGGTAGTAGAATGGAGCGCATAGAAACTAAGCTGTGCAAGACTTTTTCGCATGACTCGCAATATCGTGACGGGGATAGACGTGGGGACGCACACGGTGCGGGTTCTTGTTGGTGAATACCTCATCGGGCATCGCTACCCCAAAGTGCTCGCTGTTGTTGCAAAAGATTCGCGCGGACTGCGCCACGGCTATGTGGTCAACCTTGACGAGGTATCCGCTTCCGTAGGCGAAGCGCTCTCCGCGGCAGAGAATATGGCCAAACTCAAGCTCAAGCGGGCTTACCTTGCCATTGGCGGCGTAACCTTGGAATCGCGAACAGCTGACGCGAGCGTGGCAGTCTCCCGCGCCGATCAAGAGGTAACAGAGGTTGATGTCAAGCGCGTGCTGGAGCTCTGCGAGTCTTCCATTCCCGACCACGCAAACCGCACGGTCATCCAATCTTACCCGCTCGCTTTTAAGCTGGATGGAAAGAAGGTGCTTGGCCGGCCGACCGGGTTTAAGGGCGGGAAGCTTGAAGCCCGTTCCATCTTCATTACCTGCCTCACTCAGCACCTCAATGACCTGGAAAATGCAGTAATTGCAAACGGAATAGCGGTGGAGGACGTCATCCCCTCCCCCATCGCCGCGAGCATGGTGACACTTACCAAGGTACAGCGGATGGCTGGTTGCGTGCTTGCCAACATCGGCTCGGAGACCACGTCTATTGCCGTGTTTGAAGAGGGGATACCGCTCTCGGTGCGGGTCTTCCCCATCGGCTCGCGCGACATCACCAACGATATTGCGCTCGGACTCAAAATCTCGCTGGACGAGGCGGAGCGAATTAAGACCGGCATTGAAGACCCAGGAGTTACGCACAAGAAGCTTGACGAGATTATTGATGCGCGGCTCTCCGACATGTTTGAGTTAATTGAAGCACACCTCAAAAAGCTCGGCCGCAACGGCCTTTTGCCTGCAGGTATCGTGATGACCGGCGGAGGTTCCGGAGTGCCCGATATTGAGAGCTTGGCAAAGAAGGCCTTGCGTCTCCCCGCGCGACTGGGAAGTTTGGAGAATGGCACGATGCAAAAGATGCCGGGAGCGGACCCTGCTTGGGCCGTTGCGTATGGACTCGTCCTTGCGGTGAACATGAGCACAGGGGAGGAGTCCAGGGGCTCACAGATTATGGCAGGCACCAAGGCCCAAATCCTCAAGTGGTTCAGAGAGCTCTTGCCATAATGGAGGGTTTTGGTATTGTAGGGGGGTACTATAAACCCCAATGCCAAAAATAGACCCTGAAATTGAGACATTTGCGCGCATTAAGGTCATCGGCGTTGGCGGCTCCGGGACAAACGCTGTCAACCACATGATCAGCTCCCGCGTCCGCGGCGTGGAGTTTATTGCTATGAATACGGACGCCCAGGACCTGCACCACTCGGGCGCGCCGAAGAAAATTCATATCGGGAAGAATCTCACTCGCGGCCTCGGCACCGGCATGGACCCGGAAATTGGCCGCAAAGCGGCAGAAGAGAACATTGAAGAGATCCAGAATATCGTGAAGGGGGCCGACATGGTCTTTATCGCCTGCGGGCAGGGCGGCGGCACGGGAACTGGTGGCGCGCCGATTATCGCAAAGACCGCCAAGGGGCAGGGTTGCCTCACTGTTGCCGTGGTTACCAGACCATTCTTTTTTGAGGGCAGTCAGCGCCTCCTCATTGCCGAACGCGGGCTTGACGAACTTAAAAAGGAGGTTGATGCACTTATTATAATCCCCAACGACCGTCTGCTCTCCGCGATTGATAAGGAAACAAAGTTTGCCTCGGCCTTTGCCATGAGCGACGAGGTGCTCCGGCAGGCAGTGGAGGGCATCTCCGACCTCATTACGACGCCGGGCATCATCAATGTTGACTTTGCCGACATCAAATCAATCATGCAGAACGCTGGCTCTGCCCTGATGGGCATCGGCCGCGGCGTAGGGGAGAAGCGCGCGGAGCAAGCCGCCAAGGCCGCCATTAACTCACCGCTCTTGGACGTATCCATTCAGGGCGCCAAGGGGGTACTCTTCGCTATCGCGGGAGGCGAGGATATGACCATGTTTGAAATTCAGGACGCCGCCAAGGTAATTACCGAAAGCATTGACCAAAATGCCAAGGTGATTTTCGGCGCCATCCGTGACGACAAGCTCAAGAAGAACGAAATTAAGATTACCGTCATTGCGTCTGGCTTCCCGGAAAATCAAAAGAAGAAGAATTCGTACCAGACGGTGGAGATGAAGACGGGCGAGAAGGAGGAGCCCATGGTTAAAACAGTGCCAGAAAAAAAGAAGGAAGGAGAGGTTAAAGAAACACTCGAAGGTGTTGAGGATGGCGAAGACTGGTCATCCATCCCCGCTTTCCTTCGCAGGACAAAGAGCAAATAAGGTATACTGAAGTCATGTACGATCTCATCATCATCGGCGGCGGACCCGCCGGCGCCGCGGCGGCGGTCTATGCCGCACGTAAGCGCCTCAAGAGCGTCCTTATCATCAAAGAGTTTGGCGGACAGTCGGTGGTCTCTTCTGATATTCAAAACTGGATCGGCACGCCCTCCATCAGCGGCGCGGATTTTGCAAAGAGCCTTAAAGCTCATGTGTTTGCCGCGAAGGGCGAAGTGCTTGAAGTGAAAGAGGGAATGCAGGTAGAGCGCGTGGAACGTAGCGGCGACCATTTTATAGTGAGCGCTGGCGCGGAGAAATTTGAAACGCGCAGCGTCCTGGTTGCCACTGGCATGAGCCGCAAAAAACTTGAGGTCGCCGGCGCCGATACCTACGAGAACAAGGGGCTCACCTACTGCGCCTCCTGCGACGGCCCGCTCTTTGCAGATAAGGATGTGGTAGTGGTGGGCGGAGGTAACGCCGGCTTTGAGACGGCGCTCCAGCTCCTCGCCTATTGCAAGAGCGTCACCCTCCTGCACAATCATACGAATTACAAGGCGGATCCCGTTACGGTAGAGGGTGTGCTCAATGACCCAAGGATGCACGGAGCGCTGAACGCGCACATTAAAGAGATTAAGGGCGGACAATTTGTAACGTCAGTGGTCTATACCGATGGTGCGAGCGGGAAAGATATTGAAATTCCTGCCGAGGGCGTTTTTGCAGAGATTGGCCACTACCCATCAACTAATTTTGTGAAAGGGCTGGTGGAGCTCAATGAGTTTGGCAGTATCATTACTGACCCCCGCACCCAGCGCGCAAAAATAGAGGGTATTTGGGCCGCCGGCGACTGCACCGACGCGCCCTACCACCAAAACAACATCGCCGGCGGCGACGCCGTTAAAGCAGTTGAGGATCTCTACCTCTGGCTGAAGGGGGGGGTAAAAAACTGGTGGGCGATACAGGGCTCGAACCTGTGACCTCATCGACGTCAACGATGCGCTCTAGCCAACTGAGCTAATCGCCCATGACCCTACCGGGAATCGAACCCGGGTTCCCACCTTGAAAGAGTGGTGTCCTAACCGTTAGACGATAGGGCCTCTGGACATTTGCACTATATCATTCTTTGCTAAAACGACAAAAAAACGATAAGGTGGTACCTGGAAGGGTGGCTGAGTGGTCGAAGGCGCCGCACTCGAAATGCGGTGTGCGGGCAACCGTACCGTGGGTTCGAATCCCACCCCTTCCGTTTTTACGATCTGTCCAACATCGGAGGTTGGATAGATACTTGCTCCCCTATTTTTTGACAAGTGAGTGGAGAGTGAGGAGGTTTTTGAAGAGCATCGCGACGGTCAAAGGCCCTATGCCGCCCGGGACGGGCGTAAAGACGGAACATTTTTCCGCACAGGCGGGGTCGGCATCGCCGAGCACCTTACCGCCTGCTTCGCTCGCGCCGCAGTCAATGAGTACCACCCCCTCCTTGAGCATTGAAGATTTGATGAGATGCGGCGAGCCCGCGCCGGAGATGATGATGCCCGCGGCGCGAGCGTAGGGAACAAGGTCCTCCACCTCGTCGCCGATTACATCCACCGTCGTGCCGTTGCCCGAGAGCCACTCGGCAATCGGCGCCCCCACCAAGCGACCCCTGCCGATAACCAAGACGCGTTTATTCTTGAGCGTTACGCCGTGGGCAGTGAACACATGTTTAATCGCCTCCACCACCGGCGAGAGTATGAGATGTCCGCCAGCTGGCGGAGAGCAAAGCGCATCCACATCTTTTTCTTGCGGGATTGCCGCTAATACCGTCTCTGTGTCCAGATTCTCCGGGAGCGGGAGCTGGACAATGAGCCCGTCGCTTGCGCGCGCGCACTCCCGTATTGCGCTCTGCACATCCGCAAGCGGCACATCCGCAGGGAGGCGCGCTACTCTCACACCAATTCCCACCCGCTGGGCAAACTCGCGCTTCATCCGGATAAAGTTTTCTGACACAGGATTTTCACCCACTTGCACAATCCCGAGCAGAGGCGGCTTAAGCGCCTCGCGCACCTCGCCTGCAATGGACTCCTCAATCTCCTTGGCGAGTTTCTTGCCGCTTACAATCATGAGAGGATGTGCGCGATTCTCTGCGCGAGCGCGACCATATCCTCTTCCTTTTTTCCCCGCGTCGTTTCCGCCGCGGTGCCAATGCGGATGCCGGAAGGGTCCTGGGGACTCCGTGCGTCAAAGGGAATGGTATTTTTGTTCACAACAATCCCCTCCCGCTCCAGACGCTCGCTTGCCTCCTTGCCGCCGATTCCCTCTCCGCCCCGCCATGTGTCCACCAGTATCAAGTGTGTGTCGGTGCCGCCGGAAACCAAGCGCAGGTCATGCTTTTTGAGCTCATTGGCGAGCGTCCGGGCATTTTTCACCACCTGTCGCGAATACTTTTTAAAATTAGGTGTGTTTGCTTCCCTAAGCGCCACTGCTACCCCTGCAATCGTATTCATGTGAGGCCCGCCCTGCAAGCCGGGGAAGATGGCCTTATCAATTCGCTTGTAAAAATCAGTTCCATCTTTGCGAGTAAAGATGAGCGCCGCGCGCGGACCGCGGAGCGTCTTATGCATAGTGGTTGTTACTACGCTCACGTAAGGAAAAGGCGATGGGTAGACGCTACCGGCAATAAGTCCCGCAATGTGTGAGATATCTGCCATAAGCAAGGCGCCCCCCGCATTCGCGGCCCCGCGCATCTTCTTCCAATCAATAATGCGCGGATAGGCGGTGTAGCCGGCAACGAGGATGTCCGGCTTCTCCTTCCGCGCAATTTTTTTTATCGCGCTGTAATTGAGGAGTTCGCTCTTTGGGTCCAACGTGTATGGAACCGGTGTCCAGAGCCGCCCCGTTGCCGAGACCTTGTGTCCGTGTGTAAGATGCCCGCCATGGGAGAGCTCAAGACCCATAATTTTTCCAAATGGAGCCATCAGTGCGTAGTATACTGCCAGATTTGCGGGTGAGCCGGAGAGGGGCTGGACATTGACGTGCCACTCATCGGGAGAGAGCTTGAAGAGCTTAAGCGCGCGCGCTTGTGTGAGGCGCTCCAGTTCATCCACCACCTCATTGCCGCCATAATAGCGCGCGCCGGGATACCCTTCCGCATACTTGTTGGTAAACTCCGAGGCAAGCGCCTCGCGCACATCACGAGAAGTATAATTCTCTGACGCAATGAGATTGACCACGCGCTTCTGCCGCGCGCGCTCTTTTTGTGTCAGTTTTCTTACTTCTGTATCTTTCATACCAGTGTTGTAGCCTTAAGTCCCCTTTTGGAGCAAGAGTATTTTAAAGGTTTTAAGCACGATCTTGAGGTCAAGCCAGAGCGAGCGGTTTTTGAGATAGTAGAGGTCATAGGAGAGTTTGTCGCGTGTTGCCTCAAGTGCGGGAGAGAAGTGCGGGTGATTCTCATGGTAAATCTGCGCCCAACCCGAGAGGCCTGGGGCAAGCATGTGCCGCGCGTCATAGTAGGGGATGTCACGCCGGTAGAGCTCAACATAGCGCGGTAGCTCCGGGCGCGGACCAATGAGCGCGAGGTCCCCGCGAATAACGCTCGCAAGCTGGGGAATCTCATCAATGCGCATCTTGCGCAAGCACCTCCCCACACGGGTAACGACAGCTCCGTCACGCATGGAGCGGAACTTGCGTATGGTAAAAACGCGCCCTCGCTTCCCTACTCGAGTCTGGTCAATAAAGACGGGGCCCCCGTCGTCAAGCTTGATGGAGAGGGAGACGAGCGGCAGGAGCGGGAGCGTAATCAGCCATGCGATACTTGCAACAATAATGTCTATAAGACGCTTGATGCCGTCGTAAATCTGCTTGGGACTCCCCGTGATGTGCTTCAGGAACCAGCGCTCGTCAACATAGGAGAGCGGCACGCGGTCAAAAATTTCCTCATAGAACTCGGCAATGTCTATAAAGCGCACCCCCGCGAGCAAGAGCTCGTAAAAGTTGGCGAGCCGTCCTTCGCGCTCGGTATCGGAAAGGTCAAGGATGACCCAGGAGATTTTGTGCGCTTTTGGCGAAGCAAGCGCTGAAGGGTCCGCAACATCGACGGCATACTTGGCGTTCTGCGCAAGTTCCCTTTTAAGCTCCTCTGCTTCTGCCGTTTCGCTTAAAATAACCACCGATTCATGCCGCCCTCGCGGAATCAATTCTGAAAGGAAGCGGCGCCAGATATAGATGAGCGCAGTAGAAAAAATGAGGTTGATAAAAAGTATCGTCTTCGGCGCAATGATGAAAAAAGGTATAAAATAAAAGAAGAGAACTGCAATGATGCTGTTGACGACCTGTACGCGCGCAATCTCTCCCGAGAGACGCGAGCGGGTAACCAGCGTCTGCTTGCCATAGAGGTCAAAAATGTAAAAGACGAGGAGCCAGATGGCGATGATGATGGAGAAAGGAGCGCTGTGTTCCAACATCTGCTCTACGCCGGGCGCCGAAAGGTTGCGCAGAAAGAGCGCAAGATAGAGCGCACAGCCAAAGGCAATGATGTCACCAAAAAACAGTAGCAGGGCTTCTCTGCGGAATCTGACAAGCATCTATGTATAATACCACAGATTCTGCAACTATGCTATACTCACGAGCGTGACTATGCCTATAGCAAAACGGGTGCTTTTCATTGTTACCAAGGGCAGTTGGGGTGGAGCCCAACGCTACGTATTTGACGTTGCCACAGGGCTCGCCGCCCGCAACTACGAGGTCTCGGTTGCCGCGGGCGGGGGAAGTGAACTTCTCTCTGCGCTCTCAAAAGAAGGGGTGAGGACCGTCAAGCTCGTTTATATGGAGCGCGACTTTGCGCGCAGGGGAGAATGGAGAGCGTTCCGCGAGCTTTTTAAAATAATCCGCGCACAGAAGCCGGACATCCTCCACCTCAACAGCTCAAAGGCAGGGCTCCTCGGCGCGCTCGCGGGGCGGCTCCTGCGGGTCCCGCGGATTGTGTTCACTGCCCACGGCTGGGCATCAGAGGAATCGCGCCCTCTGAAGGAGCGCGCACTCTTCCTTACTCTCCACTGGCTCACGGTGCTCCTTTCACACTGCACCATTGCCGTCTCTAAACATACACGGCGGCACCTCAAGTGGTTCCCCTTTGCTTCCCGCAAGATGATAACGGTACACAACGGAATCAGCATTGGGGCAAAGCTCTCACGCGCCGCAAGCTGGGAACTCCTCATCAAGCGCATCTCTGTGCTCGCCGCGCACTATACCAGCTATCGCATTGTGAGTATTGCCGAGCTCCATCCTAATAAGGGGCTAGATGTGGCGCTTGAAGGATTAGCGGCGCTTGGCTCCGTACCCTGGGTGTGGGTCATCATGGGCGAGGGAGAGCTGCGACAAGAGCTTGAGAGGCGCATACAAGAGTGCGGGCTCCATGGGCGAGTCATTTTGGCTGGCCGCGTGCCGCGAGCGGCGCAGTACCTGCCGGCCTTTGACCTCTTTCTCCTCCCCTCGCGCAAGGAGGGGCTCCCCTACGTGCTCTTAGAAGCGGGCGCGGTGGAGCTTCCTGTGCTTGCCACCTCGGTCGGAGGAATTCCGGAGCTGATACGGAGCATGAAGGACGGTATCTTGATTGACCCGGAGGTCCCGGAGGCCGTTACGGGGGCCGTGCGCATCATGGCCGCCGACCCTCAAAAATGCAAGCAATTCGGGGCCAGATTGAAGGAGCGGGTTGGAGAGGCCTTTTCCACAGAAATAATGCTTGAGGGTGTGATACATGCCTACGAGGGAGTATAATGAGGGCATGGCAGACGTTCAGTTTGAAGAAGGCAATGTCTCGAGCGATGGCGGTGGTGGAGAGACGGGCGAAGCAAGGGGTATGGTTGGCTGGCTCATCCGCCTCTCCGGCGGCAGATTCACCCCCACGACAGCAAACATCATCTTGGCCTGTTTTGGTGTGGCGATGATACTCCTCTCCATCATCATCGTGTGGCGGCTATAAAAGTGGATAACAGGGGTGACACAAAAAAATGGTGGCGTATAATGGGTTTTATGATACATCGCAGGGGGGGGTTTACCCTCATTGAACTCCTCGTCGTCATCGGTATTATCGGCATCCTCTCATCCATTGTGTTGGTGAGTGTAAACGATGCTCGTAAAAAAGCGCGGGATGCGAAAAGGCTTCAGGAAGTAAAGCAGATAATGAATGCGTTGGAGTTGTTTTATTCTGATAATAACCACTACCCTTATCCAATTACAGAAGGTAGCTGGATGTACTCAAGTCAATCTGCTGGTGATTGGCCTACTGCATTTAAAACGGATCTTTCAAAATATATGCCAACAATTCCCAAAGACCCCCTTAATATATACAGTGGTGATTGGGCGACACGCTACACCTATAATTATTATAGTAACCGTGATTCTGCCAGCTCGATTTGCCCATCCGGGAGATGCTACTTCATAATATTTCAATTGGAAAAAGGACCAAATCCATATGAGCTCACCGACGGTGTTAAGAGATGTAATGGTTCTTTATGGGAGATGAGTGATTTTTATTCAAATTATGTCTCTTGGGGAATGTCCTGCAAATAATCATCTCACACCCCACAAACCATTTTAACGGAAGACAGGAGTCTCACTTCCATCGTTAAGCCATTATTTACACCCCCACAAATTCATTTTGCATATCGTCGCGGTGGGAGGCACGCGTAGTCGCGCTTTTTTATTTCCCCTTATTTGATGGAAGTCTCACTTCCATCATTAAGCCATATATCCACAATTAGCCATTGCCTAAAGTCTTTTCCATGACGATAATGGTGTCGTGACAGATACAATATTCCATATCTATAACAGAGGGGTTGAGAAAAGAGCTGTTTTTTTAGATGGCGCTGATTGGATGCGTTTTACTACATCCCTCGTCGTCTTCAACTCAAAAGATGCCACCGATCCAAATGCTCACCGTTTGATGGAAGTCTCACTTCCATCGTTAAGGCCTAAAAAGGATAAACAGCTTGTAGAACTCATGGCATATTGCCTTATGCCAAATCACTATCATCTTATGCTACGACCCCAAATCGAGCATGGGCTTACGGAGTTTATGAGGAAACTCGGCACCGGTTACACCAACTATTTTAACCTCAAATACAATCGTGTTGGCGCTCTCTTTCAAGGGAAATTCAAGTCAAGATTTGTTGAAACAGACGCTCATTTTAACTGGCTCCCCCACTATATTCATTGCAACCCGTTTGATGGAAGTGAGACTTCCATCACCGCATATCCATGGTCTAGTTACCAAGAATACGCTCACAAAAATATGCCAGAACAAAAACATATAAACATCATTGATCCATCATTTCTTTCTGCATGGTTTGAGACTCCTGAACAATTTTGCCAAGAAACAGCAAACTGGCTCATGCAAGAAAGGGAAGAATCGATGCATCACGAATTATCCCTTGATTGATGGAAGTCTCACTTCCATCGTTAAGCCATTTTAGACTCCCACAAATTCATTTTGCATATCGTCGCGGTGGAAGGTGCGGATGGAGCGGCGGTGGCTCATGAGGATGCCGAGCGCAATGAACTCCATCAAGAGGTGCGAGCCGCCGTAGCTCATGAACGGCAACGGCAGGCCCGTCACGGGCAACATACCGATATTCATACCCACATGGATACTAAAGTGGCTCATGAGCATGATGGCCACCCCGAGCCCGTAGAGTGACTCAAAGTTTGAGGCGCCCTGCCGCGCGGTAACTAGAATCCGCCAAAACACAATCCCATAGAGGAGAAAGAGAATGAGCACGCCGACAAAACCCCACTCCTCCGCAAACGCGGCAAAGATAAAGTCCGTTTGATACTCGGGGAGGAACTTAAGCCGCGACTGGGTGCCGAGGCCTACCCCCTTGCCTACCAATTGGCCCGATCCAACCGCAACCATGCTCTGGTAGACGTTATAGCCGGAGCCGTGAATGTCGGAGAGAGGGTTGAGAAAGGTTTCAATGCGCGTCTTCTGGTAGTCCTCCAGCACCGTGGTCCAGGCAATAACAAAGGCGAGTGCGCCGATGGCAATAACAGTAATGAGGTGCCGCTTATTGATGCCGGAGAGCGTTACCATTCCAAGCCAGATGAGGAAGATGATCACCGCCGAGCCAAAGTCCGGCTGGAGAAAGACGAGCACAAAGATGATAAATGCGTAGAGTCCGGAGACGAGGATGTGCCGCATGTTTGCAATTTCAATGTGCCTGCGGGAGAAATACTTGGCAAGAACCACAATCAGCACGAGTTTGGCAAAGTCCGCCGGCTGGAGCGAGACGCCGCCGATGGAGAGCCAGCTCTGCACCCCGCGCACCGAACGGGCAAGACCAAAGAGAGCCGCAAGGATTGCCACCATGCCCACAAAGAGCGCCACGAGCACGCCGCTACGCTTGAGGAAGCTCCAGTCCATAGCGCTGACAAGAAAGAAGGCCGCTACGGAAACGAGCGCCCAGATAAGCTGGCGCAGAAAAAAGTAGTCTCCCCCGCTCCCAAAGGACTCCATGGTTACGAGTCCAGCGCCAAGAACAGGGATGAGCGCCCCGAAGAGCACCCAGTCAATGCGCACCCGTCCTAAAAACTGGGTAACGGTCACGGCGCCGGCGCCTCTTCCCACACGCTCACCCGCGATTGCATATCTATCCGCGCAGGCTCAACCGCAAAGGGCGCCGGCCAGGTAAAAGAGAGCGGCGCGCGGCCGTCCTTGCCGATTGACTTCACGAGTGTCGCGCTTGCGCCGTACGCAATCCCCTCCTCGTCATAGAGCACCACAATGGCGCGCGCGTCGCGCAGGGTCTCAAGCGTGCCGTTGACGAGTTCCGCCGTAGCGAGCGGGGTCGGCTCGTTGCGATAGTTCTTGCCGATAATGGAGAGCTTAGGGAGCCTCCCCTCAAAGCGCACCCACTTGCGCGGCTCTCCCAGTGTAATAATGGCGCGGACCGGGATACGAGCGCCGGCGGAAATAAGACTTTCAAAAATGTAAAAGGACTCGTTTGGATTGACGAAGGTAGACTGGGTCCTCCTGGTGATGGAGAGATTCTCGGAGTCAAAAAGCTCAAAAGTGTAAGGGAGTAGGGCGGCGCCAATAGTCTCGTTGGGATTACTGACCCGCGCGACCACGTCATAGAGTCCTCCGGCAATCGGGAATACTCGCGCCCATTCTACAACAAGCGGACGGGGTTCCTGGGCGCATACGGCCGCGCAAGGACCGCCACAGTCGATGGCAAGCTCGCCCTGGTTTTGCAGTCCGTCAGAGCAGGAAGGAGCCGGCTGGTAGTTTATATACACAAGAGCGGCAATGCCAAGAGCCGCAAACGCGGCAATGCCAAGAATTATGGTTTGACGTCTCCTTGCCCACGGGTCCATATGCAGGTAGTATAACAGATTTCCCCCTCGGTACTTTGTTCTGGCGGCTACCTACTTTCCCCTTGCGAGTATCATCGGCGCCAGAGGGCTTAACTGCCGGGTTCGGAATGGAGCCGGGTGTGACCCCTCCGCCAAACCACCAGAACAAAATATCGATGAGTAAATGATGTAGAGATTTCCTAACAGGATCCGGCGTCGATGGATTAGTACTCCTCGGCTGAACACATTACTGTGCGTACACCTAGAGCCTATCAACGTGGTCATCTCCCACGGATCTATAACGATACCTTATCTTGAAGTTGGCTTCCCTCTTAGATGCTTTCAGAGGTTATCCATTCCCGACATAGCTACTCTGCGGTGCCCCGGGCGGGACAGCAGATAGACCAGCGGTCGGTTCACTCCGGTCCTCTCGTACTGGGAGCAAATCTTCTCAAGTATCAACGCCTGCAGCAGATAGGAGACCAACCTGTCTCACGCATGTTCCCGCACATTACTGTGCGCATTGGACCATCTCTTCTTCCTTTTAAGGAGGGCTGACGTATGGCCTCTACAGGATTGACAATCCCTCGGTATTGCCCAGCATGGGGTTTTACCGAAAAGTCAGCAGTGTTCGCAATAATTACTTATTGCGACCGCCGTGATGCGATTGGTTCTATCATCTATTTCATAGACGAAAAGATAAAAACTTTCTCCTCAAAGGGGCTCAAACTGTCCAAAAGACAATTATCTTGATCATCTTCTGAACGGTTTGAACCCAGCTCGCGTATCTTTTTAATTGGCGAACAGCCAAACCCTTGGGACCTTCTCCAGCCCCAGGATAAGATGAGCCGACATCGAGGTGCCGAACACCGCCGTCGATATGAACTCTTGGGCGGTACCAGCCTGTTATCCCCAGGGTAGCTTTTATCCGTTAATCTCGGGCCGCGTCTAACACGTACCCTCGGTTCACTATGCTCCGCTTTCGCGCCTGCGCGGCATGTACGCCTTGCAGTCAAGCCAGCTTGTGCCATTACACTATCGGCACGGTTTCCATTCGCGCCTAGCTGACCTTAATAGACTCCTCCGTTACTCTTTAGGAGGAATTCGCCCCAAACAAACTGCCCACCAGATACTGTTTCCGACCGTTTTTGCCGGTCAGGTTAGATCGTACAATCGTGCAGAGTGGTATTTCACTGACGACTCCATGCCATCCGAGAACGGCACTTCAAAGTCTCCCACCTATGCTACGCAGTAAGACCGTACGCTCAATACCAAGTTGCAGTAAAGCTCCTGGGGTCTTTTCGTCTAGCTGCAGGTAGAGGGCATCTTCACCCCCACTGTATTTTCACCGAGCTACTCCTCGAGACAGTTCCCCAGTCGTTACGCCATTCGTGCGCGTCTGAACTTCATTTTTTACTTCCCCGCATTACTGCGGGCATTAGACTATATCTTCATCTCAAGAGAATCTAGTAACGTGTTCAGCGAACGTTTTCGTTTGCCTGAACCGTTCATTGAGTACGCATTTTTCATAATGGTACGCAATGTACTCTTTTTTCTATGTTCTAGCTTTTGTATTTTCCCGCAGATCTCTGCAAACTGCAGAAAATCTTTTTGTTTTGCTGATTTGAGAGGAAAGCGTGCAAAATGAGGGATGACTTTTTTTATGAGATCATCCAATTTTCTCACTTCATACTTGAGGGTTCGGTCACCCCAGTCACGGCGTATATGGCCGCAACCGAGGCACTCGTGCATCAAGTCCAATACTTCGCGTCGATCATAATTCTGACCAACACAAAAACTTGGTTTTACTTCCCACCCAACAAGAAGCTTCGGCCGTTTTGAAAACGATACCGAAAAGCATCCTTCACCATCAACATAACCGGAAAGATAATTCGCTAAATCTCTCTTGAGAGCCGGCGTGTTATAGCCCTTCATATAATTTTCATTATACTACCCAGGCTATCCATGCGCCACTAACTAGTGGCGCATGAGTCGTTACGGGGTCAATCCACCTGCGGCGGACGACTTCCCACGGTATTACCCATTCGTCAATTTGGCGGATTAGGGCTTCACCGTTATAAGCCGGATTTTTATCCGATGTCGCCACCGGATCTGGCAATCCAGTTACCAGACAAGGAATTTCGCTAGGACATTCCACGCATATCGCTATGCGAGTCCGAACTCTATCTTTCCGTCTTTCCGCAAGACGGATCTGACGTTTGGTTTCTGAGGATTCTCCCAAAATCTTTTACTACATCCTGTTTTTCGTATTTCCGCTTCCTACCTTTTCCCTCATTGAGTTTTTCTCGCAACTCGACAATTCTCATAAATCCCTTGAGGGCCAGATGCTCTCCGGAATACATGATAGCCGCAATTTGCTTGAATAATGTGAAGGTTTTGGTTTTAGATTCGGATTGAAAAGGGAACCGTTCAAAAAACGGAAATACCTTTTCTACGATTTCGACGTAATTTGTCACGACAAAGTAATGGACCCCATCACTTCGCTTTTGCAACCTGCCACACTGCAAATGTTTTTGCAGAAGCAGAAGATTGGTTACATCTCGTTGAGCTACGTTGAACGTAAGCACTACCTGCCACTTAAGTCTGTGATCCGGTCTTTGACGAAGAGAAACATTGAAGCTCCCTTCACCATCACTAAATCCAGACAGATACCATCCGATATGTGGCGGTGTGTTCATGCGTCCAATTATAGCACAGATTTTGTGAGTCTTTCCTGCTGATTGTCCGCACTTCAGAATTGTTACTTGCCCTAAAATCTAAACACGGGCTCGTATCTGAAGATACTCGGGGTTACCAGCATATAGTCAGATATTTATGGACATCCGCTCTCGCGGATAGGCAGCATATTTGTGGCTCACAGTGCAAATAGTCCTAGTCCTTTCGCACTCCTCCCTTGAGAAGTGCGAAACCTTAGGACGATTTGCCTATGTTAATCTACGTGCAAAAACAGTAGCTACACGTAATTCTCTATGTCGCCATAGAGGCCGGACTATATCATCTCGCTTGTCCCAATTAAGAGAGGCGAGTTTGGCGTGTAGTCTCTGAGGGTTCTCATTTCCATGAGTCTTCCCTGCTGATTATCTGCATCGTTTGAAGATTGTTACCTTTCGGTACTTCAACATGCGCAGAGTTTCCAGCATATAGCCAAATTTTATAACTACAATCATTCATAGTTATCGCCGACATTCACCAGGGCTTACACAGTACAGCCAACCGTCCGAAGACGGAGAACCAACCGTGTTTGACCTTCTGGCATTGGTCAGGCGTCACCCCCTATACATCCTCTTACGAGTTCGCAGGGAGCTGTGTTTTTGATAAACAGTCGCCAGGGATTCTTTCGCTGCGACCCTGCCACTGCAAAGCATTGGCCGCGGAAAACGCCGAACGAACGCGGAACGACGCGGAAAAAATTCATACGAATTCTTTCAGCGACTGTCTGCGTCAAGTCTGCGATATTCTGCGGTCAGTGCTTTGCACTGACAGGGCGGGCCTTATTGCTAACGTACGGCCGCTTTTTTGCCGAGTTCCTTGAGGAGCACTCACTCGTTCGCCTTGGTCTTCTCGACCTGACTACCTGTGTCGGTTTGCGGTACGGTCTCACAGCAGTGAACCTTAGAAGCTTTTCTCGGAAGGCTCGTCTGGGCAATTTCCTCCGCCGAAGCGGAGCATTTCCCCTCCATCGGTGCTTGAATTGAATCAGCGCTCCGGATTTTCCTAGAGCACGCGCCTACCGGCAGGGACGCAAATCCAATAATGCGCTACCCGTTATGTCCTCCGTCACTCCATCGAACTGCTGCGAGGTCACGGAATATTAACCGTGTGCCCATCGGGTGCGGCTCTCGCCATCCCCTTAGGACCGACTAACCCTTAGCTGATCACCATCGCCAAGGAAACCTTAGTCTTTCGGCGTCCACGGATCTCACGTGGATTGCGGTTACTTGTGCCAACATTCTTCCTTCTCACTGCTCCACAGCGCGTCACCGCGGCAGCTTCATTGCAAGTAAGAATACTCTCCTACCATGCCACTGCAAAGCACTGGCCGCGGACGAACGCGGAACGAACGCGGAACGACGCGGAAAAAATTCATACGAATTCCTTCAGCGACTGTCTGCGTCACGTCTGCGATATTCTGCGGTCAGTGCTTTGCACTGACATCCTCACCTTCGGTACTACGCTTAGCCCCGATTATCTTCGGCGCAAAATCTCTTAATGAGTGAGCTGTTACGCTTTCTTTAAAGGGTGGCTGCTTCTAAGCCAACCTCCTCATTATCAGAGAAATCTCACCTCCTTGAGTGCACTGAGCGTAAATTTAGGGACCTTAGATGGAGGTCTGGGCTGTTCCCCTTTCGACCAACGGACCTTAGCGCCCGTAGTCTAACTGCTTGGCAGTGGCTCTTGGTATTCGGAGTTTGATAGGATTGACGAGATTGCTCCCTATTCAATCCTTCCAGTGCTCTACCCCCAAGAGGTACACCAAACGCTAGCCCGAAAGCTATTTCGGAGAGAACCAGCTATTACCAGGTTCGATTAGCTTTTCACTCCTTACCACAAGTCATCCGATAGTGTTGCACCGCTAAACGGTTCGGGCCTCCCCCCGCCTTTCGACGGGGTTCACCCTGCTCATGGTAAGCTCACCTGGCTTCGGGTCTTATGGGTACTACGTGTCTCGCCGAGGGCGAGACCGCCGAACTACGCCGACGGAACGCAGAACGACGCGGAAAAGATTTCTCAATTCCGCGATTTTCTGCGTCAAGTCTGCGAGTTTCTGCGATCTTGTCCCCAACAAGATAGCGCGCTGTTCACACTCGGTTTCCCTGTAGCTCCGGCCCGTAAGGCCTTAGCTTGCAGCACTCATAAACTCGTTGGCTCATTCTTCAATAGGCACGCCATCATCCCGCCCTCTTTCCCAACGAATAGACAACCGTAATCAATACAAGTTACAACGCTCGTAATGACCACAGTGATATATTCACGGGGATAGAGGGCGGGACTCTGACTCCTTGTAAGCATATGGTTTCAGGAACTATTTCAACGCCCTTACCGGGCTGCTTTTCACCTTTCCCTCACGGTACTTGTTCACTATCGATCTCAAAACGTATTTAGCCTTGGCAGTTAGTACTGCCGGATTCCCCCAGGCTAATCATGTCCCGGGGTACTCAAGAATAATGCAGAGTGTGTGCGCACTTTCACCTACAGGGCTATTACCTTCTCTGGCTCCGCGTTCCAGCGGATTCAATTAGCCTGCACAGCTACCCTTCATCCGCCTTGCGGCGGATGATGCACTACCTTACAACCCCCTAGTCACACCTCACTACACTCGTTGTGCCTCGCGGACTTACGCAGACTTGACGCGGACTTACGCAAAAAAAATGCAAATGCATCCATTCTGCGACCTTCTGCGTTTATTCAGCGTTGTTCTGCGGGTTGCACCGAATGTAATGAGGTGCGACCAAGGTTTGGGCTCCTCCCTTTTCGCTCGCCGCTACTTGGGGAATGTCTATTGATTTCTTTTCCTCCGGGTACTGAGATGTTTCACTTCCCCGGGTATGCTGCCATGCTCTGCACTGGCCGTGGAAAACGCGGAACGAACGCGGAACGACGCGGAAAAAATTCATACGAATTCCTTCAGCGACTGTCTGCGTCAAGTCTGCGATATTCTGCGGCCGATGCAAAGCACGGCATGCCGTGGTTTGCACGGCAGGGTTTCCCCATTCGGAGATCTCCGGATCAAAGGTTGCTTGGCACCTCCCCGGAGCGTATCGCCGCCATACTGCGTCCTTCATCGCCGTTTTGAGTCTAGGCATCCGCCATATGCTCTTAAACCGCCATTTCCTATTAGGAAATCTTTACATCATTTTATCTCTTTTTACAGATATTTACCTGCTATTCAGTTTTCAAAGTGCGTGTCTTTGGGATTTAAAAAACCGCTTCTCCAAGCGGCAGTATGAGCGCGAAACATTCCTAGCTCATCGCCGTTTGAATATTGGTTGATATCCGGTAGACATTAAGGCCATTATATACTAATGAAAAACGGTGTCAATCCACCCGAAGCGGAGACACCGTTTTTCAAAATATGCCTTATCTATCCGCAGAGGCGGACTATTTTCTGCCGTCTAATTCGTCACTGACGCGGCCGAGAACCCCCGCGGCCCAATCACGTCCGCCGAGGCCAAATGCAAGGCCTCCCGCGAGCGCAACCATAAAGACAATACCAGTAAAAAGTATTTGGGCAAACTCGGCCCCGATGCGCAATTGGTTCATGACCACGAGAAGAGCAAAAATCCAAATTGCCCACTTGGCAATGAGGCCCAGGAGATGCGCTGATTTGACGCCGGTCCCTTTTGCCGAGAAGTACACCAGCCGCTGTGTCACATCGGAGAGCACCGCCGCTATCATCAGCACGAGCGCCGAGATGATGATGTTGGGGAGGAAGGAGAGCACAATGACATTGAGGAACGCATTAAGCTCCGTGAGGCCGAGCACATTTACCGCGGCCACAAGGAAGACGGCAATGATAAACCACTTAATAAGTCCTCCTATGAACGAACCGCTGTTGAGCTGCATACCCGCATGCGAGACCAGCTCGTCAACTCCAACGTTTGAAAGGGCGCGATCCATCTTAAGCGACCGGATGACCTCCCTGACTGCCCGCTCGAGAAAGGCTCCAATGACCCAGCCAAGAACGAGAATAAGTACCGCGATGATAATGCGCGGCGCGTAGAGGTAGACGCCGGCTGCAATGGTCTCAAACGACGTGGTGAGCGCTTCACCAGAATCAGAGAGGATTCTTAATGCGCCGGTGCCGTCCACCATCTGTGGTGCCGTGGTTGCGGCAACTGCCGCGATAGGTTCGTACATACTGTTTGCACAAAATTATGCTGTTAATAAAGCTTCCGCAACTTTACTTCTATGGTAACACCCTTCCGCGCATCCTGCGCTTCTACTTGTGGATAACCGCTACTCCTGCGCCTTCAGTCCGATACGGTCAATAATTCTCTGATGCGGCGATTCAAACACCTCGCGGACAAATTTGTCGTAGGCCTCCAATCGGTAGAGAAAATCGTGGGTTTCAAAGAGCGCATAGTTGAGTTCGCGGCCGATGTCCGCCTCCATCGTGCGCAGAGCCGATTCCGCGACAACTCTGCGTAATTGATCGCCCACGATCATAATGTCTATCGGCGATGAATCATCCTGAATAAAGACCCCCGCAACAATAAGGAGCTTGATTTTCCCGATGCCTTTAAGACGCTTAATTACCTCATCATTCTTAAACGGAACAGAATTGAATAAAAATTTTTTCAGCGGCCCATTGATGAGCAGACGCTGGAGATACCAGCCCTTGAAGCTGCGCTTCCCATTTCTGGTTGAAGCCAGCACCGCGTGGGCAATACGATGCTTTAGGAAGCCGACGCTTTCAAGAATTTTGAGCTCTTTGCGCAATTGCGGAAGCGAAACTTTAAGGCGTTTTGCCATATCCTTATCCTCGTATGCCCCTTCCTGGTGTTGGAGGAAAAATCGGAGCACTTTAAGCCGTACGGGCCCGAACAGCTTTGCGAGGATTTCCATTGGAAGTCATCCTAGCAGAAACGAAGGCCGACTTCCAGCGTGCACGAAGTTGGACTCGCCGTAGCGAGTCCAACTTCAAGAAAGAAAGCGTTTTATCCTGATTACTTAAGAGTTACCTTGGCTCCCGCATCTTCAAGCGCCTTTTTGAGCGCTTCTGCTTCCTCCTTTTTGACACCCTCCTTGAGAGGCGCTGGGGCGCTCTCTACGAGGTCTTTCGCCTCCTTGAGACCGAGGCCGAGCGCTTCTTTAACGGCCTTAATGACCGCAATCTTATTATCCCCTGTGGCGGAGAGTTCAACGGTGAAAGAATCCTTCACTTCTGCTTCAGCGCCGGGAGCCGCTGCCCCCGGGGCCGCGACGACTGCGGATGCTGATACGCCAAATTTTTCTTCCAGAGCCTTTACCAATTCGTTGAGTTCAATGACCGAGAGTGACTCAATACTCTCTATAATGCTGCTGAATTTTGTGTCTGACATAGGCTTATATAGTTTACTTAGCTTCTCTTCTGTGCAATCTGATCAAGGGCCATCACCAAGCGAGAGAGCGGCGATTGCACAAGATAGGCGAGTCTGCCGTGCAAAACCTCTCTCCCGGGAATGTTTGCAATCTCAAGCATCGACAGCGCATCGCGGTAAGAACCCTCAAAAATGCCGCCGAGGATACGGAGCGTATCTTTGCGCGATTTAGCAAACTTGCCCACCTCCCGTGCCGGAGCAAGCGCGTCATCGCCGTAGGCAATGCCCACCTCTCCGTCAAGCGCCGGTGGAACGCCTTCCAGTGGAGTAGTCGCGAGGGAAAGCGCAATAAGCGTTTTTTTTGCCACTGTGTACGAGACCCCATTCTCGCGCAGATTCCTGCGCAGGAGGGATGTGTCCTGCGAACGCAATCCGTGGAAGTTCACGAAGACTACCGTCACGGCACGTTCTACGATGCCCTTCAGACGCTCTAGTATCTCACCTTTCTTTTCTCTGCTGATTGCCATGCGTGTAAAGAAAAAACGGCTCATAAAAACCGTTCGACCCTCGGTAGGACTTATTCCGTCCGCCATGGCGGAGCGGAGCCTACTGTCTCCGGTTATGCCGCTATCCTACCCTATCCCACACTTGTTGTAAAGTTGTCAGTGGGAGCACGCTCGGAACTATAGGACCCGATAAGAAGCACGCCAATGACTCCTAAGAGCACAATGCACAAGAAGCCGGCCACCATCTTCCAAAATGTCCCATTCATATAACGCATATATATTAGTATATCACCTGCCCCGCAGGCGCTTCCAGAGTCTCTCTAAAAAACCTTCTTCTTTCGGCACTATTAAGATACCTGCCTGTTGACTCACGCCGCTTACGGTAATGAGCGGGGGTGTGGCGCTTGATTTCTCTGATTTCGCCGCAGGCTCGGGGGTCTTGGAAGTCGGACTCGCCGTGGCGAGTCCGACTTCCCTCGGCACCAGTGTTTTCTTTTGGACGAGTGTCTTGTTCTGTAGCTTTCGTAGTCCTATTGTGAGCGCACGCATGTCAGCGCCCTCAACGACCGGGCTTGCATCTGCGCTGAAAGCGATACTGCTCGGCGCGATGAGAGTAAAGGGACCGGCGCCGAAGGGAAGAGAAATAGAAATGGGAACCGATGCGTGCGCGGGGATAATGGTATCCGGAGCGAGGGATTCCGTGCTTGAACCAAGCGCCGCCTTCCATCTGCCGATGTTAGTTTCGTAGTCCGAATCGTTCCTGATATACAAGACCAGAGCGCCGTCCGGCATGCGATTCCCTCTTTCAATGGCAATCTGCGGCGCGGCAATCTGCACCGTGGTACGCGAGACGGCTTCTCCTCCTCCGGTTGCTCCCGTAAGCACAACAATGTAGCGGCCAGGCAGGGGATAACGATGCTCTATGCGCTCACCGCTCCCTCCTGTTCCGTCTCCAAAAGCCCAACGGTATTGGGCTCCTGACGCATTTTTTCCGCTCCCGAGCGCATGGAATATGAGGGGCGCTTCGGTATTCCCCAAGCGTTCACGGCCCGCAGAAACAGTAAATGGCGGAGGAGGGACAGCCGAGAGTCCCGCGTAACTCTCGTGCGAGGAGTAGATGATGGTGTTTGTTGTGGTAGTTGTGGTAGTTGTCGTCGTTGCCGTACTGGTTGCATTTTGGTCTGGTGTTGTGCTTGCATCTCCGTTCCCTCCTCCGCCCGCACTAATGATAATCTGGTGCGTCGTCGCCCAGACTTTGTCCGTCTCTCCGCTCGTGAGGGTAAATGAGAGGGTATGAGTCCCTTCGGCGCCGTTTTTGTAGTAAAAGCTCCGGCTTGCAGTGTTTTTATTCACGGTGAGTTCATTGACCGCCTTCCAATTCTCTGTATTGGATGAAAATTCCCCCGATGCAGAACTGGATGTCAATGAGAGCTTGTTGGAAGATTCGTCTATTTTCTCTGCCTCACCGCTCGCGTTTTGTAGCTCAACAGTAATCTTTTCCGATACTGTGTTCGGCGCAACCGTTTGTTCAGAAGTAGTAACGGCAATCCCGGTAATGGCGCCCACCGCCGCGAGAGCAATAAGCCCCCACATTGTGAATAAGAAGGGGATAATGAGTGGAAAACTTCGTCTCATACTTTAATAGCTTAGCTCATCAACCAACCTGCCCTGCGCGTCGTAGAGCGAGATATGCTCGCGATTCATATCCCAAAGCTGTTGGGGATAGTTGAGGTAGATATACCAGGATGTGCCCGTGAAGTCGTTGTCGGCTACATGCTGTGCCAGACAACCACTGTATGAAAAACGCTTTTTTACATAACTCTTGCAGTATCCCGAGAGCCCTGTTGTCTTATCCACATAATCAATGCCATCACGCACCTCAAATACCGGCGTATGACAGGCAGAGAGCCTCCGTACATAGTTGTAACAGGATTGCTCCAACGAGGCGAGTTCCGGCTCCTTAGACGGAGCAGGACAGTTTGCACTTGCTCTGGGACTAAAGTTATAGGGCGGGAGCGCTTCAAGGTAGCCAATACACTTATTAAGTTTGAAGCTCACCGGAACTGCATAGGGAGATTGATTAGGCATTTTGCCGGTAACAAGATATGCCTGTTCACGGGGACCTAGAACAACAGGGGTAAGAAAGTTCGCCTGCGTTCCCGTGAGAATCCTTGCCCCGGTAGGGATGGCAACCCTATCCGACTGGTACCTGACCTGCAGGGTTGAACTTGAGGTAGGGAAGAGTTTGTTTTCACGGCCATTTTTTACAGTCCAGCCGGTAATAGAGATGGATTCACTGCGAGTGTTATTGCGAATTGTTATATTTTCCTGATTTACTTGGATTGCAGACGCGGCGCTCCCCTTGCTTGAGATTACGACTTTGCCCGCATAGGGAGAACGCGCGAGATCAGAACTGCTTGTCTGTGTTACGGGAGAAGATGGAGAGGTGCGAGCAGTAGTCTCTCTCTCTGAAGTGCTCCGTATAACGCTCGTCCCGCCATCCGCAAGACGAGTTGCACCCTGCCTTTCCTCAAACTTTGATGGTCCGCCGTTTGAGACCCATGCAAAAAAGATAAACGACACGATGAGGAGTATCCATATGCCATCAGTGTTCTGTGGAGTGGGAGCGGGGACATCGGCCATGCCTGTATTCTAAACTAAGCACGAACCAGAGAGAAGTGCACAAGGTAGGTTAGCGTGGAGCCTGTAATTGGCGCAGGAGCTGTAACAGCTGTAACAGTTGATTAAGCTGATTTTGCTGCAGAGAGCCAACCGGCGCCAACTGGCCAACGGCTGGCGCCATGAAGGCCGCGCCATTGAGCTCATTTATCTTCGCCCGAGTCTTGGGCCCTACATGGCCGGCGCCAGCTTCTGTAGCCGACTGGACAATGCCATTCGCCAGCTGGAATTTAATTACCGCCGCGCGCGTGGCGGGACCAAAAAATTTGGTCTCATTGCCCGGCGCGCCTGGCCCCGCTTGAGAAACCGTAAACCCTCGGCCATTTAAGAATTGCTGGAGGCCTTTGACATCATCGCCCACACTGCCTGCAACAAGCAGGCGGTTGAAGAAGGCGCGGGAAGAAGCCCTCGCGAGAGCCGGCGAAGCGGGTGTGACTGGTCTAACAACGGGCACCGCTGGGGTCGCAGGTACTACTGGAGGTGCCGGTGGCGGTGGAGTACCCCCTCCGCCTCCAGAAGAACTGCTACTACCTCCACTGCTAGCACTGCAACCATTTTTAGAAGGAGTTATGGTATATGTACCCGCTGACTCCGGTACCTGAAGGTACGTGGTGCCCGGGTTAATGTTATTCACACAAGATGTTTCCGATCCATTGTCTGCTTGGAGAGAAACAATATTGGCATCACTTCCAGTCATCTTAAATGCGCTGCCCGGATTAGTAACGGTGAGCACTCCAGCATTAGACGTGACACTGTTCGCAGTAGAACCGTCGAGAATAGTGAGGTTCGCAGTTACTCCAGTTCCACTGACACTCTCTATAGTAAAATCCCCATCAGCAACAAAGTCATTGGTCGCGGCCATCGCTGTGCCAGCAAAGAGAGCAAGAACCCCCGCTGGAATAATAAGATATTTTTTCATTGGTTTGAAAAATATCTTATTCTAACGAACCGCCCAAAAGTTGACGGAGATTAAACCGGTTGACACCGTGCCGGAAGCGATTCCGAGTCGGAGACTAATGGTATCGGCAGCCGTAGATGAAGCGGCAATAACAAACACATTAACCGGTAAGGAACTGGTTGCTTGGACAAAGACTTTGTCGCCAGACAAAACTCCCGTGGCGTCGCCACAAACAAGATATGTCGTTGAGGCAGTAGTAAGGCTTATATCAAGGGTTTCATCTGTCTTGAAGTTACAGGTGCCAAAGACCATACCACTTACGGTTGGTGATTCTGTGCTGTTAGGACCAACACGGAGTGAATTCACTTTTACCAATCCAGTTGAGGAGCCTGTGGTTAGATTTATGGCACCAATACTTCCAGTAAAAGTGGATGCGCCAGTGACCGCAAGCGTCCCAGCAGTAGTAATATTCTCCCCAATAGTAGTAGCGGCATTGAGCACTCCAACCACAGCAAAAAGAGACAAGACCGTCACCAAAAGACTTTTGAGAGCTACTTTGACATTCAATTTCATATTCTCCTTTTCTTTAATTAATAATTAATAATGATGGCTATCATACCCAGGTAATTTTTGAGCGCTCACTCATTGTAGTATACACTCTACACGTAGCCCGACAAAAAATTGTGGGAGAGAACTGTGGATAACACAAAACCCCGCCCTCATGTATGAGGGCGGGGTTTTGAACTAGCATCCTGCTTAGTGAAAGACTAAGCGAGGATCACAAGAGCTAGCTTATGGGAACGATTTGCTACTTGTCCTCCATTCCGTCTTACCGGCCATGGAGTTAGAGGCCTTGATACCTGCGTTAACCCAGTTGATGTACTCCAGACCAACCGAGTACTGACCAGAAGCCAGCGGTGTTGGCGGTGGATTACCTAATCGCCCTTGGAATGAGTGGGTTACTTCAATATCAACACTGGAACCGTCGTTTAGGGTGAAGGTATTGGTTCCGTTATCAACGAGGCCACCCCCGCTTGAGACAGCATAATCAGTTGTAGTAGCAGAGAGACCATTGGTCAGAGACGAGCTCGCCGTGCTGTTGAAGTAGAGCACGAATGAGTGCGTCCCGTTTGCGGCCGCAGCTGCGTTGTTGGCAAAGAGAGCCGTGCCAGAAGCGGCGGTGCCGAACATAATGTCACCACCTACTGCAGTCATACGAACAACGAATTTGGCTTGCAGAGTAGACGTGGACTGATTTGCAGACGCAGAAACCTGTGGTACTCCATCCGTGGTAATAGTCTTACTGACCAGAGTGAAGATTGGTCCAATTTTACGTACATACTGGGTGTTGCCAGACGCAGAACCACTTACCGTGACAGAGCTACCTTGGCTGTTTTCTGCCGTAACACCAGATGAGCTGGTGGTAGCGGAGAGTGACGAGGATGCGGCGCCGGCATTCCTGATATCAACCCTAATTGAATACGTTTTGGTCGTATCCTTTGCAATGACCTTGTCAATATCAGCGAATGTTGCGACACCGTTACTTCCAACAGTTGCGTTGTCAATCTCTGTTGCAGTGTCGCCACTTCCCTCGTAGAGGTACGCTGTTGTTGATGCTGTCGCGGTTCCCGTAAGACCCTTAGTAACTTGGGTAACCACATCGGTAACCGTTACATTATCTTTCTTCGCGCGGAGATCAAAGACGAGGAGCGTTGCTCTATCAAGCTCATCGCTCGCGGCGCCATCTGCCGCAACAATATCTGTTGCAAGAGGAGACGCGGAGTTGATTGAGAGATCAAGCGTTGCCGTCTCGGCTAATTCTGCCGATACGGTAATGGACTTACCGATTGCGGTTGTGCCTGCGTACTGGTTTACACCAGCGCCGTCTATACCGCGGACAGCGTCAGTGGCAAGGCGGATACCCCATGAGAGGGTAGAATCACCTGCGCCGCGGTCGTTCGTATCAATGCTTCCACGAACATCTGCTTTGATGACCAGAACCTTCTTAGAGCCCTTAGGAACAAGGAGATTAAAGCCCGCAATCGTGATGTAGTAGCGACCACTATCTTTTATAACAGTAGAGGAGTTAAGATCTACTTCAGCTAAAGTGTCGCTACCTTCAGTTACGTAGAGCTTAGAGTAGATCTTGTTGTAGATCTTGGTAGTAGTACCAAGGTCAATCTTCACGCGCTGAACCATGATGTCGGAATTTTTTGCCTCAAGCTGAACGCCGAGGATAGGCTTCATGGTATCACCCTCGTACACCGTTGAATTAATGCCAGAACTTGACTGTGTTGCGGCCAAGGTGCCTTCAACACCAGGGGTTGTGATGCCTGTCGGGACTGTGGCTGCGCCGCCGCAGGATTGGCCGGTCGTCGGACTGAATCCTGCTGTTGACGTACAGCCTGCAGGGAGCGTTGTGCTGGTGCAGGGCTGGCCTGTGGTGGCGCTGAATCCTGAAGTTGAGGCGCACCCTTCAGGTAGCCCCGTGCTCGGTACTATTGGCACAGAGACGAGCGTGGCGATCACGCCGCGCGTCTTGGGGCCAAAGTAGCCCGCCGCTGGGGTGATGGCATTCTCTGCCTGGAACTGGGCGAGGGCCTTCTGGGTCAATGTGCCAAAGTATCCCATGGGGACGCCTACGGGCATGACCAGATAGCCTTCCTCAACCAGCCAGGTCTGAAGGGTCGTTACATCCGCACCCTTTGAACCGATGGTAAGGTCTGTGTTGATTGCCTGCACTGCCGCAAGACTCGTGCCTGACGCTGCGCCACCAGTGGTGACTCCGCCGCCAAGCGCCGCCTGCAAAGCAGCAAACAATGTTGGGTCCGCTGTAAGTGCATCTATGATTTCCTGCGCGGTCAACGCGCTGGCGGAAACCGGCACCACAACGGCGCCAAGAGCAAGCACTGCAACGGTAAATAATGCAATTTTTTTCATGTGTCTTTTAATGCTGATAATCCTAATAATCTAATAACTCTTTTACACCGGCCTCCTGCGCGCATCGACTCACTTGCTGCACAGTCAGCCTGTTTACCAACACGCGCGAGCCGTCCCGCGCGAGTTAATAACGAAAGGATAAGAAAGGATAAGATAAGACAGTTTTTTGAGTTTACCGATTGTCAACGTTCAGACTAGTCAATTATAGGCCGTAGCACGCATCCCGCAAAGGATGCGTGTGGATAACCCGCATTAGGCTGGAGAGCCTCGTTCCAGACTACCGTAAAGACCCCCTAGTGTCAAGATGATTCGCCGTGGCGGAGACTGTATGTGCTCCAGCGGCGCTCGCCATGTTTGGCCAATATTCCTTTCCCCACAAGGGCAAGGAGTTCGCGCTGGATAGTCTTCTCGCTGATCCCGGGAAAGAGCGCGGCAACCTCTTTAATTGCGGAGGATTGATGCTCGCGAATATAGGCAATAATCCGCTCAACACGGCCGCTTGCGTGTATGTGCAGAGTATTGTCCTTTATGTCTTTTATGTGTCCTTTATAACTCTTCGTCTGCGGAATTGCTACGGATACAGAATGGGTGGGTAGAACGCCTCCCTGTGTCTCATTGATTATAGTTCCAAGCACTTCCTTGTCTAAAAGGTTGGCAAGAGAGCTATACTCCTCACTAAGAATGCCGAAGTTCATTTGTGAGCCAATTCTCGCATCTACCGCAAGATTGCAGAGCAAGGATAGTCTGCGCAGAAGATAGAGAGTATCCCCTCCTGAAGACTCATTTTCTATTGAAATAAGGGCTTTCACTGTGCAGGAGCGCAATGAGCCACGGAGTGGTTCTGATTGGGAGACGATGTCGGTTACCCGATACGTTGCAACGGCAAGTTTTTCAACTTTCAAGCGCGCAAAGGCAAGTACTTCATCAAGTCTCCGCCGCGGCGGATCGTCTTTTATACTGTCCTTGAACATAATTAATCGGACAAGAAATATTTCACTGTCTTTAACAGAGATTATATATCGGACAGTTCACAAGTCAATCAGCGGATATGCTACAATAATTGCGTCTATGGCCCGCAAAACACGCAGACGCGAACTGAAAGACCTGCGCGTGCCCCCACGCAAAATGAAAGAGGAGACGCGCCACGGTATCCTCGGCGTTTTGGCATTCGCCGCGGCAATCTTTTTTACTCTCGCATTTTTTGAAAAAGCGGGGCCCGCAGGCGTTGCCGTCTATTCCTTGCTCTCACATATTCTGGGCGGGGGATTCTTGCTAATCCCCGTATTATGCCTCATGCTCGCGGCCTCATTTTTCCGCTTGTCAAATCCAGCCGTCTCGTCGTGGCGCGTGATGAGCAGTATCTGCATCCTCGCATCAAGTTTGGGGCTCCTCTACCTTGCCGCGGGCGAGCGTGCGGGAGGGATCGCGGGAGAATTTATTACGCGCCCGCTCATAGGACTCTTTGAACGCTACATGGCTTTTGCTTTTCTCTCTGCGGTGCTCCTCATTTCGGTGTTCCTTATGTTTGAAACTCATCTTACCCTTGATTTCACACTCTTCGGCTGGCCGCTCAAGCGCAAGAGAGAAGATAATGGAGATATCGCCGTGGCGAACGAGGTGGATGTATATGCCCCGGAGAGCGTTTCTGCGCCAGCCCTTCCTTATACCGGCAAAGAACAGGAGGAGCGGCCGCTCTTGGTAAGTGATGGGAACGCGCATGAGCTTGGCGCATTCAGCCATCTGGTAGGATTCAAGGGTAAGGCGCATGCGGAAGGATTCACCCCGCCGCCGCTTGAGCTCTTGGAGGGAGACTCCGGCAAGCCCGGGGTTGGCGACATCAAGGCAAACGCAAACATCATCAAGCGGACGCTTGCAAACTTTGGCATCATTGTTGAAATGGACGAGATTTCCATCGGCCCCTCCATCACCCGCTATGCGCTCAAACCTGCCGAGGGAGTGAAGCTTGCCCGCATTGTTGCGCTCCAGAACGACCTCTCGCTCGCGCTCGCCGCGCACCCCATCCGCATCGAGGCGCCCATACCGGGCAAGTCGCTCGTAGGGATTGAAATTCCTAATACCTCCAAAATTAAAGTCGGCATGGCCTCGCTCATCGGGTCAAAGGAATTTTCAGAATCGCATCATCCGCTTCTCATCTCGCTGGGCCGCGCCATTGCGGGCACCGCCCATTTTGCAAACTTCGGAAAGGCGCCGCACCTCCTCGTCGCCGGCGCAACCGGCTCAGGCAAGTCGGTGACCATCCACTCCATCATTACCTCACTCCTGTACCGCAATCCGCCGGAGCGGCTGCGCTTCATTATGGTTGACCCCAAGCGCGTTGAGCTGACACTTTACAATCACATCCCCCATCTCCTCACGCCTGTGATTACTGATGTAAAAAAGGCAATCATGTCGCTCAAGTGGGCATCTAAGGAAATGGAACGCCGTTATGATATCTTGGAAAAAGAGGCTGTTCGTGATATTGAGTCCTACCACAAGAACATCGTAGAGCCCGCCTACGCTGAAACAGCTTCGGCGGGCAAGCCCGCGGAGGACGACCTGCCCGACCGTATGCCATACATCGTCATTATAATAGATGAGCTTGCCGACATGATGAGCAGTTACCCGCGCGAGATGGAAGGAGCAATCGTGCGTCTCGCGCAGATGTCGCGCGCCGTGGGCATCCACCTCCTGCTCTCCACCCAACGCCCGAGCGTTGAAATTATTACTGGCCTTATCAAGGCAAACATCCCCTCGCGCATTGCCCTGCAAGTCGCTTCGCAGATTGATTCGCGCACCATTTTGGACATGGCGGGAGCCGAGAAGCTCCTCGGCTCGGGCGACATGCTCTATCTCTCGGGCGACATGAGCAAGCCAGTGCGCCTCCAGTCCGCATTTATTTCCGAGCGAGAGGCCAAGCGCGTAGTTGGGTGGCTCAAGCACCACTATCGGGATGAGATACCACAGGATATTTCGGTCGGAAATGAATCTGTAAGCGGCGGCGGGAGTGGCAGATGGAACGACGGGGTAGGCGGAGATGATGACGAGCTCTATGAGGAAGCGCGGTTAATCATTATGGAAGCGGGGAAGGCCTCCGCCTCATACCTCCAGCGGCGGCTTAAGGTTGGCTACGCCCGCGCGGCGCGCCTCTTGGATATGCTGGAAGAGCGCGGAGTCATCGGCCCTGCCGATGGCGCCAAGCCACGGGAAGTGTTCAACCGCGAAAACATAGAAGGGGTGCATGAAGCGCTATGATGAGAGGGAACCTCCGAACACGGCTCTCCTGGATACTCGGCGCTCTCATTGTGCTCATTGTCGTCGGCTATGCGGTAAACAGGAGCGCCGCATTCTTTGCGGGACCGAGGCTTATCGTCGTCTCGCCGCGCGACGGCGAGACGCTTAAAAAACCCCTGGTGCTCCTGCGCGGAAGCGCCGAGCGCATTGCGGGGCTCACCGTCAACGGCAGGCAGATTTTTACCGACGAGGCGGGGACCTTCCAAGATTCGCTGCTCCTCCTGCCGGGTTACAACGTCATCACTGTTGCGGCCAAAGACCGCTTTAACCGCGAAGTGACGGAGATATTACACGTAATTTTCAAATAATATGGCTTTTGGAAAAAAAGAAAAAGTTAAGGTGGAGAAGTCGGGAATCGGGACGATAGAGAGCACTGTGCGCGCCATACAAAACAAGTACGGCGAGGGCGCCATCCTCATGCTCGGACAGAGGCCAAAGGTCGGCGTTGATGCCATACCCACGGGGTCGCTCTCCTTAGATGCGGCGCTAGGCATCGGCGGCGTGCCGCGCGGACGCGTGATTGAGATATTCGGCCCCGAGTCGTCGGGGAAGACGACGTTAGCATTGCATATTGTCGCTGAATCGCAGAAAAAAGGCGGCGTGTGCGCCTATATTGACGCCGAACACGCGCTTGACCCGGATTATGCGAAAAAAATCGGAGTGAAGACAGATGAACTCCTTATCTCCCAGCCAGATTACGGAGAGCAGGCGCTTGAAATTGCCGAGACGCTCATACGCTCGGGTTCGGTTGACGTGGTGGTGGTTGACTCGGTTGCCGCGCTCACGCCCAAGGACGAGATTGAGGGCGATGTGGGCGCCCAGCATGTAGGCAAACAGGCGCGGCTCATGTCGCAGGCCCTGCGCAAGATGACGGCCATCGTGGCGCGTTCAAGGACCGTGGTAATTTTCATCAACCAGATCCGCATGCAGATTGGCGTGATGTTTGGCAATCCTGAAACGACCCCTGGCGGCAAGGCGCTGAAGTTCTACTCATCTGTGCGTCTTGACGTGCGGCGCATTGCGCAGATAAAGAAGGGCGAGGAGGTGGTGGGCAATAGGACCCGCGTGAAGGTGGTGAAGAATAAGGTTGCCGCGCCCTTCAGGCAGGCGGAATTTGACGTGCTCTACAACGAAGGAATTTCTCCCGAGGGAGAAATTCTCGCGCTTGCGGAAAAAATTGGCGCAATCACCAAAAGCGGCGCGCTGTACGCATACGGAGACACAAAACTCGGCAAGGGCTATGATGCATCGCGGACCTTCCTGAAGGAAAATCCAAAAATCAAAGCGGAGCTTGTAAAAAAAATAAAAGAGGGCCTTTTAGAGAAGGCCTCGTAGGCGGCGAACCTGACCTCCCAGATTGCGCACCGTGTCGTACGCGAGGAGAGGCGCTGTCAGGAGCGCCAGGACAATAAGCGCCTGGGTGAAAAATTCGGTATGGAGAAATGCGTCACGCAAATAGAGACTGCTCTTTTGAAGCGAGTAGCCGGGGACATTCTGCAACACCGAGCGGTATGAGACGTAGACGCTCAAATGAATCAGTGCGTACGCGAACACCGCAAGCTTAACCGCGAGCGGGTGGGTGAAGGCGCGGTATGCCCACACGACGTATACGCGGCGCATAGTGCGCAACATAATTGTGTTCCGTGCATTCATAATTATCATTATTTACCCAATCGTCTCCGCAACTCGACGGAATTCTCTGCGCGCTCGCAGGAGCCGCGTCTTGACTGCTGAAACCGAGATTCCCTCCAGTCGCGCAATCTCGCGCTGGGGACGGCCGTCAATGAAGTAGTACGACAGCGCTCGTGAAAAATGCTCGGGTAAGCGCCGCAGTACTGAAGCGACGTAATCAGTGAGACCATGGACCTCATACTCGTCCTTCGGGTCCGGCGTCTCATAGAGACGTTCGTCAAATACCGACTGCGCCGAGAGCCTGCCGGAGCGCTTGAGCGTGCGGTAACAGGAGAGCGCGGTATTAGTGAGGATACGGTACCCCCACGAACGGAATGCTCCGCTTCGCTCGCCCTCAAAGCTCTGGGCACGGAAGTAAATCTTCGCGAACGTGTCTACGACAACGTCATCAACCTCGGGTCGGTTTCCGAGAATACGCCGGGCCTTCCGACAAAAAGCCACCTGATAGCGAGAAACGATTATTTCAAACGCCTGCGGAGAGGAGAGTGATGCAGTGAGCACCACCTCATCCGGTTCGGCCGTCAATTCCTGGTACTTTTCGTCGGAAAGCATAGTGGCTCTCTACTTAAATGCTATTCGACCCTTTCATACATTATAACGCGGCTTGACCGGAAAAGGTAGCACGGGTATCATTGGCTCCGTATGTTGAGCTATAACGAAATCAAGCCCCGCACATACGTGGTTATGGAAGGGGAGCCGTACGAGGTGCTCTCCTCGCACGTCTTTAGGAAACAGATGCGCAAGCCCGTGAACGCCACCAAACTGCGCAATCTTATCACCGGCAAGGTGATGGAGTACTCCTTCCACGCGAGCGAGAAAGCGGAGGAGGCGGATATGCTCTCGCGCGAGGTGAAGTACCTCTATAACAACAAGGGGGAATATTGGTTCTGCGAAAAAAACGCCCCGGACAAGCGCTTCTCGCTCACCGAAGATTTTATCGGCACAACAGGGAAGTTCATGAAGCCGAGCTCGCCCATTGAGCTTCTCTCCTTTGGCGAGAAAAACATTGGCGTCACACTGCCGATTAAAGTTGAACTAAAGGTTACCGAGGCGCCGCCGGGCATCAAGGGCAACACGGCGCAGGGCGGCGCCAAAGTGGTTACGCTGGAGACCGGCGCAACCATTAACGCACCGTTGTTCGTGCAGGAGGGCGACATCCTGCGCATCAACACCGAGACCGGCGAGTACGTGGAACGGGTGCAGAAATAGGAGTATTACAGTCTCGACTGACGACAAAACGCGCTTTGTGAGGACTGACAAGTTCCGCAAAGCTCCTACTTTCGTCCCTGCATAGGAAAAGATTGCAATCCCCTCCAAGCCAAGAAAAAAGTCCCCGCTCCGCTTCTAGTGGATTTGCGGGGCTCTTTTTTTCTCGGACGATCATCCACCACAGGCGGATGATTTAGTCCCCTATTTCAGAGGTATTGACGTATTGAGAAAATAATTACCTAGTACGCAGGGATGGTGCTCGTGGGCGCTACAATGTTCGCTGTTGCTTCCACGGTGGGCGGCGTGGTGGTCGGCATAGTGCTGGTAGGAGCCCCTGTAGGCACCACATATCCTGCCGGTACTGCCCCCGGCCGCTTAATGTAGCATCCGTAGGCAAGGATGAGTGCGACGATGAATGCCCCGATAAGCCACTTGGTTGTTGTGTCTATGGTCATGAGGGAACTATACTATTCGCTCGTTTTGCCGTCAAACGGAGCTTCGCCTGCCCCGTCGGTAGGCGGGGTTGCTTCCGCCTCCGCGCGCGTAGCTCGGATGATGCCGTCTTTGTGGTGCGGCGGCGAGTAGATGGTGTAGAGCTTGAGATTCTCTGCCTCCGAGGTGTTTATCACATTGTGCTGTGCGCCCGCAGGCACAATAATGGCGACTCCGTCCCCCACCGCGTACTCGTTGCCGTCAATGAGGCACTTCCCCATCCCCTTCTCAAAGCGAAAGAACTGGTCACCGTCCAGGTGCACCTCCATCCCAATCTCTCCCTTGGGCGGGATGCTCATCAACACCAACTGACTGTGTTTGCCCGTATAGAGCACTTTGCGAAAATTCGCATTCTCTACCGTATCTTTCTCAATGTTTGCGGTGTAGCCTTTCATAGTCATGTTCTTATAGTACTAATGTATAATTTTTCCCAAAACCCTCAAGCGCTTTTTTGTTTTTGGAGACATTACAACGTTACCCCCACTGAAGAGATACCATACTGTTTAAGTACAGTTGAATGAGGGGCTAATTTTTGAGCTTTTCGCATGCGCTTTTTGAGTATAGTTAAAAAACTTTTCTTCAAAGTCAGGCCACTATCAGGGTCACCAAAAAACTCAAGTATTTTTTGCTCAACAAGATTTTCTAGTTTCTTACTGCGCTTTACTATAGCCACATGATGACTATAACACGATTTTACGGAAGGGGCGAGATTCGAACTCGCGGTGCCTTGCGGCACACTCGCTTTCCAAGCGAGCGCACTAGACCACTATGCGACCCCTCCTTAAATCCGCCACAGGCGAATCGAACGATCATTCGCCGCGGCGAATGATTTAGTTCCCTACCACATCAACCTTAACAAAAAATGCTGCTGATTTAAACTACTCGCAATCTTCCGAATAAAAATTGCCAATATTGTTTTAGTTTGTATACTGACATACTATATAAATATGAGAAATGGAAAGAAAACGGAGATGATACATGACTATAGCGAACGCGACTACCGTACCGTTTGGAAGCATCCCCGCGCAGTATTTGAGAATAGATTTGAGGGGAGGATTATCCGACGACTGCTGACAAAAAGGCTTGGGTGGTTTATCGATATCGGGGCTGGCTATGGACGTGTGTACCTTGTATACAAGAAACAAGGAAGGAAAATTGTCCTCCTTGATTATGCGATGAATTTGCTCGAGATTGCTGCGCAGGAGTATAGCGAGGACAAAGACATTTATTTTGTCGCGGCAAACGCCTACCACCTGCCTTTTAAAAATGAAATGTTTGATGGTGGAATCAGTGTACGTGTATTTCATCATATAAACCTTCCTGAAAAGTTTATGAGGGAAGTGGGACGAGTCATGCGGTCTGGGTCAGAAATGATACTAGAGTATGCGAACAAAAGAAATATGTTTCGTGTTGTACTGCGTGGTAAGAAAAGTTTACAGAAAGATCATGAGGAGTATGAGCCACTGCACTACGGTACGCATCCAGTGTACTTCCAAAATATCGCGCACAATGCTGGATTCCGTATTGAACGCACCTTAGGTACAGGCTTTTTCCCACGCTTCATCACAAAAAAAACTCTTTCCTTAGCACCTCTCCTCTTCCTACTCGAAAGATTTTTTGATGCTACGTTTGGGCGCTACGATCTTGGCCCACTCAATTTTGCCAACATAAAAAAAATTGGCCTGAAAAACAATACTATGCTCGCTCAAAGAATTGAGGATATCCTGCGGTGTCCTGCGTGTGGCGGGGAGCTCGATTTTGAAACAAGTGAGGGTATATCGTGTATCAGGTGTAAGCGCATATTTCACAAAAATGGCAAAATATTTGACCTACGATACGAGCCCGGCGCTGGAAAATAATTTTTTGTCTATGTCATCGTTAAAAATAAAGGTGAAGAAAGCGCTGATTCGTGCCATCGCACCCACCGCGGTTTTTTTTCATGGGGATGGACTTCCGCGTGCTCGGGTCATTTCTCTCCATGACATTCCGGAGAAATTGAAGAACGATTTCGAGCAGAAAATGAGATGGCTTACAGCAACCTGCACTATGGTCTCTCTTGAGAATATATACAGAGGAGAAAGGTTGGATAAAAACCGCTTGAATGTGGCGCTTACGTTTGACGACGGCTTCCGTGAGCAGGCCACCTTCGCTGCCCCGCTGTTACAGAGTCTCTCCATTCCAGCGACTTTTTTTGTTCCATCTGGTGCGCTTGGGGCTACGGAGGAATTTGGACGGAAAAACTTACGAAGACACGGCAACTTCCACTTCATGAGTGCCTCGGAACTTACATCGCTTGCGGATGGTCCACTTTTTGAAATTGGAGGTCATACGATGCACCATACAGACCTTGGAGAACAGCTTTCCTTAGTAGAATTGGAAAATGAAATTGTGCAGGACAAGAAAAATCTAGAAACCATCCTTGGTAAACCCATGCACTTTTTTGCGTACCCTTTTGGAAGCATCAAAAACCTTCATGCTGATTCTGCAGCAATGATCAAGAACGCAGGGTATAAAGCTGCCTTTACCATCGTGCCGTCCTTTTGGTTTCCTAAGGGAGACCCGTACCGTGCGGGGCGCGACAGTCTGTCGCTTGATGACCAAACCGCGTTGTGGAACGCATGCCTCTCTGGCGGATATGACGGTATTAGTCGGTTTAAAAACTTCCTCTTCAAATAACTAGCAATTTATTTAATTATAGCTGGAAACAGAAAACGGGAGCACAGGCTAAGCTGTGCGAAGTGTAACCTCGGAAATATGTTGACATTATTAGCTAAAATGTCACCGAAGTTTAACTTCGGTATCGGTATTTTTTAGTCCCATAAGCGCCGCGATGCGCTCTTCTACCGGCGGATGGGTCATAAAAAGTTTTGCTACATGCTTTCCGCGGAAGGGATTAGAGATGTACATATGCGCCGTCGCCTGCCGTGCGCTTTTAAGCTCGCCGGGGTAGCTGGATATTTTTTTAAGCGCGCTCGCTAGCCCCTCGGGGTAGCGTGTCAGTAAGGCACCGGAGGCGTCCGCCACAAACTCGCGCTTGCGCGAGATTGCCAGCTGGATGAGCGTTACAAAAATGGGAGAGAGTATGGCGAGCGCCAACCCCGCAATCGCCAGGATGCCCCCTGCCCTGCCCTCCCGGCTGCGTCCCCCGCCCCAAACAAGCCCACGGAGAAATATATCAGCAAGGATGGACACAAAGCCGACGAGCACCACCACAACGGTTGAGAGCAGGATATCGCGGTTTTTGATGTGCGAGAGCTCATGGGCAATCACCCCTTCCAACTCGCTCCTCGTGAGCATCCCCAGGAGCCCTTCCGTCACCGCCACCGTAGCGTGCTCGGCATTGCGCCCCGTTGCAAAGGCGTTGGGCGCCGCATCAGGGATGACATAGAGTTTTGGCATCGGAATACCGGCAGTAATGGCAAGGTTCTCGGTAACCGTGTAAAGGTCCCAGTATGTCTCTTTATCCGCCGGCCGTGCGCCAGAGATGGAAAGCACAATTTTGTCTGAATACCAGTACGAGAGAAAGTTCATGAAGATAGAAAAGAGCACCGCGCCATAGAGAATAATCGGATCGCCGTATACTTGCGCAAAACCAAAACCAATCCCAATGACCACGATAAAAAAGATGGTCATTAGTGCCCACGTTTTACGCATATTGCTGTCGTATGAGTGGTACATAGTGTTGTTTAACTGGCGCCGCCTCCTCCGCCTCCACCACCACCTCCCGCTCCGCCTCCACCCGAGGCACCGCTCCCCGCCGAAGAAGAGAACGCGCTCGCAAATGATGAAGAGAAACTGGAGCTAAATGCGCTTACCGAGAAGCCGGAACCTACTCCACCCCCATTCATAGTCCCCGCAAGCGCGGCTCCATGGTACCACAAGGGAGGGGCAATCTGCATCCCCTCGAAGGCCTTGGCCCACTTCTTTTCAATGCCAAAGATCATGGTGTAGGGTAAAAATTTTTCAAACAAATCGGGGGTAAGGTTCTGTAGACGATACCGCTCGGCGGTCTCCATGTAGAGCTTAAAGCCGAGCCACTCCTCGCGCAATTCTCTCCCCTCTTGCGACAGCCGCGCTTCGGAGGGGGCGATGAGGCGGATAATCCCGTAAGCAACAGCAAAAGAAGCAATGAGTGCAGATAGTTGTGCAGGTAGCAAGAAAAAAGATAAAGCAACAGCTGCGAAAATAATAGTCCACCCGGTTGTTTGCGCCCATCGTTCTTTTTTAAACTTCACTTCGTACCATGATTCTTGGTCGACTCGAGTCTGAAGTAATTGTGGAAGTATGTGCATAGCTTGCGCAAACATTTCACGCTTTTTTGAATCAAAAAAGTGCATTCCGGTCAGATCTTTAGTACGAAAAACATTTTCATCATTGAGTGAAAAAAGTGTTTTGAGAAAAAATTGTTCGTATGATTCTAATTCTGTATCAAATTCGTATGGTTTTTTACTTTTAATCTCGTAGTGTATACCGTACTTGGACCCGGAGACACGAAAAAGATAAACTGTAAAAAATAAAAAGACAATAAAAAACAAAGAAGTGGATAGTATTGATTCAATTATAAACACCAAAGACAAAATCCCTACGGCCAGATAGAAAATATTTCCTATCTGGAAACGTTTCCCCTCCTCCATAATCTCCACATATCCTCGCACGGCAAGATCAACAATGGTCGCTGGCCACGCGCGCCGTGATACGCGTTCTCGCACCAAAAGCTCTGCCGTTGCAGGGCGCAGGCCACGCGGTGGGTCGTACTGCGGGATAATCGTTCCGC
>Ga0209211_10000330_pt1 | contig 102432 bp, 93 predicted proteins | sample RifGroA2_FD_183992 | JGI IMG/M metagenome (GOLD analysis project Ga0209211, IMG submission 183992) | Groundwater microbial communities from Rifle, Colorado, USA - Groundwater A2 (SPAdes) (version 2) | ecosystem: Environmental > Aquatic > Deep subsurface > Groundwater | place: Rifle, Colorado...
GGGTAATTATGAGGGCTTAAGGGTTAAAAACCCCTCATATTACCAGATTTTTCAAGGTTCTGCTCGGTGTCATTTTCTCATGACAGAACCAGTACCCCTTTGGTGTCATTTTAGATGATTGAATACGGCCTGAGTATTTTCCAATCAAGAGATGAGCCCCAAATAGTCAAGAGGGTGGGTCGTCAATTTCTGAAAGTTTTTCCGCCCGAGGCGGATCTGCCTATGGCAGAGAATAATTCTTGTTTAGCTTTCTGCATGAGGGTGGCACATTCGTTGTCGCTTTTCTCATAAGCGATTTTGTCCAGGGCGGCAAAGGTGATTCCTTCTTTTAAGTATTGGGCGGCATCTTTTAGTGAGTGAAATTTCTCATATGGCGTCACATAGGTATCGTATATTTTTTTCTGCTTTCCTTTTTCATCAACCACCGTCGTCGCAAATCCGCAAGGACGATGATAGTTCAAGTAGGTGTTGAAATGTGTCTGATAAAATATATTGATGATCGGCGCCTGAGTGCGCTGGATATGTATGTATCCCATGTGCTTGCGCACCACTGATCCATTCTTTCCTTCCACGAGCGCATTGTCATTGCAGTGCCGCGCGCGGGATTTGGTTTGTCGGATAAGCAGGGTGTTCAAAATCTTTGCGACAATGTGATTGATGTATTCTGATCCGTTATCGGAATGGAATTCCATAATGCGAAATGGAAACTGTGAGAGCAGGTCCCGAAGGAGCGGGGCCAGGAAATATTCAGAGATTCCCTCTACGGATCCCACGATCTCCCATTGGGTGATTTCATCCACAATATTGATATGGTACACGCCTTTTTCATACTCTAAATCCCCTTGATGTACCGTGTCTATGCGCAAAAAGCCGGGTTGTCCTTCCGGGGCGGGTTTATGCCGCTCGCCAATGGAACAAGGAGTAGGCGAGGTTGAAGTAAAGAACTTTGTTTTGGAAAGATATTGTCTGCGTCCGCGCAGATTGTATAGATGAGACACAGAAATATTCTTGAGTCGGACAAAATACGCGTGACGGAATTTGTCATGCTCGCGCACGAAGATTGCTTTTGTCGCTGGCCCGGACAGACGACTGTGGGCAAGGTCAGTCTCCGCCAGTCGCGCCACATCATCCGTGGTGTACTTATTCGGGAAGTGATGGCGCGCGGTCGAGGATGCAATAATCTTACCGCTCTGTTTTTTCTTTTTGATCAGACGCGTCATTTGCGCGTCGGATAATCCGGTCATTCGCAGCATATATGTCTTGATGATGGATTTATCTTTCTTGCGCAGCGAGAAATATCGGAAACGATTCAGCGCCTCAGTTATCCAGGCGTACTTTTCTTTTCTCGCCGCTCCTTTGAACTCAATGTCTTTTGCGACCTTTATGAATTCTTTAATCTGTGCGATACTGCCCAGGTGAGCGTCGTTCATAGTGATTGTCATACACCTTCAGTATGACGACGCTCACGCCTTTGCTCAATGGGTCCATTTCGGGCTCATTTCGCATTAGAATCTAATCTCATTTGGGGCTCATCTTGTATTGTACAAGACTGCCTGTTGCCCCGTTAGGGGGCATGTGTTATACTCACAAAAATTGTTTTTATGTTTGACGGAAAAACGATTCTTATTACCGGCGGCACGGGATCGTTGGGTAAAAAACTTACCGATTTAATCTTGACTTCTTATGCGCCAAAGAAGTTGATTATTTTTAGTCGCGACGAGGTAAAACAATTTCACATGGCGCAGAAGTGGTCGGTTGAGAAGTATCCCTGCATGCGCTATTTTTTAGGAGACGTGCGTGATAAAGAGCGCTTGATCCAAGCGTTTCAAGGAGTAGATTACGTGATCCATGCCGCCGCACTCAAACAAGTCCCGGCCGCAGAATATAATCCTGCCGAGTTTATTCGTACCAATATATTGGGCGCGATGAATGTAATAGACGCGGCTTTGTCTACAAGCGTACAGAGAGTAGTGGCGCTTTCTACTGACAAAGCCTGCAATCCGGTTAATTTATATGGGGCGACAAAGTTATGTTCCGATAAACTTTTTGTCTCCGCAAATTCCATTTATAGCAGTCAGAAGAAAATATTTTCAGTAGTACGTTATGGTAATGTGGCCGCTTCTCGCGGCTCGGTGATCCCATATTTCCGTGAGCAAGCACGCAAAGGTGTGATCCCAATTACGGATACGCGCATGACACGTTTTTTAATTACGCTCAATCAAGCGGCGCGTTTTGTATTGAACGTTTTGAGGTGCGCACACGGTGGAGAAATATTTGTCCCTAAAATTCCCTCCGTTCGAATTACTGATCTGGCGACCGCAATGGCGCCGGAGTGCCGCCAGGTAGTGATTGGTATTCGTCCCGGAGAAAAGATACATGAAGTAATGGTGGGCCGCGATGATAGTCGGAATGCGTTTGAGGTAGACAAGCACTATGTGCTTTTGCCCCAATACCTATTTCAGAAACGTCTTGAGCTTAATATGTACCCGAATGCATGCAGATGTGCCGATGATTTTGAGTACAATTCCGGCGCTAATCCGTGGTTTCTGAATACGGAAGAGATTCGTGCTTTGTTGCCACAGATTGGATCCGTACCACATCCTGTTAAAGTAGCGGCGTGGCACGAGGCGCCTGTCTTGTCTTATGAATAATACACAAGTTATTCCATACGCTCAACAATGGATTGATGAGGATGATGTAAGGGCGGTGGCAGAAGTTTTGCATTCGCCATATATTGCCAGAGGTCCCAAAGTTGAAGAATTTGAAAGGGAATTATTGAGGGTGGTGAGTGCTCCTTTTGCGATAGTGGTGAGTTCGGGGACCGCCGGTCTGCACATTGCTTGTCTTGCTGCGGGGATTGGACATGGCGACGAAGTCATTACTTCTCCCAATACATTTGTGGCTAGCGCTAACTGCATTGTATATTGTGGCGCAACGCCTGTTTTTGCCGATATTGATCCTCGGACGTACAACATTGATCCTCTAGAGGTAGAAAGAAAAATTACCGAGCGAACTCGGGCGGTTATCCCGGTACACTTTGCCGGTCAGAGTTGTGACATGGAGACAATTGTTGCCGTTGTACGCGCGGCTGAAAAGCGTTTTGGGCATAAGATATGGATCATTGAAGACGCTTGCCATGTGTTAGATTCAAAATATAAAGGAAGGCAGGTCGGGGCATGTGAGTATGGAGATATGGCCGTAATGAGTTTTCATCCGGTCAAGCATATCACGAGTGGCGAAGGAGGTGTGGTGTTTGCTCATGACAGTTCAATCGCAGAGAAACTCCGATTACTGCGCGGGCATGGCATTACTCGCGATCCAGCAAAATTTTCACAACAACCAGGACCTTGGTACCAGGAGCAGATTGATCTCGGATACAATTACTTTATTACTGATATTCAATGCGCGTTGGGAATTTCGCAACTAAAAAAATTATCGCGATTTTCAAAACGGCGAAAAGAGATTGTGGCGCAGTACAATACAGCGTTTCACAACCTGCCGCATTTTGAAATACCGTTTGAATCGCCGGATTGTGAAAGTACTTTTCATCTTTATATTCCGCAAATTGATTTTAGCGCGCTAGGAATTAGTCGCGCAAAATTTTTTGATGAGCTCAAAGGGCGCGGAGTTGGCGCGCAGGTGCATTACATCCCAGTGCATCTCCAGCCATATTATCAAAAGAAATTTGGGTATAAAAAAGGCGATTTCCCAAAAGCCGAAGCATACTACGAGAGATGCGTTTCGTTGCCGCTCTATCCTAAAATGGCAGATGATGATGTTAAGACAGTAATTCAAGCCGTCAAGGAAGTAATTCAACAGTATTCCTCCCCTTAAGATAAGGGGAGGTCAGGAGGGGTTATGAGCCATTCATAACTCCCCCAGCCCCTCTTATCTCCGACGCCCTGCAAGGTCGGAGTCCGACCGAAGCGTCGGACTTAAGAGGGGAGATTACATCGTATGATTAATATTACAAAAAGTTTTTTAATGCAGGAGCGCGCCAGGAAGCGGATTCCAGGCATTTCCCAGTTGCTTTCCAAGCGGCCGGATCGTTTTTCCGAAGGAGTTTGGCCCGGATATTATGAGCGCGCCAAAGGCGCAGAGGTTTGGGATTTAGATGGAAATCATTATATTGACATGAGTATTGGCGGAATTGGCGCCAATGTGCTTGGGTATGCGGATGATGATGTGGACAGTGCGGTGCGCGAGGCTATTGTCAAAGGATCGTCAAGTTCGCTTAATTGTCCGGAAGAAGTTGAACTAGCTGATCTTTTGTGTGAGTTGCATCCATGGGCGGAAAAGGTACGGTATGCGCGCGGTGGAGGCGAAGCCATGGCCGTGGCAGTGCGCATTGTGCGCGCCTACACTGATCGGGATAAAATAGCATTTTGCGGTTACCACGGCTGGCACGATTGGTATTTGGCTGCAAATCTCGGCACGGAGGACGCATTAGGTGAGCATTTACTTAAAGGTTTGGAATCACGGGGCGTACCCCGAGCGTTGCAAGGCACAGCCCTGCCATTCCGATATAATCATCTTGAAGAACTTGAGCAGATTGTGGTGAAGCATAAGGGAGAGCTTGCGGCAATTGTGATGGAGCCGATTCGCGATCATCAACCGCAACAGGAATTTCTTGAAGGAGTGCGGCGCGTGGCGGATGAACGGGGCATTCCTTTAGTGTTTGATGAAGTATCGTCTGGATTTCGAATGAATACCGGCGGCGCGCATTTGAAATTAGGAGTAAATCCAGACATGGCAGTATTTTCAAAAGCCATGGGCAATGGGTATCCGATCGCCGCGATAATTGGTAAGGGAGAAATTATGGATGCGGCGCAGACTTCATTTATCTCAAGCACTATGTGGACTGAACGCGTAGGTTCGACCGCGGCACTCGCCACGATTAAAAAGCATCGGGCAAAAAATGTGGGTGAGCACTTGATGAAGATTGGCCAAACTGTGCAGGAAGGGTGGCGTAAGGTGGCGGCCGCGCATAACGTGGAAGTTGAAGTAAGCGGCATGCCCCCGCTTTCTCACTTTTCATTCAAGCACGAACAAAAACTTTCGCTTAAAGCGTACTTCGTGCAACTTATGCTGGAGCAGGAATTTTTAGCTTCAACTTCTTTTTATTCAATGTACGCACACACGTCGGAACACGTGGCGCAGTATATTGCCGCGGCTGACCGCGCATTTGCCGAGCTTGCCGACGCCATCCGCGCTGGCGACATAGGAAAACGCCTCAAAGGCAAACCCGCTCAGGCGGGGTTTGGGAGGTTGACATAAGTATGTCATTACTTGTCTTGGGGACTGTACAGCTCGGCATGCCGTATGGGGTAGCAAATGTGAGCGGCAAGCCGGATCAAAAAGTCGCGACTGAAATTGTGCGTGCGGCGTGGGATGGAGGAATCCGCGAATTTGATACGGCGCAGGAATATGGAGAGAGTGAGCGCGTATTGGGGGTGGCGTTTCAGGAACTTGGGATTGCCAATGAAGTAAAAGTGGTAAGCAAATTACGCAAGGATATTAATCTAGATGATGCAGAGGCAGTGATAAACGCAGTGAGAGAGTCGGTGGAGCGATTGGGCATCCCTAAATTATATGGATTGCTGGTACATAAAGAAGAAATAGTGGATGGATGGAGCGCTCATAACCCCTCCCAACCTCCCCTTATCTTAAGGGGAGGGGTACCATTGGTTGAGCATGTTGGTGTTTCGGTATATTCACCGGAGCGAGCGTTGCAGGCGATTGAGACTGATGGAGTAAGCACGATACAAATCCCGGCGAATATCCTTGATCGACGATTTGAGCAAGCCGGTGTATTTAAACACGCGCGCGAGCGTGGGGTGGAAGTGTATGTGCGCAGCGTGTTTTTGCAAGGACTTTTACTCATGGATTCAAAAAATCTGCCGGCGCACATGAAATTTGCGCGGCCGGTAGTGGAACGGGTGGAGCAGCTTGCCCAAGAATTTAATATAACCAATCAGGTGCTCGCGCTCCAGTATGTGAAAACCGCGTTTCCGGATGCGCATGTTATTATTGGCGCGGAAACTCCGCAGCAAGTACGCGACAATGTGAGCGTATGGAACGCGCTACCACCGGCGGGAATTGTGGAGCGAGTGCGTGAGGCGTTTCAGAGTATTGATGAAAAAGTATTGGATCCTCGACAATGGCCACGCCTGTAATATGGACCAGAAAATCGAACAACTTCAAACATTGATGACTACCCCAAAACCGGAGAAAGCCGACGCGATCGTATGGTTACAGGGGAATATGTATGATCGCGGAGAAAAAGTTCTGGAGCTTTATCACGCCGGTTATGCTCCGTGGATTGTGGTGACCGGAAATAATACGAGAGCGGTCGAGGATGATAATGTAAAAATCCATGATATCGTGTCGTGGCTTGAAAAGCATGGAGTTGACAGAAGCGCGGTTTTGGTGGATGATCAATCTATCAATACGCTCGATCAAGCGACACATGTGGTGGCGAGCGCAAAAGCGCAAGGATGGCGAGCGATACTACTCGTCGGGTCAACGCATCATCAGCTTCGCGCGTTTTTGACGTTTCTTCATCAGTTGCGCGCACAGGCCTGGAATGGCCGGATTATCAATCAGCCCGCGCATATTGAATGGGATGCGCGGCCTGGCGGTCGGAGGAGGACAACGGGCGAAGCATTTCAAGATGAAATAAAAAAGCTGGAAAAATATAAAGATAGCGTGGCAACTGTCGAAGAAGGGTTACGATATTTCAATCTATGAAGATTACAATTCTTTCCGACAACCCTACAAGTTGGATTATTTCATATGCGGAGCAGCTAAAAAATACCCTCGTAGAGCGCGGGCATGAAGTTGTATTGTGGCATCAGGCCTCTGAAATATCGCCTGGCCAGTGTGCATTTTTTCTCGGTTGCGAAAAGATTATTTCGAAAGAAATTTTGGCGCGCAATGAACATAATTTAGTAATTCATGAAAGCGCCCTGCCGCAGGGAAAGGGGTGGTCACCTTTAACCTGGCAGATTCTTGAAGGTAAGAATGATATACCGATTACATTGTTTGAAGCCGCGGAAAAAGTTGATAGCGGTCGTATCTATCTTCAGGATACAATGCATTTCGAGGGGCACGAACTTATAGATGAGTTGCGTGATGCGCAAGGAAACAGAACCATAGAGCTTGCATTACGTTTTGTTGAGTCCTATCCGCCGAAAGAGGGGCGTGAGCAGGAAGGTGAGGAAACTTTTTATTCTCGCAGGACTTCAAAGGATAGCGAGCTTGATGTAAGGACAAGTATTGCAGAGCAATTCAATCTTCTGCGAGTGGTTGACAATGATCGGTACCCCGCTTTTTTTGAATATCGGGGGTACAAATATATTATTAAAATAGAAAAATTTTCAGAAGATAATACATGAATATATGATTCTCGCAGTGCTGCAAGCGCGCATGTCTTCTTCCCGGCTTCCGGGAAAGACGCTCAAACCCATTTTAGGCAAACCAATGTTAATGCTTGAATTGGAGCGCATCTTGCGCAGCGAAAAGATTAATAAATTGGTTGTGGCAACGAGTATCAATACTGAGGATGATCTGATCGCCGAGATTAGTCAAAAGATGAGCGTGGTATGCTTTCGAGGTAATCTTAACGATGTGCTGGATCGTTTTTATAAGGCGGCGCAGCCGTATGCTCCGGAGCATGTCGTGCGTCTTACCGGAGATTGTCCGCTTATTGATCCGGAGGTGATTGACGCGACGATCGATTTTTACCTTCAAGAAGGCTGCGAATATGCTTCAAATTGTCAGCCACCGTACACTTTTCCAGACGGACTCGATACGGAAGTATTCAGTTTTTCCGCTCTTGAGACGGCATGGAAGGAAGCGATACTGCCTTCGCAGCGTGAACACGTAACACCTTTTATTCGAAAATACCCGGAGCGGTTTAGAATCGGGCATTATATGAATAATGTATCATTGGGGCACTTGCGTTGGACAGTTGATGAGGCGAAAGATTTTGAATTCGTTACAAAAGTATATGAAGCGTTGTATCCCGTGAATTCGGCATTTACTACAGGAGATATTTTACAATTGTTGGAACGGAATCCGGCGCTTACTCGAATCAATAATGATATAGGCCGCAATGAGGGCACAAAAAAATCTTTGGGAGAGGATAAAATATTCTTAGCGCAGCGCGCGGCATAGCTATGATGACCATCGGAACAAAAAAAATCGGAGATACGCATCCCACCTATATTATCGCGGAAATCGGTATTAATTATAATGGTAAATTCGATCTGGCATTGAAAATGATCGAAGTAGCAAAGGCGGCCAAGGTGGACGCTGTAAAAGTGCAAATTATTGACGCGGATAAAAGCTACGCGCGCAGCAGTGCATCCTACGATATTTTCAAAAAAGTACAAATGAGTTTGGATGATTGGAGAAAAATAGCGGTATACGCCCGGGAGATAGGGATGGATATGTTCGCGACATTCACCCATCCGGATGATATTGCGATCGCGGAAGAGTTTCAATTCCCCGCCATTAAGATTTCTTCGAGCAATCTTACCAATTTCCTCCTTTTGAAGGCCGCCTCGCGTGCCGGAAAACCGCTTATTGTCTCGACAGGTCTTTCATATTTAAGTGAGGTTGACGAAGCGGTTCGTTATTTGGAAGCGCAAGGGCAAAAAGATATAGCGCTCCTTCACTGTACGTCATTATATCCTGCTCCCGCTGAAACGGTACATTTGCGCGCGATGAATACCCTGCAAGCGGCATTTCCTCGCTATCCCGTGGGATTGTCTGACCATACGATGGGCCTGCATTGTTCGGTTGCGGCAGTGGCGCTTGGTGCGCGTATTTTGGAAAAGCATTTCACGCTCGATCGTGCTATGGAAGGACCTGATCATCATTTCTCGGCCACCCCACAGGAGCTTGCGGAACTCGTTTGCGCAGTGCATGAGGTGGAGCGCGCGCTTGGTTCCGCAACCAAGCAGCCTGTCACGCAAGAGCTTCCTGAGCGAGAAAAACTCCAACGCAAACTCGTCGCGTTGAAGGATATTGGCAGCGGAGAACCATATACGTCGGAAAATATAGGTGCAAAGCGGGCTTCCGGAGGTGGACTTTCGCCAAAATATTTTGAAGTGTTCCTTGGAAAATGTGCCCGTAACAATATTAAAAAAGACGAAGCGATTAAGTTTGACATGATAGGATAAACGCAGTATGCTGGCTCACTACAAAGGGACGGCATTACTGAATCATAGATTTTGAATTGTATGGATTTTTCTCAAAAGATTACTGCGCGAGTACGCGCATTACATGAATCGGCAACGCTTTCGTTTGGAGATCGAGTACGCGCGCTCAAAAAAGCCGGGCGTGATATCATTGATCTCACCGCGGGTGAGCCGGATTTTGATGTTCCTGTTTCTTTTAGGCAAGGGGTAACCAATGCCATGGCGCAAGGGCACTCCAAATATCTCCCGGGCAGAGGGCTAAAAGAACTGCGCGACGATATCGCGGCAAAATTAGCGGCGGAAAATAATATCATGGTAGATCCGGAGTCGCAAGTCATTGTTACTCCCGGATCGAAGCAGGCGCTTTTTTATGCGTTCATGTCATTAATTGAGCACGGGGATGAAGTACTGATTCAGGATCCTTATTGGGTAAGTTATCGCGCGATGGTTGAACTTGCCGGAGGCGTTTTGAAAACAATTCCCACATTTGAGAAAGAACAGTTTAAGATCACCGCGCGCGCAATTAAAGACGCGATATCGGTTCGTACCAAAGTCCTTGTTCTTGTAAATCCCAATAATCCTACAGGTACTCTTCTTGATCGGGATGATCTTTAAGCGATCGCGTCAGTGGCGCAAACGCACAAGCTTATCGTCATTTGTGACGAAATTTACGAGAAGATTATTTTCGATGGCCAAGCATTTACCAGCTTTGCTTCGCTTCCCGGCATGGCGGAGCGTACCATAACCGTCAACGGATTTTCAAAAGTATTTGCCATGACCGGCTGGCGTCTAGGCTATGCCTGCGGCCCCGCCCACCTTATTGAACAAGATGGTTAAATTTCAGCAGCATACGGCGACCTGCGCGCCATCACTCATCTCAATACGCTGCACATGAAGCATTGCAGGGGCATATCAATGAAGTGCAAAAAATGGTACGGGAATATGAGGCGCGACGGAATTTTTTAGTAGAACGCATACATATCCTTCCCCATTACTCATGCGCCAGTCCCCAAGGCGCCTTTTACCTGTTTCTTAATGGGACTGTTGCCGAATATGCTTTTGAGGACATGCTTTCAAAATTCGAGCGAGACGAAGCTGAAAAAACGCAAGAATAACAGAGTTATTTTGAGTATTTTTCAGCAAGTCGCAGCCGAATTTGGGAAGCAGGGGACAAAATGGATATTCGGCAACAGTCCCTTAATGGAGCACAATTTGGAATATCATCTGAATTGCTTGCGTCTGAACTTCTCCAAACGGCAGGTATCGCGACAGTCCCGGGTTCCGCGTTCGGTAGCGCGGGCGAAGGATATCTTCGTCTCTCATTCGCGGCACCTCAGCAGGTGCTTGCTGAAGCGGTGCGCCGATTGGATACATTTCAGTCAACTCATTTATAACAACACGATTATATGCCAAGAAGGATATTGCTTACTTGTTTTGGGAGTAAAATTTCGCGCGACTTTGTGATTGATTTCCAAAAGCGTAATGATGTGGAGCTGTTTGTGGCAGACGCAAACGCCCGGGCACCGATTTCATATTGCACCCCGCGTTTTCTCTCTTCACGCTCTGGCGACCACCCGGCATTTTGCGACGAGCTTTTAACGTATGCGCGAACACATAAGATTGAGATGATTATTCCCGGCGGCGATGAAGACGCGCTTGCGCTTATGGCAACGCGAGAGCGGTTTGAACAAGAGGGCATACTGGTTGCGGTGCAGGGAAAAGAATTTATCCCTGTATTCCAATCAAAAACTGCACAATACGAATACCTGCGCGGCAAAGGATTTTCTGTTCCGGTCCATGAACGTGTACGGACCGAAGAAGAGCTGGTCGAAGCGCTTACAAGATTGGGATACCCGGAATATCCGATTATTATGAAACCGAATTTTGGAAGAGGGGGGAGAGGCATTACGCTCATTTCCGAGAAGATAGTTAGAAATGAGGATAATCTACCGCTCAAAAACCAACAGAGCGCAAAAAAGAGCATTGATGGAAAGACGGAGTATATTCTCATGCGGTATATGGAAGGAATAGTCTACGATGTGGATGCGCTGCGTTATAAAGACGGAAATGTGTTTCTTGGTGTGCGGAAACGTTTATGTACCAATGTGACGAAATTATTTTCCGGGAATATGTTCGACCCTGACGAAGCAATTGGAGCATTTGCACGAAAAATCTATGACGCAATGCCTACCGAGTATCTTGTTGATTATGACGTCATGGTTGATAAAAAGGGCAGCATGGAGCTTCTTGAGGTGAATCCACGCCCAAGCGGGAGCACCATATCGTATTTGCCATTTGGTATCAATTTATACTATGTGCTTGCGAAATCCTTTCTTGACAATGAGCATATACAAATAGAGAAGAATGATTTTATCGGACACTCGGCGCACGCGTTTTATACCATGATAAGAGACTGATTCATATGGTAACGGTATTGATTACGGAGGGTATGCATGAGGAGGGAATAGGTCTTTTGCAGCGCGCGGGATTTTCTACGGTAACGCCCGGGGATACATTTCAAGTGAACGATGTCCAGATAATCGTTGTCAGGAGTGTATTCCAAATCAACAATGAAACACTCACGCAATACCCCTCCGTGAAAATTGTTGCCAAACTAGGTACCGGAATTGACAATATTGATCAAGCTCTTTGTGCTTCAAAGGGAATCGAAGTGCTGAGCGTTCCGGGTATGAACGCCATATCCACGGCCGAGTTTGCCGTTACGCAAATCTTGAACATCTTTAAAAATTCCTTTGAAATATATACACGGGTACAAAACAGAGATTTTCGGCGAAACCTTTATTATGGAAAAGAGATCTCCGGATATACCGCGGGAGTTATAGGATTTGGAAAAGTAGGGAAGGCAATCGCCGACCGCTTACGCCCGTTTGTAAAAGAATTGTACATCCGTGATAGGCACACGGAAGGCGATGTCATTGCGGATGGATTTCATTTTGTCGCTGATCAAAATACTCTTCTTGACCGTTGCGATATTGTCATTCTGGCCGTACCGTTAAAGAGCAATAAAAAAATGGTGAATCAAGTATTTCTTGAAAATATAAAAGAAAATTGTGTGTTGATCAATATTGCCCGAGGGGGCCTTATTGACGAACAGGCTTTGGTCGCGTTTTTAAAGTCTCATCCTGACGCGCGGTATTATTGCGATGTGACCGATCCCGAGCCTAATTATTTTTTACCTCCCGAGGAGCAGCCCTATCAGTCCAGTCTTTTCAATTTGCCCAATGTATTGTATACTCCCCATATTGCTAATCTTACGGATGAATGTCAACGCCGAATTGCGCTCACAATTGCAGATAATATCATAACCGTATGCAAGGAAAAAAAATCCTAGTAGTTGCCGCTCATCCCGATGATGAAGTATTGGGTTGCGGGGCTACTATCGCGAAATTGGTACAGGAAGGAGCGGAAGTAACTTGTTGCCTTTTAGGTGAAGGGCCTCTTTCTCGGTATACTGATCGGGAAGCGGGGCATAGTCAGGAAGATGTTTCAGGGGTAAAAGTATTTACCGAAAACGCCGCGCGTATCCTCGGTATCGCGCGCACTGTTACCTTCCAATTTCCCGATAATCAGTTTGATACGGTATCGCTTCTTGAAATAGTAAGGGCGGTGGAAAAAGTAAAAGAAGAAGTGAAGCCTACTGTGGTGTTTACTCATAGCCGCGCGGATTTAAATATAGATCACCGCGCAACCTATCAAGCGGTGCTTACGGCTTGTCGGCCTGTGGAAGGGGAGAGCGTGCGTGAGATATACTCTTGGGACAATCCTTCTTCCACGGAGTGGAATTATCCAAATGTGTTCCAGCCGAATATGTTTGTCAATGTTACTGAAACGTTGGAGAAAAAAATTGAAGCACTCAAGTGTTATACTACCGAGATACGCCCATTCCCGCATCCGCGTTCGCAAGAAGCACTGCTGGCGATTGCCACTCGTTGGGGCTCACTCGCAGGGATGCGCTGCGCGGAAGCCTTTGAAGTAATACGCCTTGTTGTTTTATAAGTATGTGTGGTATTGCGGGAATTTTTAATTTCAATGGGAGTTCGATTGAAAATGCGCAGGAGCGCATTTTCAAAATGACTAATATACTCACGCATAGAGGTCCGGATAGTCAGGATATCTATGTCTCCCCCGATGGTGTGTGCGCGTTGGGATATACACGCCTTGCCATTGTAGATCCTACCAATACGACCAAGCAGCCGCTCGAAACTCAAGATGGGAAAGCGGTATTAAGTTTTAATGGCGAGATTTATAATTACCTTGAGGTCCGGGATCATCTTACGCAAAAAGGCGTGCACTTCAGAACGCGGATGGATACAGAGGTACTTCTTGAAGGATTGTATCGTCAGGGAGAGCAATTTCTCGATGAGCTGGACGGTATGTGGGCATTTGCTTACTATGACGTTTCGCGTCGCCGACTTCTTCTTTCGCGCGATTTGATGGGTGAACGGCATCTCTTCTATAGAATAGACCATAAAAAAGGAGAAGTTATTTTTGCCTCTGAAATAGCCCCGCTCATTGCGGACGCCGACGAGCGGTTTGAGATAGATTTTGACGCGCTTTCTTGTTCCCTGAGATTTTATACCGCGCCTCCCGGAAAAACGCTCCTCAAAGGAATTGAGCGTCTGCTTCCCGGGCATGTGATGGTGGTCCGGGAAAAAGAAACACCTGAAATGCATCGATATAAAAAACTCCACCCGGAGAAATGGTTTGAGTTTTTTGGAAAAAATCCTTCGTTTGAAGAGGTGGTTGACCTCTATAAGGCATTATTTTTGAAAGTGTCCAAGAGGAGAATTCCTCTGGATGTGCCATTTATCGCAACATTAAGTGGAGGCATAGACAGCGCATTGGTGTGCCTTTTCGCCTCGGAATTCGGAGAAAAATCCATTCAGACGCTTTTTGGACAGAGTGACGAGCGGGCACCGGCAAGAGCCGGAGAACTGAGCGAAGACGAGGCAAGCCAATTCACCGCTCGTACCCTTGGAACGGAGCATCACATGTTCAAAATGGACAATGATGAGTGTATCCCCGTGCTTGAATACATCGGACGCAACGGCTTTGATGGAATTCTTGATCCGGGGGTGGCTTCGTTTGAAATGCTTGCTCGCAAAGTGCGTCAAATGGATAGAAAAGTGATCTTGATCTCGGATGGACCGGATGAACTTCTTGGGGGATATCCGAGTGATCAAAAAGCATGGGCATTCGATCGAATGGCTGTTGCACATCCGGCGCGATATAGATTTTTGAAGTTTCTCTCAAGTGTACGCGGAGGGGCGCGGATGATGCAAATAATGGGACGGGGAGATTTACTCATTCCTCGAGGATTGTCGCGCCAGCCATTTCAATTTAGTCCAATTCACTGTGCGATCGGTCCTGATCTTCTCTCGAGCCTCATACCTGCCCAATATGTTGAGCGAAACGATGCTCATTATGGCACACTTGATCCGGCGTACCAAGATCTTTTCGGGGCGCTTGATTATACGCAATTAAGAGCCTTGTCCTACGCAACAAAGACGCTTCCCGACATGTTTAATCTCCGCACCGATAAGGGATTTCTTCATGCGTCTGTCGAATGCAGGCTTCCGCATCAAGCGCCGGAAATGGTCGAATTTATGATTGCCATGCCTGCGCATCTTCGATTTGGTAAACAAGGAGATACTACCAAGTATCTGCTCCGAAAAATTGTAGAGCGGTATATAGGAAAAGAAATTGCATATCGTTCGAAATATGGATTTGGCGCGCGTCTTTGGCGCAGTGAAAAAGCGCAGCGTGTACTTAATGTTAAGGAATTATTACGGACCACGTCCCTTTTTGAGGAATTGCCGTTTAAATCAGGTGCGCGGGCATTGGTCCTTGCGCCTGAAAATCGAAAGCTGCTCTGGCCGTTCTATGTACTCGCCTCTACCTCAGCACAACTTAAACGGCCGATCGGATAGGATTCTTGTATGATCGTCAAGTGCGAAGAACTGGACATACTCAAACCATTAATTAAAAGAGCCGGGCAAGCGGTGCTCAAATATTATGGGCACGCGGGAGAAGTGCAGTATAAAGAGCAAAATGACTCACCGGTAACTCGAGCTGATCTTGCTTCTCAAGAGATTATTATTGGCGGGTTAGCGCAATTCGGATATCCCGTGCTTTCCGAAGAAAAAACAGATGACATGGCTCGACTGCAAAGTCGCAGAGTCTGGATTATTGATCCACTTGACGGAACCAAGGATTTCCTGCAAAATACGAGTGAGTTTAGTATCATGATTGGATTGGTAGAGGATGGCAGACCAATTCTGGGCACCGTGTATCAGCCGGCTTCTGATATTTTATATTATGCCAAACGTGGTACAGGCGCATATCGGGAACAAGGCGATGGGCTCCCGATGCGTTTGAAAGTTTCGGATGAGACGAAATTTCAAAGTGTCAGGCTGCTGGTAAGTCGACATCATTTGCTTCCCGCTGAGATTGAAGTGGCAAAACAACTTAGTATTACTAAGATATCGCCTTGCGGCAGTGCCGGAGTAAAGATCGGATGGATCGCTGCTGGTCAGGCCGAACTATACATCAATAGTAGTGATAAAACAGGTGAATGGGATACCTGTGCGGCAGAATGTATTATATGGGAAGCAGGTGGGAGGATGACTGATAGGGATGGGAACATGCTCCAGTACAATAAAGAAGTGCCGAAAAATTTAAATGGTTTTGTGGTATCGAATGGAGGGATCCATCAGTATGTAATTGACGAATTACAAAGTATATGATTCTCTTTTCGAGAAAGAACACTGCTCATGTCAAATTTTATAACACGTGTATCCGTGAAAATTGGTTATACCATGTACTGCCGCGGTTTAAGGTGAGAAATTTTCGTTATCATTATGGCGCATTAAGGCACGTATATGCGCAGATGTTCCCTTGGCAATTTGTCAAAGAAGGCCGGACCGTAATTCAGGTGAGTACGGCAAAAAGTTTGATCGGTGCGGGTGTATCCCACGCCTTGATGTTATCTGCTTTGGTAGGGCCCACAGGAAAGGTGTTTGTGATTGAACCGGATCCAAGCAACGTGACCGTGCTCAAGGCTTATTGTATTGTGCAAGGCATCAACAATGTCCATGTGATTCAGAAAGCGGTTTGGAAGGAGCGGGCAGATATGCAATTTACCGTTCGAGAGGATTTTTCCAGTTGGAATCGTTTGACCGATACGGTTAGTCCCAAAGATATGGAGAGACAAGGATTAAAATCTGTTACTTTTCCAGTCCAAGCAGACACGCTTGATAATATTATCCGCGACGAACACATAGATAATGTTTCGTTTGTTAACATGAGTATTAATGGAAGTGAGTACGAAGCGTTTCAAGGAATGGGAGATACCTTAGGAAAAGATGTGTTTCTGTCTTTTCCCATTCAAAACATGCGGACATTTCGCTCTCCGATCCTGAAAGAATTACAGGATAAAGGATTCACCATTTTAGTAAAACATGCACCTGTCGCAACACACCAAAAGCAATTTCTTGTCGCTGGTGCGATCAAAAATCCGTCATCAGCTATTTTGGAACAATTTAATGAAGAGGTTGAATTAACCGAAACCAAAAAAGATGGCCGGGATTTTATTTTAATCACGTCAAAGAACAAGAATAATGCCTATGATGGGTGGGTATTTCGAAAACAAATTCGTTGGATATGAAAAATAACATTGCGCAACAATTGACCTTTGCCGATCTAAAAAATTTTATTAAAGTTCATTATCTGAAAAATCGGACGATTGTCAGCCGAGACATTCCTTCAATTATTGATGACGTAGAAAAAGTAACCGGACTACCGGTTACTCGCCATCGTTATCGCAGTGGGGAAGAACATGGAACATGGGTAGTGCCGCCCCGTTGGGATATTAAAGAAGCCTGGCTCAAAGACACCACCGGCACTGTCATTGCCTCATATGTTGACCATCCGCTTTTTGTCGCTCCATATTCTAAATCAGTACGTCGGACTGTTTCTAGAGAGGAATTGCTTGCGCATACCATAACTCAGCCCAAACAGCCTGACGCGTTTCAATATAATTGGCGCTACGCAATGAATGCCACATTGCGTCTTAAGGATTGGGGAATTTCATTGCCACAACAGATTGTGGATGCTCTTTCGGACGGGCCGTTTGAGATCTGTATTGACGCGGAAACAGAAGATGGCGAGATGATTGTAGGGGATATTGTTTTGAAAGGTGAGGAGCCGGACACGTTTCTTTTTGTGGCTGATTATTGTCATCCGGGACAGGCAAACGATTCGTTTTCCGGATTGGCCATGTTTATGAAGATTATGCAGGCCCTCTCACGAGAGTCCAAGCGGCGCTATACCTATCGACTGCTCATTGTTCCGGAAACTATCGGTTCTGCGGTTTACATTGCCTCTGATCCGGAAAAGATCAAGCACGTCTTTGGATCATTGTTTTCAGACTCAGTGGGGTACGGGGAGAAGTGGTACTTAAAAGCCACGCGCACAGGCGAGAGCTATTTGGATACCGTTGCAGCAGAATGCGCTCGTGTATTCAATGACATTGGCACCAGCCCATTTTGGAGTTTGACCGGGAATGACGAATATATTTTTGATGCGGTACAAGTGGGGATTTCATCGCTCGCGCTCATGAAATATCCGTTTATACAATATCACACAAGCAATGACACACCTGATCGCATTCAAGAACAAGATATGACTCGGGCGCATGAGATTGTAATGCATATGGTGAATGTGCTTGAGCAAGATGCGGTTTTTGAATCTGTACATTCTGTACCATTTTGGATGAGTCGGTATGATTTATTTGCAGACGCGATTTATGAACGTGAATCACACGTGCGGAATTTCAATATCGTCTATCATTTATTAGATGGAAGCACATCAGTGCTTCAGATCGCCCGCGCACTCAACTGCCGATTCGATGAGATCTATCCCTATTTTCAATCAATGGAAAAAAATGGTTTGGTGCGCAAAAAAGACGCTCGGCCCTGGAATATGGATCAGCGACTCCGAACCATAGTGCATCATTAAATGGTAGTATGGAACGCAAACCTGCAATTATTGTCACTCTCGGTCCCGCAACACGCAGCCGCGAGGCACTGCAAAAACTCAAAGATCAAGGCGTATCATTTGTGCGGGTGAACATGTCTCACTCGAGTCTTGAAGATCTTGAGAATTTTATCGATCTTGCTAAAGACGTGGGGATTCCATTTGTGTTGGATACAGAAGGGTCACAGATTCGCAGTGGAAATGTGCAGGGTGAAAAGATTGAGATTGAAGAGGGGGGCACGGTACGATTATGCGCCGATGAAGTGACCAGTGGCGGCGATGCCCTGGCACTTCGTCCCTTCCCGATCGTTTTTCAGCTCGAGTTGGGAGATATTTTACATCTGGATTTTGGAACACTCGTATTGCAAGTGACTGATGTTTCTAAGCGTGATAGTGGATGTGTGTTGGCAACGGCCATCTCTGCCGGTGCGCTCGGAAGTAATAAAGGTGTTATAGTTGATCCATCGTCGCACCGTAGGTGGAATTTGCCTTGCCTTACAGAAAAAGATTATCGCGGCATTGAGATCGGTTTACAAAAAGGCGTGAGTACGATTGCAGCATCGTTTATGCGTTCGCGCGCATTCGTGGAAGAGGTGCGGCGTGCAACGCAAGGACGGATGAAGATTATTTCAAAAATTGAATGTGTCGACGCTCTCCACAACTTGGATGAGATCATCAAGGCGTCAGATTATCTGTTGATTGATCGAGGAGATTTGAGTAAAGAAGTACCGATTGAAAAAGTGCCTTTGTTGCAAAAAATTATTATCAGTGCGGCCAGAGAACACGGGAAAGAGGTGTTTGTGGCGACAAACTTGCTCGAGACAATGGTAGATAAACCAAAACCAACACGGGCCGAGGTGCATGATATTGTCAGCTGCATCCTGGACGGAGCAGGCGGACTTGCCCTGGCTGCTGAAACGGCAATCGGAAAATATCCATTTGACTGTGTCCAGACACTACAGAAAATTATTTCGCATGTGGGCAATGCGGTTCCGGAACCAATTCTCAATACGAGAGATCAAGATTTGGTTGCCCATCTGAAGATGAACGAGTACCTGACAATATCTTCATATGGCACGCTTTTGGTGCCACCACATGGTGGAGTCCTTGTCGATCGCATGCTGAAAACTATTCCCAACACCGATTTTTCAGCTCTGTCAAGAATTCAATTGGATGAATTAGCGCAAATGGATGTAGAACAGATCGGCATCGGGACGTTTAGTCCATTGCAAGGATTTATGACCCGAGGCGAGGTTGAGAGTGTGCTTAATACTATGCGTCTGCCAAGCGGCGTTATTTGGCCGATTCCAGTGATACTTGATGTCAATCAAGAGCAGGCGAAAAATCTTAAAATTGGGCAGACGATCGGGCTATACGCCGATCGTCAGGATCTGCCGATGGCTTTTTTGCGCCTAGAGGATATCTTCACGATCGACAAAGAGTTTTTTGCGGAAAAACTCTACGGCACGCTTAGCAATGATCATCCCGGGGTTCGACGAGTAAAGAACATGAAACCGGTTCTTCTGGGCGGTACGATTGATTTACTCTCTCGGCGAGAGACGTCCACGAAAGCCTATGAACTCACGCCAGCACAGACGCGACGATTGTTTGCGGAGCGCGGCTGGCGCAAAGTCGTGGGGTTCCATACGCGCAATGTGATCCATCGCTCGCATGAATATATTCAGCTCAAAGCCTTGGAGGATAATTTTTGCGACGGATTGTTTGTGCATCCGGTTATTGGGAAAAAGAAGGCCGGGGATTTTCAAGCGTCCTATATCATACGCGGTTACGAACTGATGATGCAGCATTTTTATCCAAAAAATAAAGTGATTTTTGGTACGCTCGCAACCTTCTCGCGCTATGCCGGCCCGCGTGAGGCATTATTTACGGCTATTTGTCGGAAGAATTTTGGCTGTAGTCATTTTATAGTCGGACGTGATCATACCGGTGTCGGGGATTTTTATGCTCCGACCGCGTCGCACGAAATCTTTGACCGGTTCCCTGATCTTGGAATCACGCCAATTCGTTTTGGTCAAATTTTTTACTCAGAGAATCTCGGATCTCATATGCATGAATGGGAAGCGATGGCGCATCCGCCGGAAGATCGACTTCAGATTAGCGGAACGCAGGCACGCAAATTATTTGAGAGCGGGGAGCTGCCGCCGGAGTGGTTCATTCGCCCGGAAATCGCGCAGATGATCAAAAAGGCGATTGAGCAAGGAGAGGAGGTATTTGTAAAAGAATAATATGTCCCTCACTGAAATTCTCGGTTGGATGGCAACATTCTTATTTACCGTTTGCTTCATCCCCCAGATTGTTAAGACTATTAAGACTAAAACAGTCAAAGGACTGAGTTTTCTGTTATTGTTATTGTCTTTTTTTGCCAACATTATTGCTTTGGCATACGCTACAAGAATTCAGCAACCGCCGCTGCAAATTAAATATGCGTTAGCTCTTGTACTTTTGTTTATTTGTATTATTCTCTACATACGAATCATAAAATCTGAACATGCTAAAAAAAATCGTCATGGCTTAGTAGTATGGCTTACGGGTCTTTCCGGATCGGGAAAAACCACTCTCGCCCATGCAGTGAAAAACTGTCTTGAAGCAGACGGTAAACGCGTGATCGTACTTGATGGTGATGCCGTGAGAGAAACGGTTCACCGGAAATTAGGATTTTCTCGTGAAGATATTCGAGAAAATAATCTGGGGATTGCTCGACTTGCGAAAGAAAAAAAAGAAGAAGTTGAGATTGTTTTAGTTCCGGTCATCTCGCCGTATCGAGAAGATCGAGAGGCGGTTAAACACATTATTGGATCTGATTTCGCCGAAGTCTATGTAAGATGTCCACTTGAGAAGTGTATGGAACGAGATACAAAAGGATTGTACGCCAAAGCGGTTGCCGGAGAGATTGATTCAATGATTGGGTATAGCCCGACCAATCCTTATGAGCCACCAACGTCGCCCGATCTCTTAATTGATACCGCTGTACAAAATCAAAACGATGCGGTAACATCGCTGTACGTATTTATTAAAAGTCATCTATGAGTAATCCGCTTTTTTCAGTGGGAACTTCAAGAGGTGGAACCACTTTTTTTGCTCGCATGTTGAGTATCAATGTAGAAGTGAAAATGGCGAGTGATCCTTTTTTGCCGTTGTTTCGTTCTTTTCGTACAGCAGTCCTTCAAAATAAAATTGACCCCGGTTTTAGCGTGGCGCAGCCATTAAACGATTATTACTTTTCGGATGACAAGATCGCAATGATGAAGGCAATACAATGCAGTGATTTGAGGTTTTCACTTCCCTCCGGAGAATTGGAGCGCCTCGTTCCGGAGTTGTCCGCAAGAATGAGTTTGGCGGCACAAGAGGTAACTCCATTTTTGAAAGAACTTCAAGGAGCTACCTACGAGCAGTTATTTGCCAGCGGTCTCCATATTTTGGAAAAAGCATACGGAGCCGAGAGCGCTGCATGGGTGGGGTTCAATGATAATTGGGTAATAGAATTTTTACCGATTTTGGCTCGAGCATTTCCGAATTCAAAATGTATTATCGTAATACGTGATCCGCGTGCGGCCATGGCCTCATCTCTTAAGTTAAGAGAAAGGGATCCCTCAAAAGCGGGAAAGGTTCCGCTTATGTATTCATTCGCTCGTCACTGGAGAAAGCATGCGGCATTCGCGCACATGCTTACGCAGGACCCAGCTCTCCACGGCCGGATATATTTGTTACGATATGAAGATTTAGCATCCGATCCGGCAAGAATAATTAAGGAATTATGCGTATTTCTTGGGGTGGACTATGATGAGGCCATGCTTGATACGGATAAATTTCGTCCCTTGAAAGGTACGGAATGGAAAGTACACAGTAATTTTAAAGTTCCCGAAAAAGGAGTGTATACCGAAAGCATTGAAGCTTGGAAAGAATATCTTCCAAAAGGAACAGTGGAATTCATTGAGTTTGTATGCGATCCGGAAATGCGCCTATTTGGATATGAAACCAAGGAATATCAAGGGGGACTACCGACTGAAGCGGTGATGTCGTTTTTAAAAGAAGATGATGCGCGAGCGGTAGGATGGAGAAATAACTACGATACTTGGGAAACAGAGTATGAGCGCGAGTTGTTGAGAAAAAAAATACTTACCCCTTCTCATACAGATATATCACTAAGTGATAAGGAAAAGAATTTTCTATTCAAGCAAGTATACGATGCGCTTTTGCCTTATGCACGATAATAGTCAATTACGCCTCGAGGGCGAGACCATCTATCTTAGTCCGATTCAGCCGGCCGACGCTACGGATACATATGTGCATTGGCTTAATATTCCGGAGGTGAATCAATTTCTTGAGAGTAGATTTATAGTACATACGAAAGAGAGTGTTCGGGCTTATATTGAGAAAGTTATAAAAGACCCCGCGGTGTATTTGTTCGCGATTGTGAAAAAAGACACCAATGAGCATATTGGCAATATCAAGTTGGGGCCGATTGATCCTCATCATAGCGTGGGAAGTATCGGCATTATGATTGGAGATCAAAATTCTTGGGGGAGAGGATTTGCCACTCAAGCGATCCGACTTCTTGTGGAATACGCGTTTGGTACGCTGCATCTTCATAAGGTGACGGCCGGTGCCTACGAAAATAACATCGGTTCAATAAAAGCCTTTCTCAAGCTAGGATTTTTTGAAGAGGGAAGGAAAAAGCAGCATGTTCGATTTCGAGATTCGTATATTGACGAATTACTATTTGGTAAATTGAACCCCGATTTAACATGAATGATATTTTTTTTCCTGTTGATATCAATGCCGTCAAGAAATACGGAGTTGCCCGTTGGCAAAAGGAATTCTTTTGGCCGGTTTCGGATAATGATTTTTTTGCATTGTGTGCCGACCTTGAAGCGTGCATGGCTAGGCGTATTGCCATGGAATCAAAAACAAATCGTGATACATTGCTTATTAAAGCCAGTATACTCTTAGTTGAGTATTATCATTTTTTACATGCGCAGAAAGTTATTCTTGAAATTTCTCGAAGAAACAGTGCCCCACTTTATACTGAAAAATCACTGTGGTATTGCGACATCATTCGCGATACGCTTGACAAGCGATTGATCAATACTACATACGCATCCACGGGCAGAATGAAAATGATGAAGATTCAGCTGCGGAGGTTGCTTCGAAATCTGCAACACAATTGGCGACCAGAAAAATTCTTGTCTCTTTTTTTCGGCCGAAAAAAGGGAATTACGTACGGAGCCCCCAATGAGTTTATAAAGACTTATATACGCTCGCTTCCCTATGCAGTGTCGATTGCCTATTGCAAAGAAGATTGGATGCGCAGACGCGATATATCATCAGAGTTTAAAGATATTTTGTCAACACTTTCCCAATCTATTATAGAAGAAGTTCAAGCGGTCGCCGCACGTCATCAAATTATCCTCACGCCTAAGCATCTCCACTATCTTCTTTACTTTACCAAATCGCACCTTGAAGATGCCGCGATACTGCTAACCTCGGTACGTCGTTATGTTAAATCAAGGAAGCAACTCCATTTGATAACCCAACATATTCGGGATCCACTGTTGAGCGCCATGGCAATTGCAGTACGAGACGCCGGTGGAAAAGTAACCAGCTTGACACACGGAGGCGCTATGGCAATGTTCGATAGCCCTACCTATACATTTTCCGAATTTGCTATTTCTGACGAATTTGTGGCATATACCCGGGGCAGCGCTAAATTATTTGAAAGAATGTATGTCCGCCACCGGCTGTTTCCAGAGCGTCCACTCAAGATTATCTCCGGTGGAAGTGATATGTATCTGAAGATGCGCCAAAAATTTTCTAAAGAATCGCTCCCAACCCGCATTAAAAAAATACTGGTTGTTGGCGATTGTCATAATCCATGGAGAAAAAATCTTGGAAATGCTCGGTTTTCGTTAATGCAGCTTGATTTAGAACTGCGGCTTATTGATGTTCTCCGTAAGGTTGGATATCAGGTGGTATATAAGCCGCATCCTGACCGGATGAGAGAGATAAAAGGAATTTTCGATACGGTCGCTACAATTGCTACGGGTGATTTTGAGCAAGCTCTCACGGATTCGGGTGCGTGTATATTTGGTAACATTAGAACCACCGCCTTTGCCATTGCTTTATGCACCAATAAGCCAGTGATTGGATTTTTAGTGCGAGATGATCAGGCACGTTTGGATATTGATGTTCGAGAGCGGTTAGAAAAACGTTGTCGGATAGTGTATATGAATTTTGATGAACACAACCGCCTTATTTTTGGCGAGGAAGATCTACTTTCGGCCCTCGCCGCTACGCCAGCAATGCCTAATATGGAGTTTGTTGAACAATTTATGTATCCATGATATGATGAAACCCGCTGTCGATTCGTATGCGCATACTTCTTACTGCATCTACTGGACTACCCAGAGAGAAAATTGAAGAAATAACTCAGGCCCTACCCGAAGTTGAGTGTATTATTGTTGATGATACCCTTGAGGCTATGCGTAATGCCATGCCTCATACGCAGGCACTTATTGGGTGTCCACGCCCATTCTTCTCAAAAGAATTATTGGAACTTGCCGGAAATAGCCTGCGCTGGATTCATGTCCCTGGAGCCGGATGTGAGGAGTTTCTTATTCCAGAGCTTATCGAAAGTGATGTAGTTCTCACTAATGGACGGGTGATTCAAGGTCCCGAGGTAGCCGACCATGCCCTGGCGTTACTTCTTACACTCACTCGGAATATCCATTTCGTATTACGGGGAACGATAGGTACTACAATAGCGCGTCCATCGGATAAGATGATGCCGCGACCGGTTGAACTGCGAAATAAGCTTGCGATTGTGGTGGGGGCGGGAGGGATTGGAATGTTGATCGCCGAGCGATTACACGCGTTTGGTATGACGGTATATGGAGTGGATCAGGAATGTATACCAATGATTCGATCGATTGATAGATGGTATGTACCGGAATGTTTATCCGAAGTACTTTCTTTGGCTGATGTAGTGATCCTTTCCGTTCCGGTAACGAGTCGTACTAAAAAAATGTTTGGCGCAAAAGAGTTTGCCTTAATGAAACCATCGGCGTATTTTGTGAATGTGTGTCGAGGAGCGATTGTGGATACGGAAGCTTTGACAGAAGCGCTCAAGCAAGGGCGGATTAAATCCGCCGGGTTGGATGTAACTGATCCCGAACCGTTGCCAGTTGATCATCCTCTCCTTAATATGGAGAATGTCGTCATTACTCCTCATATTGCCGGACCGTCAGATAATAATCGAGAACGTTCCGCGGAGCTCATTCGCCAGAACATCGAACGGTTTGTCAAAGGATTTCCGCTCATCAATGTAGTTAATAAGAAATTAGGGTATTAATGTTATATTGATTATGAAGGAGTCTATGATACTCGTTGATCCGGATACAGTAAAAAAATGGGATGCGAATTATGCTGCCGGTTCGGATAAAAAATATCCCAATCTTGATCTTGTCCGACTCGAAAAATGGTTTTTTAAAAGCCAGCCGGGGTTACTTTTGGAATATGCATTTGGATGCGGAGAAAATCTGATTCATTTACTCGAATGCGGCTATACCATTAAGGCTATCGATGCATCGCTAGGTGCAAAACAACTGGTGGAGCGAAAATTGCAGAGGCGACCAGAATTACAATCACATGTCACATTAACCCATCTTCCTGTCGGGGCCACTGTACTTCCTTACCCAGATGCACAATTTGATTATGTGAATTGTTTGAGTGTATTATCTCTTCTGGGCTCGAAAGAACGAGCCGAGTATTTGTTGAAAGAATTTTTACGTGTAATGAAACCCGGTGCTAAAATTATTGTTGATATTAACGGCCCCCAGAGTGATTTTGCTCGATACGCCAAGTCGATCGGAGACAATGTATATGAAACCCGCGAGCCGGGGGATACAGTAGCACACCGCTCATACTGCCCGCCTGATGCGCGAACCTTTGCTGAATTAATTAGGCCTTACTTTAATATCGATGATGTAGGATATAGCGCGCATAAGTATCTTCACAGCGAGATTCAGGAATTCATTATTTGCGCCCATAAAGAATGAGACCGCTATGGATCTACAGGCAAAAAAAGTTCTTGTTACAGGCGCGGATGGTTTTATAGGTAGCCATCTTGTAGAGCGATTATTGAAAAATAATTGCCGGGTACGAGCTTTTGTATTTTATAATTCGTTCAACTCCTGGGGCTGGCTTGATACGCTTCCAAAGGAAGTCCTCCAACAGGTTGAAGTGATTGCGGGCGATGTACGGGATTCATATGGGGTGCGGAGCGCTGTCAAAGATATAGATGTAGTGTTTCATCTTGCCGCACTGATTGCGATTCCTTTTTCCTACCGTAGTCCGGATACATATGTGGACACGAACATTAAAGGTATGCTTAATGTTTTGCAAGCGGTTCGGGAGTACGGAGCGCAACGGGTCATCGTTGCTTCTACTTCGGAAGTATACGGCACCGCGCAGTATATACCCATAGATGAAAAACATCCTTTTCAAGGTCAATCGCCATATTCTGCCTCTAAAATAGGCGCGGATCGTATCGCGGAGTCATTTTATCGCTCCTTTGGCACGCCAGTGATTATCGCGCGACCTTTTAACACCTATGGCCCAAGGCAATCAGCAAGAGCAGTAATACCAACAATTATAACTCAATTGTTAAATGGTCAAGAAGAGATAAAGCTGGGGTCATTAGAGCCAACGAGGGATTTCAATTACGTAAAAGATGTGTGTGGCGGTTTTATGGCTATAGCTAACTCAGATAAGACTGTGGGAGAAGAAATAAATATAGCAAGCGGTCAGGAGATTAGAATGGAAGAGCTGGCAAATAGAATTATCAAAAAAATAAACCCAACGGCGAAGGTATTATTAGATCAACAAAGAGTCAGGCCAGAAAAATCAGAAGTAATGCGGCTTTTGGGGAGTAATAAAAAAATTATTGGATTAACTGATTGGAAACAAGAATATTCTTTTGATGAGGGTATTGAGGAAACCATAGAGTGGTTTAAGCATAAGGACAATTTAAAATTTTATAAATCAAATATTTATAATGTCTAAAAAAATACAACTAGACGCTCCGAATGTCGGAGTATTGGAGAAAAAATATCTGAATAGGGCGATAGATAGTAACTATGTCTCATCTGTTGGTCCTTTTATAACAGAATTTGAAAATAAATTTTCTGCATATTTAGGTGTTAAAAGGGCTGTTGCAATACAAAGCGGAACAGCAGCACTTTACATGTCTTTATATGAGTTAGGTATAGGAAAAGGAGATGAAGTGATTGTTCCTGCCTTGACATTTGTAGCCACAGTGAATCCGATTATTTATGCCGGAGCCAAACCTGTATTTGTGGATGTAGATTTAGCGACTTGGAATATTGATACCAAAAAGATAGCGCAAGTCATAACCAACAAAACAAAAGCTATAATACCAGTGCACCTTTATGGCAATCCTTGTAATATGGTAGAAATTATGGCTATCGCAAAAAAATACGATCTTAAAGTTATAGAAGACGCTACGGAAAGCTTAGGAGCAAGGTATAAAAGTCAACATACTGGTACTTTTGGCGATTTTGGGTGTTTTAGTTTTAATGGAAATAAAATTATCACTACTGGCGGCGGAGGAGCAATAGTAGGACGTAACACGAAAAGATTACAACATATAAAATTTTTAATAAATCAAGCAAAAGATGAATCTAAATCGAGGGGGTGTTACCATTCCGAGATGGGGTTTAACTATAGGATGACGAATATTGAAGCGGCTTTGGGGCTCGCGCAAATGGAGAAGTTGAACAAATTTTTAGATAAAAAAAGGCTATACAACAGCATATATCGCAAAAAACTTAGAAATATCACGTCTATTCATTTTCAAGAAGAATATGAGAATGCACACAGCGCCTATTGGTTATCGTGTATAATTTTTAACAGGAAAATAAATATACCAACCCTCCAAAGTACGCTGAAAGCAAAAGGAATTCCAACAAGAAGAATTTTTATACCTCTTGTTGAATTTCCGCCCTACAAAAAATATAAGCGCACAGAGTGCCGGAATTCTTATTCTATTTACGAAAGGGGACTATGTTTACCCAGCTCTACATTGAATTCCGAAGATGATATACAGTACGTTTGTATGACGATAAGAGCGCTCACTGAATGAGGAACTTATTATGAGCTGTTATTTATGTGGTAGTAAAAAATATATAGAAGTACTGAACAAGAAAGATGGTTGTATTTGGACCGGGGCAAGCGATGAAGAAAAGAAGGAGAGAAGAGCATACGCATGTATTCTTCATCAGTGCCAAGTTTGCGGGCACGTGTACCAGTCCGTCGATGAGAATCTAAGAAGGATTTTGAACGAAATATATTTATCAAATCATGCGCAGGCCTCAACTCCTACCGGCGTCGGAAATTGGGGGCTAAAAAGAGCCCAAATCTTTCTTGACAAAATAGATGTAAAAAATTATGCATCAGTGGTTGAAATTGGATGTGCCGATGGATACCTATTACGGTGTTTGAAAGACAAAGGTCTAAAGAAATTAGTGGGGATCGAACCCTCAATCAGCAAAACCGAAGAAAGAGACGGCATTTTGTTTTTGAAAGAATTTGCAGATGAAAAATTAAAGCTTCCACAAAAACACGATCTTATTTTTTCGAATTCGGTTTTTGAGCACACAGAAGACATTAACAGTATTATTCGTTTTTGCAGAAATAATTTAAAAGAGGAAGGTGAAATATTTTTTACTGTTCCTAACGCCCAGCCCCGCTTAGAGGATGGTGATCCGGGATTGTTCCTGCATGAGCATGTTCATTACTATACCCAGCATTCAGCTTTTTACTTGCTGCAGAACAACGGGTTTGAGGTGTTAGAGTGCTCAACTACGAATGACAGTTTGGACGTAAGAGCGCGAGTGAATGGTAGTAATGCTATGAAACCGGCCCCTTTTATTGTATATGACGATTATGAGGCCAAACTCAAGCGTGTATTGCAGAAGGTGGACCGACTATTGGAGCAAGGAAATATTCTTGTCCACGGAGCTAACAATTCTTTGAATAATATGTTGGCATGGATGCATAAACCGTTTGATTTTACCCTCGTTGACAACGATGAAACCAAACATGGGAAGACATATTGCGGGCAGATTGTGCGTCCTTTAGTCGAGATCGATTTGTCTCATTACAATACTGTTTTGATTATTCCGGTAGCGTTTTACAATACTATAAGGAATGAATATGTTGAAAGAGGATTCAAAGGGAAGATCAAAAATATACTAAATCTGCCGGTATGAACCTTGATTCTTTGTCCAAACTCCAAGAGGATTTTACTAAGCACAATGTGCCGCGAACAGATTATCACATGCATACAAAGTGGACAGATGGCGCGCACAGTGTGAATACGATACATGAGGCAGCGATTGCGCGAGGACTTACCCAAGTACTTTTTAGCGAACATGCGCGCGCAGTGAGCGAAAGCTGGTTTTATAAATTTGCCGAAGAAGTTCACGCGCTGCCTAAAGAAAAATGCCGAGCGTTGGTTGGAGTAGAAACGAGAATAAAGGATTTTGACGGGACCCTAGATTGTGTAAAAAGCGTTTTTTCTCAATGCGAGCTTGTTCTTGCAAGCGTTCATCGATTTCCAGACGGAAAGGGAGGGGTGCGTTCCTTTGAAGAGGTTTCAAAAAAGGAAGCTGAAGAAATTGAGCTTCGGTTAGCAATGGCGGCATTAGATAACCCTTGCGTGCAAGTGCTTGCCCATCCATTTGGCATGTGTTATAAGCGTTATGATGTAATTCCTTCAGAAGCAAGTATTAGGGAGCTGATTAAAAAGGCGGCAAAAACCGGCGTTGCCTTTGAGATTAATGCATACTATCATCCAGATCCGTGGAAATTTATAAAATGGTGCCGCGAGATGGGGGCAAGGATTTCTCTTGGGTCTGATGCGCACAACTTTGAAGAAGTGGGCAATGTTGTAAGAATCTTAGAAGGTAAAAAAGCTATATGGAAAAGATAAGAGTCCTCGTTACGGGAGCAGGAAGCATTGTGGGACAAGGGATTATGAAATCTTTGCGGATTTCTTCGTTGCCAGTTATCATCGTTGCCGCCGATATCCACCCCTTGAATGCGGGATTATATCGCGCGGATGAGGCGGTGATTGTCCCAAAAGTGGAAGAAGATGGATCTTTGGAGAAGATTATGAATGCGCTAAAAGAGAAACATATTCAGGTAGTAATGGTTGGTTCTGAATTTGATTTGATGTTTTTTGCCGAATATAAACAAGAGATTGAAAAGGAAACGGGCGCGCTGGTTGTGGTTTCACCGCTTGAAACGGTACGTATCGCTGATGATAAATGGCTTACGGCAGAATTTTTACGCGAACATGGATTGCCCTGCGCCCCATCATATCTTCCTAAGAGCGCGGAAGATGCGATTGTAAAAGCAAATGAGTGGGGGTATCCAGTAATACTAAAACCCAGATCAGGAACATCTTCACGTGGATTGCACATCCTTCATAATGAAGGAGAGTTAGCGCGATTGTTTCCCACTGTATCAAATCCTCTTTTGCAAAAATGTATTGCTATGCCTAAGGCGGAGCTTGGCAGTGAATATACTTGCAGTATATTTCGGTGTAAGGATGGTAAGCTTTTTGGTCCTTTTACTGCGCGGCGAGTATTGCGTTCCGGAAGTTCATGGATTGTTGAGGTAGTGGAGCTTCCTGAACTCCATGTGCTTATGCGGCAAATTGGAGCAATGTTGTCGAGTTTGGGGTCGCTCAATGTTCAGTTGATGATCGGTAAGGATGGCCCAGTGCCATTTGAATTTAATGCGCGTTTTTCTGGAACAACATCGGTCCGTGCTCACTTTGGCTTTAATGAACCGGAGATGGTGCTCCGTAATTACTATCTTGGGGAGACGATCACTGCGCCGGCTATAAGAAAGGGCTTAGCTATTAGTTATAAGGAGGATGTATTTATTGACGGAGTAAACGCGCAAGAATTAAAAGAACCTTTTCCAAAAGGCAACATACAATCTTGGTTTTGAAGGAGAATATTTTATGCATACTTTAATTATTGCAGAAGCAGGGCCAAATCATAACGGCGATATTATCATTGCTAAAAAACTTATTGATGTCGCGACGGCTTCAGGGGCTGACGTGGTAAAATTTCAGACATTCAAGACCGATAAAGTTGTAACTGCTAATGCGATAAAAGCGAATTACCAGGTTGCGAATACAGGATCGAATGAATCGCAAGCCGAGATGCTAAAAAAGTTAGAGTTATCTATAGAGTTCCATCAAGAGCTCATTGCTCATTGCAAAGAACGGAATATTATTTTCATGTCTGCGCCATTTGACTTGGAGAGCATTGACTTGTTGTGTAAATTTGGTTTAGAAACCATTAAAATTCCATCCGGGGAAATTACTAATCTTCCCTACCTTCGTAAACTTGGTGCGCTTAAAAAGCGATTGATCATGTCAACTGGGATGGCGGAAATGGATGAAGTAAGGGCCGCTTTAAATATTTTAATAGAATCAGGAACACCAAAAGATGACATTGTTATTCTTCATTGTCATACCGATTATCCTACGGCCATGGAAGATGTAAATTTACGCGCTATGTGCACGATGAGAGATGTATTAGGCGTTCAGGTTGGGTATTCCGATCATACGCTTGGGATAGAGGTGCCCGTCGCGGCGGTTGCATTGGGGGCAAGGGTGATTGAGAAACACTTTACATTGGATAGATCTATGTCAGGCCCAGACCATAAGGCATCACTTGAACCGCATGAACTAAAAGCGATGGTGGCCGCTATCCGTAATATTGAAAAAGCGCTGGGCGATGGAGTAAAAAGACCTACGGTGGTGGAACGTGAGATTATGGCTATCGCGCGCAAGAGTATTATCGCTGAGCGCGATATACAGGCGGGAGAAGTTTTTACTCAAGAGAATGTTACAACAAAACGACCGGGGACAGGATTAAGCCCGATGGCATGGGATAAGGTAATTGGTAAAATTGCCACACGAAATTTTACTAAGGATGAAATGATAACACTATGAAACGAAAAATTGGTATTGTGACAGTGGCGCGTTCAGATTATGGCGTTTATCTCCCGATCCTGCGTAAGATAGTAGCCCATAACAATCTTGAACTTTTGCTGTATGTCAGTGGCGCTCATCTGGTGGAGAAATTTGGGAATACAATCAAGGCGATAGAGGAAGATGGTTTTCCGATTGCGGCGAAAATTCCTATGATATCAAAAGGCGATACGCCTTTTGATATCGCGCGTTCCATGGGAGTAGGGACGCAAAATTTTGCGCAGGTATTTCGTAACCATGCCCCGGACATCCTCGTTGTGCTTGGAGATCGATATGAGATGCATGCCGCCGCCGTAGCAGCGATTCCCTATCGAATTCCCATAGCCCATATTCATGGCGGGGAGCTCACTTATGGCGCATTGGATGATTATTTTCGACATTCCTTGACTAAATTCAGCCATTTACATTTTGCCAGCAGCGAGATATATGCGAATCGTATTAAACAAATGGGAGAAGAACCGTGGCGTGTTACGGTTTCGGGCGCTCCCGGACTTGATGACATAATGAATATGCCGCGTTTTTCAAAAAGTGAACTTGCAACAGCCTACGGCGTTAATCTTTCAAAGCCAACCTTACTGGTGACTTTTCATCCGGTAACCATGGAGTACGAATATACTAAAAAATATATTATAAATCTACTTAATGCGCTTGCGCATTTCTCAGAATATCATGTCGTGTTTACTTACCCAAATGAAGATGCGGGGAGCGCGATCATTATTGAAAAAATTGAGTCGTACGCCCGCAACCATCGCAACGCATATATCGTAAAGAATTTTGGCCATAAAGGGTATATTAGCATGATGGGACACGCAGCTGCAATGGTTGGAAATTCTTCCAGCGGTATTGTTGAAGCAGCTTCACTTAAACTGCCGGTTGTGAATATCGGGACACGAGAAGAGGGCCGTGTGCGCAGCGCTAATGTGATTGATGTGGGATATTCCGCAGAAAGGATTAAGGCGGGCATTGAGAAGGCGATTTCCCAGTCTTTTCAGTCCTCACTTCAGAATCTTGTTAATTCCTATGGCGATGGTAAGTCGAGTGAGCGAATCGTTGCCGTTCTGGCGGAGGTTAAGCTTGAGGGACTGATACCAAAGCGGTTCCACGATATTTTGCGGACATCACCTTCTCCGGTATAATGTATTTCCAATCTAAAACTATGGCTAACATCCGGATTATCCCGCGCCTGGATATCAAAGGATCAAATCTGGTAAAAGGTATTCACCTGGAAGGGTTGCGTGTTCTTGGCAAGCCAGAAGATTTTGCCCGTTACTATTACGAGAGTGGCGCGGATGAATTATTATATATAGATATTGTAGCTAGCCTTTATGGACGAAACAACCTGTTGCATATTGTGGAAAAAACCGCAAGTGAAATTTTTATTCCCCTTACAGTCGGCGGCGGTTTACGAAACATTGACGATATACGTACTATTCTACGGGCGGGCGCAGATAAAGTGGCGATTAATACGGCTGCATTAAGAAGGCCAGAGTTTATTCGGGAAGCGTCTCAAGAGTTTGGTTCTTCTACCATCGTAGTTTCTATAGAGGCGATGAGGCGGCCGGACGGAAAATACGAATGTTATACTGATAACGGCAGAGAGAAAACCGGTGTGGACGCGATAGAATGGGCTCGGCGGGCAGCGGAGTTGGGTGCCGGGGAAATTCTCGTTACTTCAATTGATAATGAAGGCACTGGAAAAGGATTTGACATAGAATTGACTCGACAAGTTACTGAATCGGTCTCCATACCCGTGATAGCTGGTGGAGGAGCAGGGTCCGCGAGTCATGTATGCGACATTATTATTAAGGGAAGGGTAGACGCGGTGAGTATGGCATCCCTTCTGCATTATAGTTTTCTGAAAAAATATAAATATAGAGAAAAATCATTTAGTGAAGGAAACACGAATTTCCTTCGTGGCAATTTAGGGTATTCCCGAGTGGACGGTATTGACTTACCAGAGTTGAAAGATTATTTAAATAATCGCGGCGTTCAGTGTCTTAAACACGAGATGACACCGGTGGCGGCTGTATGAATGCCAAATTTGTTGCAATTATTGATTATGGACTAGGGAATTTATTCAGTGTTCAGCAGGCCTGTAAAGCAGTTGGCATTCGTGCTATTATTACTGCTTCGCGGGATGATATTTTGCGGTCAGCGGGGGTCATTTTGACTGGTGTTGGCGCATTCGGAACTGCGATGGAACATTTGACAGAAAAAGGCCTTGTGGATGTGTTGCGCGAGTACGCTTTATCAGACAAGCCGCTTGTGGGAATTTGTCTGGGCATGCAGATTCTTATGACGGAGAGCTTTGAATTCGGACGACATGCCGGGTTGAACATTGTTCCAGGTACAGTAATGAAATTGCAAACAGCGCCCGGGGTGAAAGTGCCGCATGTGGGCTGGAACCAAATACAGGCAGATAAGGATATTGAGTGGAAGGGGACGCTGCTGGACGGGTTATCTAATGGCGCGGCAATGTATTTTGTACACTCATATTATGTTAAGCTCGAAAAGGAGGACGTTGTCTCTTCAATAACGCAGTATGGGCCAAATAAGTTTTGTTCGAGTTTTCAGTTTGATAATATTTTGGCTTTTCAATTCCATCCGGAATGCAGCGGCCAATATGGCCTCGAGATTTATAGAAATTTGGCAAAGAGAATATGAGCAATGAAATAAATCAGGAAACAAAATTCTCGAGTTCAGGTCTTCCACTAGAGGTGCGGTATTGTAAAAAATGTGTGGAATCAAATCAGCGGTTTATTGGTTCAGTTCCGCATTCCGACAGAAAATCCTCCAGAAAGGATACGATTATTTTTGATGCAGAAGGAGTGTGTTCGGCGTGCCGTTATTTTGAAAGGAAAAAAAATATAGATTGGGAAGAACGGGAACGCAAACTAGAGGCCTTACTGGACCATTATCGGCGCAAAGATGGTTACTACGACATTGTTGTGCCGGGAAGTGGCGGAAAGGACAGCTGTTACACGTCGCATATTTTGAAATATAAATATGGAATGAATCCTTTAACCGTCACCTGGGCACCGCATATGTATACCGATATCGGATGGAAAAATTTCCAGTCATGGATACATAGTGGGCTTGATAACGTTTTATTCACCCCAAATGGCAGAGTACATCAAATATTAACGCGGCTTGCCTTTGAGAATCTTCTCCATCCCTTTCAGCCGTTTGTGATAGGCCAATACAATCTTGCCCCAAAAGTTGCAATTGAAAAAAAGATACCCCTTATTATTTATGGTGATTATTATCCAGAGAAGGGGATTGGAAAAGAGATAGATTTTGCTAATAATGAAATGGATCAGAGTCTCTATTCAAAAAAAGACATAAAGGATATTTTTTTCGGCGGCGTTCCCTTGCAGGAACTCCCGAAATATGGTATTGAGTTTAAAGACCTTAACCCCTATCTGCCTGTCGATCACGATCTAGCAAGGGAAGCTCGGCTAAATGTGCAGTACTTGCCGTATTACTTAAATTATGATCCACAGCGAGCATTTTATTACGCCGTTGAACATACTGGTTTTGAAGTAAACCCGGACGGTCGTACGGAGGGGACATATACAAAATATCAGAGCCTAGATGATAAAGTGGATGGATTTCATTATTATACGTGGTTTATTAAAACTGGAAGAGGGAGAGCTACTGAAGACGCGGCGTTAGAAATTAGAAATGAACACATAGCGCGTGAAGAAGCAGTTGCTCTCGTACGACGATTTGACGGGGAATTCCCTAAAAAATACTTTAAAGATTTTCTACAGTATATTGGCATAACGGAAGAGCGTTTTTGTAAAATTATTGATGCCTTCAGACCGCCTCATCTATGGGAAAAAGTAAACGGAGAATGGAAATTAAGACAGCAAGTTTCATAGCATTTATATGATAGATGATTTGAACAGTTTATTTGTGGGTGAGGACTCGACGATTAAAGGGGCCATGAAGCAGATGGACAAGACAGCCAAAAAGATTCTTTTTGTTGCTGATGAAGATTGTCGACTCCTCGGAACTATTACCGACGGCGATATAAGAAGATGGATACTTATGGATGGTGATTTGCGCGAGAGAGTTGATAAGATATACAACAAGGAGCCGGTGTATATTGAAGATGGTATTTCAAAAAAAGATGTTAGAAAAAGAATGCTTGAGACGGGCGTTCACTCACTTCCGGTGGTGGATGGGGATAAGCGAATTATGAAGGTAATATTTTGGGAAGACGTTGCGGAAGAAAATATTGAAGAGATAAATAAAAAATATTCCGCGCTCAACGTGCCCGTTATTATTATGGCCGGAGGAAAGGGTAGCCGTTTAGACCCATTTACAAAGATTCTCCCCAAGGCATTAATACCAATAGGCGATAAACCAGCGGTGGAAGTGATAATTGATAATTTTTTACAATACATTGCCGGGGATATCTATCTTATTTTAAATCATAAAAGGGAGATGATTAAATCATATTTTGATAATAATTCTTTTAATTATAGAATTAAATATATTGACGAGGGCGAAGATCCGCTTGGCACAGTAGGAGGACTGCAATTCCTTCCTAAAGACTTTCCGGATACTTTTTTTCTTTCAAATTGCGATACGATTATTAAAGCGCGGTATGATGAGATATATACTTTTCATAAGGAGAATATGAACGACCTTACCATCGTAGGATCAATGCAGCAGACGGTTATTCCATATGGTGTTGTGAAAATAAATTCAGGAGGAGAATTAAGCGCGTTGGAAGAGAAACCCGCGTATGATTTTATAGCTAATACCGGAATGTATGTTTTGGAAAAAATAGTTTTGCAATATCTCCCCATAAAAGAGTTATGTGATATCCCCCATCTAATTAAAATGATAAGAGAAAGAGGGGGAAAAGTGGGTGTTTATCCTGTAAGTGAAAAATCATGGTCTGATATTGGTCAGTGGGAATCTTACGGAGAAACCGTAAAAGGGTTTAACTTATGAAGATGCCTTTAAATATTATAGGAATTATTCCCGCGAGAGGCGGGTCGGTAAGGGTCCCCCTTAAAAATATAAAACTGTTAGCAGGGAAACCGTTAATATCCTATATTATCTCCGCCGCTCTCCAAAGCAAATATTTACGGAGAGTTATTGTTTCTACTGATCATCCTGAAATAAAAAAGATTTCTTTGCAATATGGAGCCGAGGTCCCGTATGAACGACCAAAAAGAATTTCCGGCAGCAATGCAACATCTATCGTCGTTATTCAGCACGTTATCAGATCCATTGAGAAGGAGGAAGGAAAGAGGGTTGACATCGTTGTTACTCTCCAGCCGACTTCTCCGTTTTGTCGCGGTGCAGATATTGACGCATGCATATCACTTCTCATGAAGGGCAAAGCACTCTCATCGACCTTTTCGGCAGTAGAAATTCGTGAGAGACCTGAATGGATGTTCCGACTTAAAAAGGGTAATTACGCAGAGCCATACCTTTTCGGCACAATTCAAGGTAAAAGGACCGTTCGGAAATTTTATGAGAGGCTTTTCATTCCCAATGGTGGCATCTACGCCACAACGAGAGATACTTTATTTAAAGAGAACGCCATAATCACAAAACAAACAGCGCTATATGTAATGCCGAAGGAACGATCTATTGATATTGATGAAGAGATAGATTTTTCATTCGCGGAGCTTTTAATGGGAAGAGCTATACTTAGAAATGAAATTAAAGTATGAGTAAGTCTATTGATAAGACAATAATTGTTTCTGGACCTAAAAGATCCGGAGGGACGCTACTTACTCGTTTATTTGATTCTCAGCCCGGTATTATTCATTTTATTGATGAGGCTTTTTTTTGGGAGCATGTATATAATTATCAAGAAAGAGGTCAGGAGTCTTTATTTATTGATGCATTTAAGCACTTTGGTAGAGATGATTTAATGGAGTCTTTTATTGACCGTGATATATTACCTTGGCTCGGTGGAGTCATTCGCGGAATTGCTCCTGTAAAATATGAGGTAGATCTTCACTTTAAAAAGGAAGTGTTCCTTGATCATTTAGCTGGTTTAAAGAGATGCACGAGCATTCCCGAGATTTGGAATTGTTTAGTTAACGCTTATGCGCACTCCTTCCCTACAGATTATTCCGAGCGTGACACGGCGTATATGTTTATAGGAGATATGGGAAGGAGCATACTGTCTACAAAAAAAGTTAACCTTAAAAATTGTAGATGTATTTTTTTTATAAGAAACCCTTATCATGCACTTGACTCTCTTAAGAAAGCCCGAATGTTTAGTAGAGACTCGTTACTTGACAGAACAAACAGGAAAAGTAAAACGTTGCATCCGATTAATTTTGCCGAGGTTATTAAGGATTATTATTTTTTTTGGAATAACCGATCCGAGATAGTGGATGAGCGGACAGTGCTTATAAGATTTGAAGATTTAGTGGCAGAGCCGGAAAAAACGATGAGAGATATCGCTGATCACGTAGGTATTGAATTTACCGACAATCTGTTAAAGCCTACATTATGTGGGCAGCCCCATGGATACGGTAGTTCTTTTGAGCAATTAACAGGAGTGGGCAGATCAGTTCTTAGTAGAAAAATACAAGTACTGAATGAGAGTGAAATATCCTTTATTGGAAAGCATTTAAAACCAATATTGGATTATTTTGATTACAAAATGTAAGAAACCGGATCCTTTATGCAAGCAATAAAAAATGTCGTTATTTGGGGACTGTCAAATTATAATTGGTTATGGGTTCCTCTTGCCGAGGAGATAAAGAAACAATTGGAAGCGAAGATTCATTTCATTTGTAATACTCCCAAAGATATTGCATATTGGAAAAAACAGGATCGCATGGGGACGATAGATACTTTTATTACTCTTGATTTCTTCCCCTCCGAATATAATGATTGTTCTAACGAAGTTGAGGAAATATATAAAGAAGCAAGAGAATATGAGCATAGATACAAGACGCTCGTTATGGATACGCTACAAAGCGATAGGCATCTGGGGCGTGGTTGTTCTGCTGGCGGAATAGGGCATCCTAAATCTGAATTAAGCAATAACGCAACATATATAAAATCGGTAAACATGTTTAACAAAGCTATTCGTTTTTGGGAGGACTGTTTTGACAAGATCAACCCGGACTTAATTATCGGAATATCTTCCGGAGTTGTAGGAAAAACTTGTTCAGTGGTAGCAAGGGGACGTGGCATTCCGATTCGCGCTTTTACCTTTGCTAAGTATCAGTCATATTTTCATTGGGGGACTGACGAATATTATTCATTTCCGGAAATCAAACAGAAGTTTAAGATAATTGAAGATCCCGACCGACTTGTGAATGCTGAAGAAATTCGTGATCTAAAAAGGCTTCCCTGGTCAGATAAAAACTATCAGAGGTTCAAACGCGCTGGCTCAACCATTGCTTTTGTAGAAGAAATTTTGTTACAATTGAGAATTCATGCCAGCCGGAAATATAAAAAAATAGTCACGATGAGCAATTATAAATTATTTGAGAAAATTAAATCTGCATATAGAACGTATAGAGCTGTAAGAAATTTGGGAAGTGATACATTTATAGATCATAAGGGACTACGCGGCATGTCGTATGTTTTTTATCCTTTGCACATTGAGCCAGAGACGGCTTTGAGTTTGTTAAGTCCTGAATTTAATGAGCAATTGGCTCTTATTGAACTTATAGCGAAGAATCTGCCGGCGGGCACAATTCTTGTTGTCAAAGATCATCTTGGAGGTATAAGTAGGAGGCCGAGGGATTTTTATTCAACTATTTTGGGTATTCCTAATATAGTAATGGTTTCGCCTTCATCTTATGCGCTCGATATAGCAAGGAATGCACGATGTGTAATAGTCATTGCCAGCACAGTGGGCACCGAGGCAGTCATACTGGGTATACCCGTTATCTCGTTTGGTATTCATAATAACTTTAATTTTTTGCCATCAGTGCATGTGGTTGAGTCATGGAAAGAATTAAGACCCCTTTTGTTTAACATATGCTGTAGTGAAGATACAGAGGAGAACAAAAAGCGACGGCAAGAAGACGGTAAGAGGTATCTTGCTGCACTCAAAGCCTCGTCGATAGATTTGCATTGGAGTGATTACGCTTCCAAAGATAGAGAACCCGCGACTAAAAGAGAAGTTGAGGTAATATATGGATCGTTTATTGGATCATTAAATCATTAAAAATGAATTCTCCTCCGCGGGCAAAATCTTTTTTTTCGTATTTTAGGGTATTTTTAGATTTGGCAAAATGGAAATTCCTCCTCTTGCCATTTTTAATGTTTGTTGCCGGTCTTTTTGAGGGTGTTGGAATTGTCCTGTTTTTTCCTCTTTTGGCGCGTTTGCAAATCGGGGAAGAGACGAATGGGAGCGCATTTTTGGAATTATTTTCATCAGTGCTTCGTGCATTGCACATGGACACTCTTACGGGAATCCTACTTCTCATAAGTCTTGTTTTTATATTCAAATTCTTCTTTACATTTATCCAGGATATTATTGCCCAACGTATTACACGAGACCTTTATAGAACCGTGTCGAGTCGTATCATTAGGGGATGGGCCAACGCTGATTACCGGCTGCTCTATCTTCAAACCTCTACAGGGTACTTTATGAACATTCTTGCTTCCGTACTCTGGACATTTTTAGGCGCATTTCAGAATTACGGTGGGGTGCTCGTGAGCCTTATCTTTATTACGGTGTATCTAGGATTTTCTGTGCTTCTTGATTGGAGAATTACCCTGAGCGCAGTTGGGGCTGGAATGGTGGTATTTATTCTTTTTCGGAGGTTTATGACACTAACCAAGCAATATTCACTTCGCGTAGTCAAAGAAGATGAACGCTTACAAGGCGGATTGGTAGAATTCATGCAGTTTTATAAATATTTGAAATCCACGAGTCGTATTTCCACTACGGGACAGTATTTGGAAGACATTATCCATCGTGCTACTCATTTGCGTTTCAAGATTGCGATCATTGGTGGATTCCTTGCAAATCTGCCTGAATCACTTGCAGTGATTCTTGTTTCACTGTTGCTTTATGTTGAAATTGCATTTTTTGGTAAGGAATTTTCACTCATTGCTGTACTCATCCTGCTGTTTTATCGTACGTTCATGCGTGTCGTGACGCTGCAGTCAAGCTGGCAAAAGTTTTTGAGCGGCAGTGGCGCGCTCAAGGTGATTCCGGAGGCTCTTGAAAAAATTGCCAAGCTCAAAGAACAAGGCGGGATAATCAAGAAAGATAAACTGGATAACGCAATCAGGTTTCATAACGTGAGTTTTTCCTACGACACGAAGTTAATTCTATCTTCGATCAGTATGGAGTTTAAAAAAAATACCGTGGTCGCACTTGTGGGCGCCTCGGGGGTTGGAAAATCAACCATTGTTGATTTGGTAAGCGGCATCCTGAAACCAACTACGGGTGAAATTATGTTTGATAGGATTCCGTATCAGAATCTTGATGTGAGCTGGTTGCGTCAGCATATCGGTTATGTAACACAGGAAATTACTATGTTTAATGGTACGATCGCAGATAACATTTCATTTTGGGATGACCGACCGAAGGAAGACGTGATGCGGCGGGTCGAGGAGCAATGTAGAAAGGCATATTGCACTGACTTTATTGAACGCTTACCATTTCGGTATGACACAATGGTTGGTGATCGCGGCATCAATCTTTCAGTAGGCCAGCGCCAGCGAGTGGCCATTGCTCGTGAACTCTATCGCGGCCCAGATATTATTGTGTTTGACGAGGCGACAAGCGCGCTGGATACGGAGTCCGAACAATATATTCAGAAAAGTTTGGATGCCATTAAAGGCACCAAGACGATAATTCTTATTGCGCATCGTTTGTCAACGATTAAAAACGCGGATTATCTTTATGTAATTGATCAAGGGCACGTGCTTGAGGAAGGCACTTTTAAAAATCTATATGAGAATCGTAATAGCAAGTTTCATCAAATGTCCGTATCACAACAAATTTAAAGGATTATGGCAGTATATTTCGCAACTAATGATGATCGTGGCCGATGGGATGCGTATCTTGATAGATATTCGGCACAACCATCGATGAATTATTATGTCTGGAAGGAGATTCTTAAAAAAAGTTATGGGGTAGACACTTTTTTTATATTCGCAGAAAACAGCGCTGGAGAGATTTGCGGGGTATGCCCTGGCTACTTTGCAAAGACGCCGGGAGGGAGAGTATTCTATTCACTGCGATTTGGATTGATTGCCGATAATGCAAGCGTTAATGAATTGTTTACCTTTTTAATACCATGGTGTAAAGCGCAAGGAGCCACTGCGGCGGTAATTAGTTCCGGCTACACGCGAGTGGCGACTAGTATTGAAGGATATAGTAAAAAAACAGTCTGTATGGGACTTGCCTCTTCTGAAGAAGAGGCCTGGCGCGCCTTGAGCAACAAGACGCGCAACATGATACGGAAAGCGATAAAATCAGGCCTCATTGCCGAGTACGGATTGCAAAACTTACGGGAATTTTATAAGATATACAGGCAGCGGATGCTTGGAAAAGGCATCTCAATCCATTCCTATGAGTTTTTTAAAAATCTTACTGAGCAATTAGCTGATCGAGTTGAACTAATTGTGGCAAAATCTAGCAACGAAGTAATTGGAGGGATATTAAATCTCTTAAACAAAGATTGCGCGATTTACCCTTTTCAGGCTTATCGCACTGGTACAGAACAGTACGCCCCGACTCAATTTCTTATTTGGGAGACAATGAAGCTCTGTATTAAAAACGGAATCTCAATATTGGATATGGGAGAATCGCGAGAAGGAAGCGGTGTATATCAATCAAAGGTTAATTTTGGAGGCATTCCGCGAGAACTGTATTACTACACGCCACTTAGGCAGAATATAAAAGAAAAAAGTTTTTGTCTCGCAAAGATTTTTGATGCTGTAGCGGCTGTGGGTATCGCGCGAGGCCCCTTATTTTTGAGGAGGAAAGTAGGAGTATGGCGGAAAAAACATGGAAGGATTATTTAGTATGAAGGATATTATCAATCGGTTTATTACAATACAAGCTCGCCATGGGATTTTTTTTAGATCTGAGGTGACTTCAGAATTGTTAATTCAAAATAATAATTATGTTTTTAAACAAATACCAAAAGAACTGTTTGCAAAAGATCCTATATTTGATGAAAAGAATAGAATAGAGAAATTTTATAATCGCTTAAAAGATGGGCATCATTATTGTTATGGATTTTTTGATCAGGACAATGCAGTAGTATTTTATATGTGGATTTCATATCCGGAAAGCACTTCAATATTAGTACCCTGGGTATTCAAGACAAAATTAGTTGTTAAACCTTGCACCGCATATATATGGGATTGCTTTACTGCACCCCAGTACAGGCGGCGGGATTTATATAAGAAAGGATTGTTGAGAGCGAAAGCTTTGTGTGCTCAACAAGGCGTTGAACAGGTATATATTGACTGTACTAACGATAATATTGCTTCACAAGCCGGGATTAATTCGGCGGGATTTAAAATTTTTTTTGCATATACTGTACGGCGTGTAGGTGCTCTTAATTTTGTAAACCAAGATGCAAGAAAAGGTGTTACGGTTGTGTTATCTGGGAAAGGGTATAATATAGTATTATGAAAATAATTTCAAAATTTAAAACCCTCCTCATGAGAAACCCAACAAAAGCAAATTATAAGTTTGTTTTAAGAGACTGGATGGGCTTGCGTGATTTAGACGCGCTGGCAGGGGTTTTAGAATCAAAGCGTTTTTCGCAAAATCTTGAGCCAATTCTGATGGATCGGCCAGATGCAAAAAAGATTTTAGTTTTTTCTCCACATCCAGATGATGATGTGCTATCTTCCGGAGGAGTATTGCTCAAGTGTATTAAGCAGGGCGTTAATATAAAAGTAATCTACATAACATCCGGGACAAATCCTAATAGCCAGGATTCTGATCGGCAGGTATTAGAGGACGAGACTATGAGAGTAGCGCGACAATTTGGAACTAATGTGGAATTCTGGAGGTATGACAAAAAATCAATACCGTTAGACGAAAAAATATTGCAAAAATTTAGAAGCGCTGTAAAAACATTCCAGCCGGAGGCGGTTTTTATTCCATTTTTAGCTGATGATCACATAGATCATAGAGAGTGCAGTAAATTGTTCTACGAAGCTTTTAAAGGTGAAAGGTCTTCCAAGTTTGAAGTGTGGGCTTATCAGGTTTATTCCACAGTACTGCCGAATGTAGTTGTAGATATTACTGACGTGATGGACCAAAAAATAGAGTTAATAAACATTTGGGAGAGTCAAAAAAGAAGTAGAGATTGGGCGCATTATATTAAAGGACTTAACGCGTTTAATTGCCGATTTTTAAAAACAAATCAAGCGCGGTACGCGGAAACATTTTTTGTCGTGCCCGGACATGAGTACATTGCATTGTGTAAAAATTATTTTGATTAATATGCAAATTCCAATGCTTAATTTATCGCGAGAGTACGAATGCATGAAAGAAGATATTGATACGGCAGTCCAGCGTTGTTTTGTCCATCAGCACTGGATTCTTGGTAAGGAGGTTGAAGAGTTTGAAAAAGCAGCTTCACATTATTTAGGGTCAACACATTGTATTGGAATTTCGTCTGGTACCGATGCGTTGGTGCTCAGTTTACGAGCTTTAGCCTTGAAATTAAAAGGCAAGGAATTTTTTGATTCATCTGATGAAATTATTACCACACCATTTACATTTATCGCCACGAGCGATGCAATTCTCCGTGCGGGCGCTACGCCGGTATTTGTGGATATCGACCCACGCACATTTAATATTGATCCGGCAGCGATCCGTAGTTATCTCGAGCGTAGTCCTGCAGGACAGGTGGTGGGAATCGTTCCGGTGCATCTGTACGGACAGCCGTGCAATATGGATGCAATTATGGAAGTGGCAAATACATACAAATGTTTTGTTCTAGAAGATACGGCGCAAGCATTTGGAGCACGATGGCGCAATCAAAAAGTTGGCACCATCGGGACAATGGGAGCGTTCAGTTTTTTCCCTTCCAAAAATCTGGGCGCTTGCGGTGATGCTGGAATGATCGCAACTGATGATAAAATTTTGGCGGAATATGTACGCATGCTTTTACAGCATGGGGGAAAAGATAAATATAATCCGGAGCACATTGGATATAATGCGCGATTAGATACCTTGCAGGCAGCAATCCTGCTTGCGAAATTACCCCATGTGGATGTATTTAATGAAAAACGCCGTGCAGTTGCGAAATGGTATGATGCAACCTTGCAATCAGTCTCCGGGACGGAGATTCCATACCAAGCAGAGGGTGCTCATCATGTTTTTCATCAATACACAATCAAAGTTAATCCAGACAACCGTAGCCAACTCTGCGAGCGTTTGTTGGCGCATGGAATCTCTACCAATGTTTATTATCCAAAGCCACTACACACCATGGTGGTTTTTGGAGCTGGGCGTAGTAGAGTCGGGGGTAGTCTTGTTCACGCTGAGGAAGCTGCAACGCATGTTCTCAATTTGCCCATGGGTCCATTTCTAACTCTGGAGGAATGTACGACAGTAGCTCAGGCGATTACACAGGAGCCATGATGTCGGATGTAATTATTGCCAACATATGGAGAATCAATCCTCAAGTAGACAATTCGTTTTTATATTCCGTTTTTTTAGCGGGTTGCGTTCTGTAAAAAATGGAATATGGAATCCGCAGGGTGTACCCGCGATTTATAAACTCTTAGAACATGCCGCGCGGCAGGGAAAAGAGAGTACCGTGTTGCTGTTCTGTAAAACACCTAGGGAGAGCGCAGAGATACGTCGCGTCATGGAGCATAGGATTAACGCATTGTCAGCGATTACTTTCGTGATCATCCCATTTTACTCTTTAACTGGCGTTTTAAGAATTGACGCGCTGGTTACAAATTTCATCCATTCCATTATTGCGGTATGGCGCGTTTATAAACTACGACCGAGCCTTGTCTATTGTGATCGCGCACATTTGGGATTGGGCGCAATCTTTGCATGGGGTACGCATTTCAAGGTGGTAGTACGGATGCTTGGAGTTGCGCGTTTGGGAGAGTTGTATGAGCGTTGCAGAAACGCAATCCTTCACCCGATTCAATATTTCGCCATACGCGCACCGTTTTCTTATGTTATCTGTTCAAAAGATGGTAGTCCGGTTTCATATGTGCTGAAAGCATTTTTAAATAAAAAGGTGCCGCATGTTATGTTACTCAATGGTGTAGATGAGATTTCGCGGGCCGATGTAGATCATATTTTACACGATCCGGTGCGCATTCTTTTTGTGGGGCGCCTTGATTCTGATAAAGGGTGTTTGGAATTTATTGAAGCATTGCGATTAATGCGCGAGAGACGGACGTCTGTCAGGTTCACCGTCACTATGGTTGGAACGGGAGTGCTTGAAGGAGAGGTGAAGAGTCGCCTTGCGCGTTATGGTTTGAATGGGGCAGTTATACTTGCTGGACACGCTTCCCATAGCGAGACACAGCGTTTTTATAATAATTCGGATATCTATGTATCACTAAATACGCTTGGCAATTTGAGCAATACCGTGCTGGAGGCATTAGTCGCCGGAATATGTACAATTGTGCTTAAAGGTGATAGGATAGTTGACACTGATACGGATGAGCTCCTACCGGAAGATATAGTGTTGCGAGTAGATCGCATGCGCATTGCAGAAGATCTGGCGGTCAAAATTGCGGATTTATTAAATCACCCTGAACGCATCCAAGAGTGTGCGCGGCGCACCAAGGTATTAAGCAATACTATTTTAGAGAGTTGGAAATCACGCATTGCGCGGGAGTGGACATTGTTAGAGAATATATGTCGAAATTAGACGCACCGCAAGTAGGTCTTATTGGTCTGGGATATTGGGGAAAAAATCTTTTGCGCAATTTTATTGAATTGGGAGTTTTAAAATATGCCTGTGACACCTCGGATGAGATTATTGCACAGAGAATCGCAGAGGCCCCCGACGTGCGCTATACAAAAAAGCCAGAGGATCTTTTTAATGATCCCGAAATTGAGGCCATTGCAATTGCCGCTCCCGCTGTTATGCATTATGCGTTTGCGCGTCAGGCGCTGGAGGCAGGTAAAGACGTTTTTGTTGAAAAGCCCCTCGCACTGCGGGTGGAGGAGGGAGAATCTCTTGTACAAATTGCTCGCGCGCGAAATAAAATTTTGATGGTTGGACATCTTTTGCAATATCATCCGGCAATGCGCGCATTATATACCCTGGCGCGCAGTGGTGAACTTGGTAATCTCCGTTATTTGTATTCCAATCGTCTCAATATTGGAAAGCTTCGCACAGAAGAAAATGTGCTTTGGAGTTTTGCTCCGCATGACATCTCAATCATGCTCTCTATGGTCGGCGAGGAGCCGAAGGAAGTGCATGCCTGGGGCGGCGCGTATGTTAGTGAAGCAATACATGATACTACATTGACGCTCATTTCATTTCAAAATAGTATAAAGGGCCACGTGTTTGTCAGTTGGCTGCATCCTTATAAAGAGCAACGGTTTGTGGTGGTGGGGTCCAAAGCGATGGCAGTATTTGATGATTGTGCAGAGAACAAACTTTGCCTTTATCCGCATACCATTGAGATGAAAAACGGTTTTATTCCCATTGCTCATAAAGCAGAACATCGGGTAATTGAATTTAATGATGCCGAACCCCTCAAAGAAGAGTTAACCCATTTTCTTGAATGCGTGCGTGAACGCAAACTGCCTCGAACTGATGGAGAGGAAGGATTGCGGGTGTTGCGCGTTCTTCAACGTGCCCAAGAGTCACTTATTTCATAATCTATGACAAATACCGTTTCACCATTTTTCGTACACGGATCTTCCTATGTAGATGAATTGGTGACTATAGGAGAGGGTACGAAGATTTGGCACTTTTCGCATATACTTGGGGGAAGTGTAATTGGAAAATCATGTGTGATCGGACAAAATGTTATGATTGGGCCGGATGTGACGATAGGAAATCGTTGTAAAATCCAAAATAATGTTTCCCTTTACAAAGGAACTATGCTGGAAGATGAAGTCTTTTGCGGTCCCTCATGCGTGTTTACCAATGTAATCACTCCTCGGGCGTTTATTGAGCGAAAAGATAAATTTCGTCCTACGCGAGTTCGGCATGGTGCGACGATTGGTGCGAATGCGACGATTTTGTGTGGGGTTACAATCGGACGGTATGCTCTTATTGGTGCCGGAGCAGTTGTAACTAGGGATGTGCCGGATTATGCATTGGTGCGCGGAGTTCCTGCAAGACAAGCGGGGTGGGTATGTAAATGCGGCGTGCCGCTCCAAACGGATGATGTGCTTATATGTATAGACTGCAAAAGCAGGTATGTAGTTAAAGAAGGCAAGTTGGTTGAAGTATGAAATTTTAAAGGAGTTCCGGTAGAGCGCGTGCGGCAGATTGATACCCCGCACACTATGTTGTAAGATAAATTATCCGATCGTGAACGTTTTCAATATACCTATGGCTTCTTTTTTCAAGAAAACAATTCTGGTGACCGGTGGTGCGGGTTTTGTTGGTTCGCATTTATGCGATGCGCTTCATGAAGTTGGTCACGAAGTACTTTGCCTTGACAATTTTTTTACCGGCTCAAAAAGCAACATCCGTCACCTACTGGGGAGCGAGCGCTTTGAATTGATTCGGCATGATGTAAATATGCCAATGTCTTTTGAGGTAGATGAGATTTATCATCTTGCGTGTCCGGCCTCTCCTTACTATTATCAGATTGATCCGGTGCAGACGGTAAAGACCAATGTTCAGGGAATGATTAATGTTCTGGAGCTGGCCCGGCGATTAGGTGCCAGAGTAGTGCACGCTTCTACCTCTGAAGTATATGGTGACCCGGCAGTTCATCCACAAATCGAAGAATACCGCGGCAATGTGAATGTATTGTCACCGCGCGCTTGTTATGATGAAGGAAAGAGATGCGCTGAAACGATTTGCTGGGATTATCGGCGACAATATAATGTTGATGTGCGCGTGGCGCGGATTTTTAACACTTACGGACCACGGATGGCATTTGATGATGGACGAGTTGTATCTAATTTTATTGTTCAGGCGCTAAGAGGCAGGGACATCACTATTTTTGGAGATGGAACGCAGACGCGCAGTTTTCAATATGTAAGCGATTTAATCGCTGGCTTGACGGCATTGATGGAGGTAAAGGATTTTTATGGGCCAGTTAATATTGGTAATCCAGAAGAGTATACAATTCTTAATTATGCCAAGAAGATTTTAGGGCTTATCGGTTCTACGAGCCAGATTAAATTTTTACCCCTCCCAGCTGATGATCCCAAGCAACGCAGACCGGATATTTCTCTGGCTAAATTAAAGCTGAATTGGCAGCCGACTGTTCCAGTAATAGAAGGAATGAAAAAGACCGTGGATTATTTTAAGGGAATCCTGAATGATCAACCGTCAATAGTATTCAATAACCGGAAAATGCCAATGCCTCGCCTGGGATCATTTAACGGTCACCCTTCTCCTAAGGATATTTTGTAATTTTTTACAATGCACTCCTTTGTGGCAGTAAAAAATCAATATTGCGCGGTTGAGCTTGAAAATCATTATTCTGGGTATGGTAATGTCCGCACCAAAGCAGACAAAGTGATCTATATCAAAGGCGCTCCGCGACTTTACCAGCGCAATAGTATTTCCGGAATTGCCCAAGATGAGGTGTTTAAAGAGGAGGGAAATGAAAAATCTGCTCCATTGGTGCAAGAATTGTTGAAAGAACGGGATAGTAACAAATGGGGAAATTATCTTGCCGGAAATTTTTTTATAATAGTGAAAGATGACGCAAATTCGCAGTGCCATATTATTACGGATTTGGGCAATTCTTTTCATCTTTATCAAAGCCGATTTATCGACGGAAGCGGGATCGCTTTTTCGACTGATGTTGATCGTTTAGCTTTGATAACTGGCAGGAATGACGATGTTGATTATACCTCTATTGCTGAATATATGATAAATGTTTCAATGACCTACCCTTATACTGCATATCTTGGGATAAAAGAAGTTTCTTACGCTTCCTGCATAAGAATAACACATGATCGGGAAGTATTTGCATCAGAGTTTCAATATTGGCAGCCATCCTGCCGCAACAATGAGGGGTCAAGCGATATTCAAGGATTATCGCAAGAACTGCGTAAAGGTATTTTAAACGCAAGCGAAGGTATTTTGGATGGTAAAAAAAATGTTGGGCTGTTTTTGAGCGGTGGAATTGATTCCCGCGCTCTTGCCGGTTTGATGGCACATTTTGAAATTAAAGGTAAAGGCATTACTGTAACCGATGTAGAAAATACAGAATCCGGCATTGCCCGCGAGGTTGCGAAAGTAAATGGTCTTGAACACGAGCTCTTTTTAAGAGACCCCGAATACTATCCTCATGTAGTGGGTTCGTATATTGGTTTGGAAGGGCCGCATTCTACATTCACTCGCGCGGTGCATTTAGGATTTTTGGATAGCATCAAATCCTATGGATTTGATGCGGTGCTTGGGGGATACATGTCGGATACACTTTTAAAACTGCATGAAGCAAATGTAACTGGAAAAATTTTTCTTGGTAGGCATTTGGGCCCACTTGAGAAATTTGATCCTACAGATTCTACATATCTTAGGGGAGGGAAAGAATACATAAAAAGATTTTCTTTTTTATTTAAGCCGGATATTTTGGATGAAGTGATAAAAAGAAGAAAAGAAACCATGGAGTATTGGAATAACTTAAGAGAAGATGGATCGGCCTGGGAATGGAGTTGGATGTGGCCGTTTTCAAGAAATCAGCATAATGCGAATTTAACAACAAATATTTTTAATTATTCTTCTTTTGAGGTATTTACAGATCGTTCTGTGATTGAGATTGCTCGCGTTGCTTCACAGAAAATAAAAATAAACGGAAAATTATTTAATAAAGCAATGTGGCCGTTTTTGAGAAAAACAGCGCATATTCCAAACGCGGTGACTCAACTTCCTTTATTTAGGTCTTCATGGCTGAATGAGATTATTATTACTGCAAAACATCTCCCACCGCGCCGATGGATGTTTAAAGCGCCGCTTGAAATGTGCGCTTCAAATCCAATCGCCACCTACGGCAGTTGGCCAGACCTGGCCAGACTTTGGGGAGCGAGTGGAGTGTTAAAGGAATTACGGTCGGAGTATGATGCGTTTGATCTTGAAAAAGAAATTATGTTTCCACATATTAAGTCTGTTTTTGATTTTGATTTGTATTCAGGATTATCAAAAAGGCATGTGCAGCATATTATGTATACAATGCTACATTTTGACCAATGGAATAAACGACGCATCTCTTTATGCCATGATTATGCTGCGAAGCGGTAGAGTATATTAGTTCCAATGAAGTATGACAAAAGTTTATGTTCTGCAGGATGGAAAGTACTACACGCGTAATGGCGAGGCATTTGTATTTCCATTGATGTATAATCGTGGGCGATTAAAACATTATGGAGTAACACTTGAATTTTATTCATCGATTTCTCCTAAACTTTTTGATTGTGATGTGCTTTGCCTGGGCAGTGAGTTTTTCAAATCATGGTGGGAAGAATCTAAAAGAGAAGATCTTTTTAAATTTCTTGAAGATGCGAAGCGGAAAGTTGGTCGGGTGGTTTGGTTTGATACGGGTGACAGTACCGGGTCTGCCAAATTTATGGTCTTGCCGTATGTGGATTATTACGCGAAAAATCAAGTACTGAAAGATCGGCAGGGATATAAGAAAAAGTACTATGGTTCACGGATTTTTACTGATTTTTATCATCAACAATTTGAAATTAACGATCAAGACCCGGGCGCGCCGCATCTTAATCATATCCCCAATGAAGAAGATTTAAAGAAAATAGGTATCGGATGGAATTATGGATTAGCTAATTACGGTTATTATGGTGAAGCACTTGGAAAAATTTGGCATAAATTTGGTGTGCTTCCCCGATTTTATCCCCACCGCTGGCATAAGCCGTCAGCTAAAAGGCCAGTCTTATGCAGCGGTCGCATTGGAATGTCCTACTCAAGAGAGACGGTTGGTTGTTCACGTCGCGAAATTAAGCGTTTGTTAAACGGTAAGATAGTTATGGACCGTTTACCGAAGAAAGAATATTTTAAAGAGCTATGCCAATCCATTTTTGCGATTTCTCCATTTGGATTTGGGGAGATTTGTTATCGCGATTTTGAAATTATAATCTGCGGATCAGCCATGATCAAGCAAAATATGGATCATCTTGAAACCTGGCCGGATCTCTGGATTACAGGGCAAACCTATCTGCCCTTTGTTTGGAATCTTTCAGATTTTGAGCAACAGATGGAGTATGCTTTACAACATCCGCAAGATATGATAGAATTGGCGCGTAACGCGCAGGAGGAGTATAAGAGGGTACTTTGCACTGATGAGGGGCAGGAGGAGTTTTGTCGTCGTTTTATTAACATCATCAAAGCATAAATTGTATGATCGGTATGAAAAAAGCCCTTATTACCGGTATCACCGGACAAGACGGCAGTTATTTAGCCGAGTTGCTGTTAGATAAGGGGTATGAGGTGCATGGTATTATCAGGCGGGCCAGTACTTTTAATACCTCGCGTGTTGATCATATTTTCCAAGAGTTACATGAAGAAAATAAGAAGTTTTTTTTGCATTATGGCGATTTGTCTGATGCCAGCAATCTTTCTCGATTGATCGAAAAAATCCAGCCTGACGAAATTTATAATTTGGGCGCGCAGAGCCATGTACGGGTCAGTTTTGATATTCCGGAATATACAGCTGATATTGACGGATTGGGAGCAATTAGGATGTTAGATGCCATTAAGGAAAGCGGTATTAAAACAAAATACTATCAGGCGTCGTCATCGGAGATGTTTGGGAAAGCTCTGGAAATTCCGCAAAAAGAGACTACGCCATTTTATCCTCGAAGTCCCTATGGCTGCGCGAAAGTGTTTGCCTATTGGGTCACAAAAAACTATCGTGAAGCGTACGGTATCCATGCTTCCAATGGGATATTATTTAATCATGAGTCTCCTCGACGCGGCGAAACATTTGTTACCAGAAAAATTACCCGTGGATTATCCAGAATAAAATTGGGTGTGGATGAAAAATTGTATCTTGGAAATTTACACTCAAAACGGGATTGGGGGTATGCCAAAGATTTTATGGAAGGTATGTGGCTTATGCTTCAACAACCTACAGGCGATGACTATGTGTTGGCAACCGGGGAATCTCATTCCGTGCGTGAATTCACAGAAGCCGCTGCCAAGCAGCTTGAAATTGATTTGGTTTGGGAGGGAGATGGAATTAATGAAAAAGGAATTGACCGAAAGGCAAATAAGGTAATTATTGGCATTGATCCGCGATATTTTCGACCTGCTGAAGTGGATGCACTGCTTGGTGATTTCTCAAAGGCGAAAAAGATTTTGGGTTGGGAACCCAAAGTCAAGTTTGATGAATTGGTCAAAATCATGGTCGATGCGGATTTTGCCAACGAAAAGCACTTAAATAGATAGCGTATGATTAAATTAGTCAAATCGTCGTTTTATAACGAACCAGAAACCAAAAAAAAGTTGCTTGCATTTTTGGCAAAAGCAGAAATTTTGAGTATGAGCGCCGAGTGCGCGAAGTTCGAATATGGGTTTGCAAAAAAACAGGGTAGAAAATTCGCTGTCTTTGTCAATAGCGGGAGCAGTGCCAATCTGGCCCTTATACAAGCTTTACTTAATCTCGGCCGGCTCAAAAAAGGTGACCCGATTGGATTTTCAGCCTTGACATGGGCAACCAATGTGATGCCGCTCATACAATTGGGCCTCCATCCTGTGGCTATTGATTGCAGACTGGATACGCTGAATGTTTCGTGGAAAACTCTTAAAGATCAGATTGCGTCTGTGAAGACTGTTTTTCTGACCCATGTGTTGGGGTTTAGCGATAATATCGTGCGCATGAAAGAGTTTTGTAATGAGAACGAAATATTACTGTTGGAAGACAATTGCGAAGCCCTTGGATCGAAGGTGGATGGCAAGTTGTTGGGTAATTTTGGCATGGCTTCGACGTTTTCTTTTTTCGTCGGACATCATTTATCAACAATCGAAGGTGGAATGATTTGTACTGATGATGAGGAATTGGCGGACATGCTGAAAATGGTTCGAGCACACGGCTGGGACAGGAATTTGGGTGAGGCAAAAAAGCAAGCGTTACGGAAAGATCACAATGTTGGTGAACATTATGCGCGATACACGTTTTACGATTTAGCTTTTAATATAAGGCCAACGGAGATCGGCGGATTTTTGGGTAATGAACAGCTTCAATATTGGGACGAGATTGTTGCAAAACGCGCTTTGAATTTTCAGCAGTTCCAAAAAGCCGCAGAAAATAATCCTGATTTACTGCCGCTTCATGTTCAGCATATGGATTGTATATCGAATTTTGCTATGCCAGTGGTGTGTAAAGATAAGGAGGTGCTTGAAAAATACAAAAAAAGATTTGAAGATAATAGGGTAGAGATCCGTCCGATCATTGCTGGCGATATGACGCAGCAGCCATTTTACAGAAAATATGTTTCTTCCGGAGAACATTGTACGAATGCTCGTTTTGTTCATCAAAATGGATTTTACTTCTGTAATAATCCAGAATTGACGGGTGAAGAAGTGGATATTTTACATTCATTGCTTCTTCCGTAGCTGGCAGAAAAAGAATAAATAATTGTATGGATAAGAAAAGTAAAATTTATATTGCCGGACATACCGGCATGGTGGGATCAGCAATTGTGCGGAAGTTGCAAAAGGATGGGTTTGAGCATCTAATCTTAAAAACAAGAGATGAGGTAGATCTTCTGGACCAGGAAGCCGTTCGGCCCTCTTTTTTACAAGAAAAACCAGATTACGTTATTGTGGCAGCGGCTCGTGTGGGAGGGATTAAGGCAAACATAACGTATCCAGCGGAGTTCCTGTATGAAAATCTGATGATCCAAAACAATATTATCTGGCTAGCACATGAGCAAGGTGTCAAGAAACTTCTCTTTTTAGGGAGTAGTTGTATTTATCCGCGAGAATGCCCCCAGCCGATGAAGGAAGAATATTTTATGGATGGTAAGCCGGAGTCCACGAACGAGAGTTATGCTTTGGCTAAAATTGCCGGCATGAAGCTATGTGAGTATATCTATATGGAATTTAATAAGAAGTTTATCTCCTGTATGCCGACCAATATCTATGGAAAAAATGATAATTTTGATTTAGAATCTTCCCATGTTATCCCGGCCTTGATAAGGCGAATGCATGCGGCAAAAATGAATAGTGCTAAAGAGGTTGTTATCTGGGGGAGTGGCAACAGTAGGCGAGAATTTTTGCATGTTGATGATCTGGCTGACGCTATTTATTTTCTTATGCAGAATTACGATGGGAAACAATTTTTAAATGTCGGGACAGGGGAGGATATATCAATAAAGGAACTGGCTTCTATGATTAAAGATATTATGGGTTATGGAGGGGCATTAGTTTTTGATACAACCAAGCCAGATGGCATGCCCAAAAAATTGCTTGATGTTTCTCTATTGCATCAGCTTGGATGGAGACATACGATTAGTCTTAGAGATGGTCTCGAGAAAACGTATGAGTGGTTTTTAGAAACACTGCATTAAAAAACCGACAGCGGGTGTATTTCTCCTCCAGTACCCACTAAGCGGAAATATTGTCGTCCGGCATTGGGTTTGACATTTTGCACATCTTTTAAGCATTCAAAATCTATACGATATCCTTTTAAAAATAATTCGTGCATCTTTTTGGGGGTAATGTAAGCCTCATAATTGATATCTCGGCTGGCCACCAAGTTCACACCTTGTGTAAAGACGCGCGACTTCTCGTAACAGGCGATGCGCTTGGACATCGCTGATTGACGAAAAAGTTTCCAGAGCAGATACTTCGGATGTTTTAGGATACTGAATGCGCCGCGTGAACTTGCCAAAATATTCGGTACAATATCATAATAGAGAAATTCCATCGGGTTAGGAAATGTCATTTTGTCGGCAGGGCATTGTTTCATGTAATCAAGCGCCATTTCTCTGCGGTAGATCGCCCCGGTAAGTTCCCAGAAATAGTTCCACGACTTCCCCATGCCCGGAGTTGTTTTCCATGACAGCACGCCGTTCCCTATTGCTTCAAATTTTGGCGGATGGCCGTCTTTGATATTTCTCCCCAGACGCAGCGAAAAACTATCGAGTTCCGGATATAGGCGCATGAGAGCGCTTATTTCGGCAGCGGTAAAATGATCACGGAAGATAAGATCATCCACTAGAAACGCAACAAACGGTTTTGAAATGCTGCGCAGGATTTCCATAATATTCTCGTAGAAATTAGTCTGTTTTACAAAACGGCAGGGAAATTCTTTTTTGAGCGGCTCGTAACTTATGTTTTCGGAATCAATATAGAGTACTGTTATATCTTCTGCCACGACATCAGAGAGCGCCGTAAGTGAAAGTATGCAGGATTTGGCCTGCAGGGTTCTATCTTTGGAAAAAAGAATCCATTCAATATCCGTCATAATATTTTGGTCAATAATTCTATTATTATAATACTGGGGCAAGCCATGTTGGTCAAGTCCGAACGAGTTTTAATTTTCTCCGCCTCGCTTTTCATTTATCTTAGAGTCAGGCCTTGTTTTCCCTTGTGTTTGTGAGTATACTTTTTGAATGGCTATGAAGATTTTAATGGTTATTGGCCAATTCCATCCGATTGTTGGAGGCGCGGAGCGGCAGTGTTTAAAGTTATCAAAGGCACTCAAGGCGCATGGACACAGTATCAAGGTGCTTACCGTACGGAATCCGCGAAACACACAGAAACACGAAATGATTGACGGTGTGGAAGTTGAGCGTGTATGGTATCCCGTGATCCGCGCATTTGGATATCGTATTGGTCTTGGATATCTCGCACCATTTTTTATGTGGTGGCGGGTGTATAGAATTGCGCAGGGATATGATGTGGTGCATGTGCACCAATGTCTTTGGCCGGCTTTTGCGGCCACCCTCGCGGCACCCCTAAGAAATAAACCAATTGTATGTAAAATCGGCAATTCCGGAGAAAGATTTGACTTGGAGGTGTTGCGGAGAACCCATATCTACGGACAATTGGCCGCATGGAATGTGAAGCGCACCATCACAAAATTTGTATGGACAAGCCGGGCGGTTTATGATGATCTTGTGCGTAACCATGTTTCTGAGGAAAAGTTAGTGTATATTCCCAATGGGGTGGACCCCTCCAATTACAATCGGAGACTCTCTCCCATCGGGAGAGGAGAGGGGCTGTCTGCGCAGGCAGGTGAGGGTAATTCACTTGTACGATTTATCTTTACTGGCACTTTCACATTTAAAAAAAATCTTATTTTATTACTTGACGCGGTTAATGCCCTGCCGCTTTCTTATCGTGACAAAATGAAGTTGATCCTGCTTGGTGACGGCCCGGATCGTGCAGCATTGACGGATGCAGTAAAGCAGTATAATCTGACAGATATTGTGGATATTCAAGGGCCAGTGGATGATGTTGGTGAATATTTGAAAAAAAGTGATGTATTTGTGCTACCTTCTTCAACTGAAGGACTTTCCAATTCAGCGCTGGAAGCAATGGCTTATGGGTTGCCGGTTATTTTGAGCAATCGGGGAGGCAATAGCGATTTAGTAAATGGTAATGGAATTCTGATTGATCCAGAGAATTCCAAAACTCTATGCGATGCTATGCAATATATGGTTGATCATCTACGCGAACGCCTAGAAATGGGCGGACGTTCGCGAGTAATCATTGATGAGCACTATGCAATGGAAAAGATAGTCCGGCCATACGAGGAACTTTATGGAAATTGTGTATCTGCTCACTTATCTTGATTCTCAAACTGGCGGAATGGAGCGGCAAGCATTGCAACTTGCTAAGCGACTACGGAAAAACGGACACGAGATTTTTTTTATTACTTGCGCGTATCTCGGGCACATGAGTAAAGAACATCTGCGCATAGTTGATAAAAAAGAAGGATTTCAAGTATACCGGATTCCACTTGTGGGAGGTGCGCGATATCTTAATATAGTCTTATATGGATTGGGTGTGTTAGCGTTGCTTTTTATTCTACGAAAGCGGTACGATATTATACACGCCCATCAACTCTATACCTCTGGAGTTGTGGCGGGTTTTGCGAAATTATTCCTGCGTTCAAAAAAATTAGTTGTAAAAAATTGCTGCGGAGGCGAATTCGGTGATGTTAAATTTCTCAACATACTTCCCGGATCACTATGGATAAAGAAAATGATGCGGCGCGCAGTGGATGAGTGGATTGCTATAAGCGAAGAGACACGCAAAGAGATGGTGGTTGAGAGTTTCCACCCAATTGTTGATATTCCTAACGGTGTGGATACCGAACACTTTTATCCGTCCGATACGGCGCAAAAGACGGCGTTGCGCAAAGAGATGGGAATCGCACCTGATAAGAAGATCGCGCTTTTTGTCGGTAAGTTTGATCCTCAAAAAAATATTCCCGTGCTTCTGGAGGCAATGCGCAACGTTAGATGTAATACACACCTTTGGATTGTTGGAGACGGACCACTGCGCCCGTCATTCGAACGATATGTTGCTACCCATAACCTTGGTGACGAAATAACGTTTTGTGGCACAGTCAGAGATGTGCGCATATACTATCAAGTTGTGGATCTTTTTGTACTTCCTTCTCGCGCCGAGGGTTTGTCAAACGTTCTTCTTGAAGCGATGAGTTCTGGGCTTCCTGTTATAGGGTCTGATATTGAGGGAATACGGGCGCTGGCGACACACAAAGTGAATAGCTATCTGGTTCCGCTTGATGATGCACCCGCGCTTGCCTATGCGATTACCCATATTATAACACACCCTCAAGAGGCGGAACGTATAGGGAATGAGGCACGGTCTTCAATGGTGAAACAGTTCAGTATTGGCGACATAGTAAAAAAGTATGATAAACTATACCAATCTTTTATTTTCTGACAGACAATATGAGAATTGCTTTTCTTCAAGACATAAAATACGCCCTTAGTCAAAAGGAAAGTTTTTGGCTCAATTTGAGTATTCTTATATATATTGCTGTTCTGCCTTTTAATGTATTTGGGTTAGATTTATTTCGAAATGGCCGTGTGATTAAATTTACAGAAATAGCGCTTTTGTTCGTGGTTATTTTTGGTACGCGTGCGTATTTGAATGGTCAGATTGTAATAAAAAAAGCGCCGTGGTTCTACGCGTTTCTGCTTTTGCAGTTTTCAATACAGTTTGTTTCGGTTGTAAATTCACCAATACCGGAGGCTGGTTTTGATGTTGCAATAGCAGTTGCCAGTTACAGCGTATTGGTGATTATCCTTTTTAATGTGATACGCTCGGAGAGTTTGTTACGAGCCATAATGGTTGTGATGGGAGCGGCGGCAGTGATTGTGGTAATGCATTCCTTTGCGATTTACATAATGCGGGGTGGAATTTTTATGACCCGAGAACAGCCGACTATTTTAGGCAATGATATCGCGGGTTATTTTGCATATATGTTGCTGATGTTTGGAGTTGGATTGGTGTACGTATTTTTTAGTGAAAAAAATAAAAAAATAAGATATGTTTTGTGGTTTTTTGTGGCATTATGGCTGTGGGTAACAATACTGCCTGCAGTCAAGCTTCATCAAATCGCAACGCTAATTTTACTGATATTGCTAATGGTTATGCTGGTTGGTCAGCGCCTCAAAGCATTTACACTCACATTTCTTTTTGTTGTTCTTTTAGTTTTTCAATTAAACATTGTTCCAATAAAGAATAAATATCTTTTGGCTTATAATACAATTACTGGAGGCGCGCTGGACCTTAAAGAAAGTGAAAAACAGAGTCAAAAGCTGGCACTATTGCTTGAAAAAAAATTAACGCCTAAACCTGAACCAGTAGAGGTGGCTGTAGCTCCTTCAGCTCCTGAACCAGCTCCTGCTACACCAGCGCCAGCACCGGAACCATCTCCGCCAGCGCCAGCACCGGAACCATCTCCGCCAGCGCCAGCACCGGAACCATCTCCGCCTCTTAAAGAAAAACCCACTTTTCTCATTGATGAGTATAGTGCTGAAAATCAAGTGAGTCGGCGATGGGCAGGATTGTTTGGGAGAGGGTCATCTGTTGATGTCAGAATGCGCGGCTTTATGAGTGGATGGCTGATGGGCTGGTCTAACCCATGGACAGGAATTGGCGCAGGACAAACGCCTCGCGTAATAGATGATTATTCTAAAACTCTTAGAGTAAAATCGCTCGATAAAGATTATCTGGCTTGGTTGCCTTTTCGCGAAATTGTTTTAAGTAATACGGAGTTTAGTCCAGGGATCATTGGTATTTATAATATTTATCTGAATGCTTGGGCAGAAACCGGCGCGATCGGACTTTTCGCTTTTTTGGGAATATTAGGAACAGTGATTTATAAAAGTGCTTATGTTCTGCGTACCACTTCTGATCCTGAAAAAAGAAAACTCCTGTGTTTCTTGTTTGCGTTACTGGTAACTGTCGCGGGACTGGTGAATATGGCAGATATTACTTGGGTGCATCCTTGGCTTTGGACTATTATCGCGCTGACCTATGCGGCAACCAATGTAAATTACGGTGCGAATCAGCAAATGAAAGGCGAATCTACAGAAAATATGCGGATAAAATCTGTATGAAAATATTGATTGTTGGTGGTGCGGGTTATCTCGGTGGCGCGCTTACGGATATTTTAATGCAGTCGCCCCACGAGATTCTTGTGTACGACCTTTTATTATATGAAGAATCATATCGCAAGCAGATTCCGTTTGTGCGCGGAGATGTGCGGGATTATGAGAAATTACAAAAGCATTTGGATTGGGCTGATGCAGTAGTGTGGCTTGCGGCGTTAGTGGGTGATCCTGCGTGTGCGCTAAATGAGGAGCTTACGTTTGACGTGAATAAGCGTTCATTGGAATATTTAAAAGACCATTTTCGTGGCCGTATTATTTTCATGTCATCCTGTTCTGTATATGGCGCAAGCGAAAGCGTGCTGACGGAAATATCGGCATTGAATCCGCTTTCCTTATACGCTAAGACGAAGCTTTGGGGAGAGGAAATCCTAGCGGCGCATCCTGGCGCGCTGATTTTCCGGTTAGGCACGCTTTTTGGGGTCAGCGACACATTTTCACGGGTCCGGTTTGATTTAGTGGTGAACACATTGGCGATGCGCGCTGCGCTGCATAAAAAAATCAGCGTATTTGGTGGAGCGCAGTACCGTCCACTTTTGCATGTACGCGATGCGGCGGCAACGGTGGCACATGTGCTTGATAAAACGCAGACCGGTATTTACAATCTTCACTCCGAAAATGTTACTATCCTACAGATAGCGGAACGAATCAAAGCTTACTTTACCGATGTGGAAGTTGAAATTACATCGGATAAATTTCAAGATGATCGGGATTATCGTGTCTCATCTGATAAGGCCAAAGTTGAGCTGGGATTTGATCCAAAATTAACTGTGGATGACGGAATCAGAGAATTGAAACAATTGCTCGAAGAAGGCCGTATTAAAGATTCGTTTACGACGCGTTTTTCCAATTATCTTTATTTAAGGCCATTGCTTTCTGAATATGAGTCGCCACTGGGGCGGGTGATCAAGCATAACTTATGAATGAGTTGTCCATTGTTGTTCCCTGTGTTTCAACTATTGAAACATTGCCAAAATTTATTGACGAACTCGCTCGGTATTTAATGGTCAATCCGAGCGATGTTGATCTTATAGTGGTTGCGAATCCTAGCGCAAAGAATCCCGAGATGATAGTTGAGTATGCGCGTAAAAACTACCCTTGGCTTAAAATGACCATGCTTCAGCGTAGCAGCCGTGATGCATTGTTTGGCGCGCTTACCCGTTTTGGCATCGCACACTCCGCAAGCCGATATGCAGCTATTGTTTCTCCCTATGGCGAGGATGATTTAAGTATTATCCCAAAGATGCTTTTAAAAATTCGTCAAGGCGCGCAAGTGGTACAGGCGACTCGCTATACCAAACCGGAAGACGCGCGCGGTATGCCGTTCAAGTTTAAAGTGTATCAGGTGATCTATCGTACACTCACGCGGGCATTATTGCGCCAGGATATCACTGATTCCACCTATGGGTTTAAGATGTTTGACCGGGCGTTTATCCAGGCGCTTGGCCTCACCCAAAATGGTTACAGCATTTGTCCGGAAATTACGTTAAAGGCGCTGTTAGCAAAGGGAAAGGTGGGCTATGTCTCATCGGTAATGAAACCGTCACCCCTTAATAAAGATTTCAATCTTGTGCGAGAAGGTCTAGGATATCTTTGGATTCTTGCGCGCGGATTTGGACATCGTTTAGGAATTTTATGGTTTTGAAAGTGTGCATTATTATTCCTATGTATAACGAGGAAGCGATTGCGAAGTCCAGTATTGAAACCATTCTCCCTTATCTTGAAACGCTCCCATATTCCACTACTCTTCTGATTGTAAACGACGGTTCAAAAGATAGAACAGTCGAGATTGTTCGTGTTATGGTTGACAAAGTTGGTGATAAGTCGCGGTTCACTATGGTGTCGCATAATCGTAATCAAGGGTATGGCGCTGGGCTACGTACAGGCATGCGCTACGCGATAGATAACGGGTATGACTACGCGTTATTTATGGATAGCGATTTGACAAACCATCCTAAATATCTTACGTTGTTTTACGATAAGATGACCCAAGGTTGCGAGTACATTAAAGCCACACGGTATACAAAAGGCGGCGGTATGGAAGGAGTTGCCTTTAAGCGCAGGATGTTTTCACGGATTGGTAATATGGTGGGCGGATTTCTTTTTCAATTGCCGCTCACGGATGTTACCAACGGATTTCGAGCAGTGAAAGCAGAGATACTCAAGCAATTGCACTTAAAAGAGAACGGATTCCCTATTATTATGGAAGAATTGTGTCAAGCAAAACGTCTGGCCCGTTCATTCTGTGAAGTCCCTTATATTCTTACGGATCGTAAAGCAGGGCAAGGCGATACGCATTTCCCCTATACCTTGCGCACTATGGTAACTTATTTATGTTATGCATTAATCGCATTTTTTTATGGGAGACCAAAATAATAATAATAATAATAATAATAATATAGGAGCATTTATTCATCACACCACTTGCCGCTGTTGTGAAGGATCCAATCTTCTAAAAGTCATGGATTTTGGATTGATGCCGCTGGCGGGCGGATTTTTGCGCAAAGATCAAATCCCACAAGAAAAGCTGTACCCGCTCTGTGTATCATTCTGCAAAGATTGCACGCTTGTGCAAGTTCCGCAAGCAATTCCTCCCGAGACACTATTTAAGGATTATTTTTATTTTTCCTCCGCGATCAAAACACTTGTGGAACATTGCAGTGAATGGGCGCGTGAGACACACGAGCGGTTTTTGAAAGATCGTCCGAACCCGTCGGTATTTGAAATCGGTTGTAATGATGGCGTCATGTTAAAACCGTTTGCCGCGTTAGGGGTGAAGGCAGTGGGGGTTGATCCGGCAACCAATGTGGTGAACTCGGTCAAGCAAGAAGGTTTTACCATTGTGAACGATTTTTTTAATGAAGAAGTTGCCAAGCGTATACGCGCGGAGCACGGGCAATTTGATGCTATTACCTCCAGTTATTCGTTCGCCCATATTGATAATATGGTGAGTGTGGGCAAGGGAGTAGCCGAGCTCCTTAAAGATGACGGTGTATTTGTGTTTGAAGTGTATTATCTAGGGACGCTCATGGAAGAGATGCAATACGACATGATTTATCATGAACATTGCAATTATTATTCACTTAAAGCTTTGCAAAATTTTCTCGGACGGCATGGAATGGAGATTTTTGACGTTACTTATACTCCGGGAGTGCGTTCCGGCGCCGCACGTTTTTACGCGCAGAAAAAAGGCGGAGGTCGTGCGGTTACCGAAGCGGTGCGGCAGATGGAAATGGATGAACAGGCTAAAGGATATGGCCGGACTGAAACGTTTATGCAGTACGGGGAAAAAATTGCCGGAACAAAAGTACAATTAATGGATCTTCTTGCGCAACTTAAGGCAGATGGCAAAACAATTATCGGTTATGGCGCCTCTGGGCGAGGAACAATGATTATGAATTATTGTGGCATTGATAATGAATATCTTGATTATGTGGTGGATGATGCGCCAGCCAAGCATGGTTTTTATACCCCAGGAACACATGTACAAATTTTCCCCTGGGAACATACGAAAACAGGAAAATCTCCCGACTACGCGCTTTTATTTGCCTGGAGTTTTATGAATGAAGTTTTAAAGAAGCGCACGGATTACACCGACAAAGGTGGAAAATTTATCGTGCCGCTTCCTAAGGTAACTATTGTTTCGTAATATCCATGAAAAAGATTCTTGTACTCGGAAGCACCGGCATGCTAGGGCACATGGTATTGAAGGCGCTTGCGCAAGAGAAAGAATGGGAAGTCAAGGGAGTGGATTCTAGAAATTTTGATGTAGAAACATTTACGCAGCAAGATGTCTCCGTGTATGAGTATGTAATTAACTGCATTGGCGTACTTTCCGGGAGTGATGAGGCGCAGATGCAAGCGGTGAATGCAGAGTTTCCTCATCGGTTAGCAAAAGCAACAAGCGCGAAAATTATAAATATGTCTACCGACGGGGTATTTTCCGGTCGCCCCTCACCCCACCCTCTCCCTAAGGGAGAGGGTGGTCGTAGGCCGGGTGAGGGCTACGATGAAGATTCGCCGGCGGATTCGACTGATGCGTATGGAAAAAGTAAGCTTGAAGGGGAAGTGAATGCGCCCAATGTGATCAATATCCGTACTTCTATTATTGGTTCCAGTCCCAACAAGAAGAAAGGACTGCTGGAATGGTTTTTGTCCCAGCCCGACGGCTGGGTGGTTAAGGGTTTTACCAATCATATCTGGAACGGAGTTACTACCTTACAATTTGCGCAGTTATGTGAGAAAATCATCAAGACCGGCGCGTTTAATGCGCTGCGGAAAGAATCATCCGTGTTTCATTTTGCGCCAAATGGACCGATGACAAAGTATGAGTTGCTGGTGTTGTTTAAAAAAGTGTTCAAAAAGAATATCAGTGTGGAACCGACGGAAGACCCGCGGGGTAGTGTTGAGCGCGTGCTTAAGACCAAGTACGAGTGGTTAGAAAGATTATTTTCACACGGAAATAACATGGAGGAAGCATTGAAACAACTTAATCAATTTTCTCCCCCTTAGGTTAAGGGGGATATAGAGGGGGTTACGAGTCATCCATAACCCATCCCAGCCTCACCTTACATTAAGGGGAGGAGAGAATGAAACATATTATGAAAAAGAAACTCGCCATTGTACTTGGGATTCGTCCGGATATCATCCGTGCTTCGCTTGTGCTTAAACAACTATTTGCGCAGGATAAACATGAGATCGTATTTATTTGGTCCGGCCAGCATTATTCGGATAATTTGAAAGAAGTATTTTTTCAGGAACTGGATGTGCCGCGGCCTTCGCTTGAGCTGGGAGCAACCGGCGACAATGATGCCGAGGTTGTTTCTGATGTGATGCGAAAACTCTATCCCGTACTCGAAGAGTTGAAGCCGGAGGCGGTGATGTTTTTGGGCGATACCAATACAATAGTAGGGTCTATTGCCGCGGCGCAGTTAAATATTCCTATTGTGCATTTTGAAGGATGCTGGAGCGCATACGACTGGCGCATGCCGGAAACGAAATATCGCAACCTGATAGATCAGTTGTCTGATGTGGTCTATACCTATTTCCCGGAATATAAGTATCAAGGGATGTTAGCAGGACTCAATCCCAAGAATATTGTTGTAACATATGGCAATCCTATCGTGGAAATCTTAGATACTTATTATTTTAATCAAAAAGAGAAATTTGACGCGATTGCTACGCAGGAGTTTTTTAAGGAACGCGGCATTGAGAAAGGAGAATATTACTTGATGACTTGGCATCGCCGTGAGAATGTGCATATCCGTTCTTCGTTTGAGGCGATTCTCAAACTGATTGGCTCAACGGATCGGAAGATTTATTTGCCATTAAGTTATCGTACGCAAAAAGTGCTTAAAGAGTATGGGCTTGCGCTTCCCCCAAATGTGATTATGGTAGATCCGATCGGCTATATGGAAATTGTCGCGCTTATAGTAAACAGCCGCGGGGTCATTACCGATTCCGGAACTATTGTGGAGGAAACTTGTGTACTGCAAGTACCTTCACTGCAGATGCGCAAAGCGACCGAGCGTCCGCAAGTGTACGATGTAGGCTCTTCAGTAAAATTTGACCCGGCCGCTCCGGAAAAGTATCCTGCAGAGGGGGTGTTTAAAAAATTTGAAGGTCTGTATGGTAAAACATGGCATCATGGATTAGGCGACGGCAAGGCGTCTGAAAGAATTGCGCAGGATTTATTATGGCGGCTTGATAATGACGCTTTCCGGATGCATAAGCCCGAGGACCACCATCTTTGGATTGAGCGGTCGTATCGGGAGGATGGATTAACGATATAGCTCATGACGAAAATTTTAGCAGAAGAAATCCATTTTGACCTCTCGTCGTATGTGGATCCATACGGTCGTGTTTTTTTATGGAACGGGCGGATCTTCCGTGGTATATCCCTTGATAGCGTTGAACACGTGAAACGACTGATGGAAAACGCGACGATTAAACGATTACAGGAACAGGGGAAAGTGATTGATACTCAAATACCACAAGAGACTGCGGATGGGTTTGGGTTTTTAATTGAGCACCGACGCGTTCAATACCCGAGCTACTGCATAGAGTGGACTCCGCAAATGCTCAAAGATGCGGCACTTCTTACACTCAATATTTGCCTTGAAATTTCAGACGAGAATTTGACCTTGCAGGATGCGTATCCTTGGAATATCTTTTTTGAAGGCACCAAGCCGGTTTTTATAGATTTTGGTTCATTTGTTCCGGCGCGTTCTGACGTGCTTTGGGCACCGTATGAACAATTTTGCAATTTCTTTTTGTTTCCCCTGTATCTTTATTCCGTAGGTCTTTTTGATGCAGCACGGCGGTTTCTTTTTGAATATCTCGGTGGATTACCAGCCGAGCAGTTTTTCCGGCTCGCGCCATTTTCGCTTAAGACGCGCTACCCGTTTCATTATGCCAAGCACGCTTCAAATTTTCATTTGGCCAATGTTATTCGCCGATTGAAGTTGGAAGAAAAAATGCGCGGATTTATTAAAAAGTCATATCAGCGAAAAAGTGCGAATGTGGCGCGGGGACGAAAAACTTTTTTCAAGGCATTAATCAAAGAAGTAGAGGCAATAAAAATATCCAGTGAAAGATCTCATTGGCGAGCGTATTATGAAGATAAAAAGGAAATGTGTTCGTACGGAGAGCGGGAGTTTGTTCAAAAAGAAAAAACAGTGTATGATGTTTTACATCGCTATAAACCATCATCAGTATTTGACGCGGGTTGCAATACAGGGGTGTATGCACTGCTTGCGGCGTCCGTTGGTGCGCGGGTAATTGCGGTTGACACTGACGAGCCAAGCGTGTCAAAACTTTATAGTGACGCAAAACAAAGAAGTGCCGATATTCTGCCTCTCGTGCTTGACGTGTTGAATCCGTCCCCAAGATTTGGATGGCTTGCAAAACAGTTTCCTTCAGCGTCCGAGCGTTTTCAAGCGGATATGGTATTTGCCTTTGCGCTTATTCACCATTTGGCAATCACCAGTCGACAAGGTTTTGCGCGCGTGCTTGATGTGCTGGATGCGTTTTCAAATGGCCACGTACTTTTGGAATGGGTTTCACCTGAAGATCCAAAAGTAAAAAAATTGATAGCCAACAGCCATCGCGACCATTCTGGGTATTCATTTGATGAATTGAAACTACTGCTTGATTCGCGATACAAGGATGTTGTATATTACCCCCCGCATACTCCGACAAGACAATTTATACTCTATGCCCGGTAGTGAAACTTCGACAAAAATTAAGATCCGCAGACTGTTTCTCTTATTTGCCGCGCAGATTTTTTTGGCGCTCGTATATTTTGTGACGCTGGATTTGCTTTTTAGGTGGAATTCGCTGGTGTATCAGATAGATATCCGCAGAATCATTAATACCGCATTCATGCTTGGTTTGTTTTTCTTTGTCGCCGCAGGCATAATTAGTATTTTGTTTTCTAGTATTACTGTGTTGGTACAGAGGATTAGCATCCGATTGACTCCGTGGATTGTTAAGATATTGCAGTTTACCATCTTCGTTTTTGTCTTACAAATTAATTTTATATTTTTGCGGTTGTGGATTCGCAATACTATACCAGCCCAGCATTTTGATCGTGACGCGCGGATTATAAGTTTGGCTGTGCTCTTGGGTATCTTTGTCATTTTCTTAATCTTACACTATTTTGTTTTGCGCAAATCTATTGAGGATGATCTGCCAAAAACAATAGGAATCCTTGTGTTCTCTTTTGCACCACTGATTGTCAGCAGTATTCTTTTAAGTATTGTGATTGAACATCATCCGGATAAAACCGCTTTTTTTCAAAAATACGGCCTCGGCATGTTTTTGGTATATTACGTTTTGTATAGGAAAAAGATTCATACTGTGTTAAGCCGTTTTCGTTTGTTTGTTGTTCCTGCGACAATAATTTTGTTTGTCAGCATTGCTGGCACCGCGTATGCATTTGTTGGCTTAAATCCAGTTACAGAAATAGAAATTACTTCCGTACAAGATCAAGCCCGGAAAAAAGGAGAAGTACAGAATATTATCATGGTTACTTTTGACGGTTTGAGCGCAAACCGCATGTCGCTTTATGGCAACGAGCGGCCGACCACGCCGGTAATGGATGAGCTAGCAAAAACCAGTTATGTGTTTGAAAATATGCATGCTGAAGCGGACAATACCACGCAAAGTGTGACTGCCATGATTACGGGAATGCATTATTACGGTGTAAGGTCTTCCCAGTATGGGGTAAATCTTGCCGCTGGCAATGTGGTGGGTTATATGCCGCGCGTGTTTGATAAATTGGGTTGGGATAGTGTATATGTCTTATATGGGCCTAATTTGCACTTAGGACGCGGAAAGATTTTTACCTTTCTTTCCGCGTACAATGATTTGCCCGAGCGCTTGAGAAAGAATGTGTATGGCACTCAACTGCAGGAGTATTTTTTGAGTATTTCCGGACGAGGATATCCTATTGCTCCGGGATGGATAGCGGCGTTGCACAACGATTATTTTTCCAAGTACATTTCGTGGTTTGGGCGATTAGTCAAAATATCAAGCATATCAAGCGAAACGTACTCTCCTCCAGAGCGTGTCGCAGGGCCGGGAAGCGACAAGTATGCTCCCACGCTGGATTATTTGGAAAATAAAGACCAACCCGCTTTCCTGTGGATGCATCAGTGGGCGCCGCATCAACCGTATATTCGTGCTGACGAACAGTTTCTTGATGAACCCGGCGATTACAAATATGAAAATGTAATGCAGGAGTTGGTGTGGAATGGGCCGCCGCTTAATCCAAAGTACGAGCCCTTGGCGCGTAAACTGCGACTGATGTCCGAGGAATATATTGCCGGGGCAGACGTGGCGCTGGGCAGATTTTTAGAAATTCTTAAAAGCGATGGGCTGTTTGATAATTCCATGCTGATCATTAGTACCGATCATGGTCAGGCCTTTGAAAAAGGAGATATGTTTCATCTCACTGGTGTCATGTATGAGCAAACCGCGCGAATTCCGCTCTTAATTCATATGCCCGGACAGACGGAGGGCCGGAGAATTAAAACCCTTGCCTCGCATGTGGATTTAATGCCAACGATCCTTGATACGCTTGGTATGCCAGTACCGGGTTGGATGGAGGGCGAGTCGCTTTGGAAGTATATTGAGCAGGAACGCGACAAACCAATTGAGCGCACGACATTTTCCCAAGCCATACCGGAAGGTTTGTCATTCGCAAAAATCGATGCTGCAACGCAGTCAATTACATTTTTGGTGTATAAAGGTGATTACAAATTGATCTATCGTTTTTACGCGAATCGTCGTTTTGAAGAAGTAGAGCCGCCGGAAAGCGCGCAGCGTTTTCTTGAGCGCTATCCGCAGGTGGAATTATTCAATTTGAAACTTGACCCGAATGAAGATAATAATATTGCCCAAAAGAAAACTGAAGTGAGGGATGAGCTTATGAAATTAGTACGCGAGAGGATTGAGAAAACGAGAGCCATAAGAAATTTTGAACATTTTTAATTGTAGCCAATAACATATGAGAAAATGTTTAGCTCTAATGACCCTTTTGATTATTGTGTTTGTTCCAAATCAGGCGCAGGCCTACATTGATCTTGGCCTTGCCGGTCAGCTTTTTCAAGCGGTGTATCTTATTGGGATCGCCGCGTTGGCGTTTGTTTTAAGTCCGATACTCTTTTTCTGGAAGCAAATTTCAAGATGGATAAAAGCACATTGGAAACGAGATGCGAAAAAAGAGAAATAAGTATGAATGCCTCGCTGGTCATTTTTTATCTTATCGGCGCGTTTGCGGTGATCGTCGGGAGTGTTTTGACATATGTAACGAGCCGTCGTTTGGGGTGGAAGATTCCTTTATGGTTGTTGTACGCGCTGATGGGATTATCCGCGTACATTTTTTTTGCGCAATATTTGAAATATCAGAATCTCCATTTTTTTACTGATTTTTCGCACTGGTTGCAAATACTTCGGAACATTACCATAAAGGGCTGGCCAGAAATATTAAGTCATGAATTTATAATTCCCGGAACGCTAAATTATTTTTCCGTTCACTTCATACCCTTGATTTACTTGTTCGCGATTCCTTTTAAGCTCATCCCGCGGCCGGAAACACTGATGGTGTTCAATGCGCTCGCCATGCTTTCCGCGGCGATTCCACTGTATAAACTGGCGCTTCTCCACTATGTTCCTCCCCTTAAGATAAGGGGAGGCGAGGAGGGGTTATGGAAAGATGGTAGGAAGATGTCCGGATTTTTTGTAGTTGTACTTTTGCTTTGGTATCCCACATTTCAATACATTACTTTGTATGAATTTGAAATGTTGCGGTTTAGTATTCCGCTTCTGCTATGGATGCTGTATTTTTTTGAAACACGGCGTATGGTTCCGTATCTAATTTTTGTAATACTCGCGATTTTGGTGCGCGAGGAGGTTGGATTGACCGTGGCGATGTTTGGCGTGTATGCGTGGGTTTTTGCGAAGCGGCGTAAGGAAGGATTGTCTGCGCTCACACTTGGGCTCGTGGGATTTGTGCTGATAACGAGTGTGGTTATGCCGGCCTTTAGTAGCGCGGAACAGTTTAAGCATGTTGCCGCCGGATCGTTTGCTCAATTTGGTACGAGCCCGCTTGAAATCGTGAGCAGTGTAATACGCCATCCCATTGCGGCGCTGACCGTTATCCTTGATCCAACAAAACTTGCCAACATTTTCATGTTGGGGTTGCCCGTGCTGTTTGTTCCGCTTTTAGCGCCGCTCGTTCTTATCGGCGCGGCGGCGAATATCGGGATTGGGCTTTTGAGCGAGGGCACGATTCATACTTCATATATGCTTTATTATATCGCGCCCAGCGTGCCATTTATTTTTTACGCTCTGCTTAAGGCCTGGCCTCGTTTCGTCTCCCTCTCCCTTTGGGAGAGAGTTGGCCTGCCTGCGCAGGCAGGGGTGAGGGGTGAGGGGGCGTTCATGAATGCTCTGCTTGCCGCAGTGCTTGTCTCCAACATCTTTTTCGGTCCCTCGCCAATTTCTCTGCAATTCTGGCTTAAAAATATCCAGCCTGCGCCGTTTCGGACACAGGATTTTCATTGGTCCGTGTATCGTGTTACAGACCATCACCGCGCGGCTAATAAATTCGTGGAGATGATTCCAGAGGATGCGATTGTGTCAGCGCAAGAATTTCTCCAACCACGCCTGTTTAAGAAACGCGGCGCAATGCCATTCCCCCAGATTGTCAGTAAAGACGGGCAATATCAGGCGGACTATGTGTTTGTGGATCGTACCAATAATGGATTGAGGTCAGAAAGTCCCGCGCACATGAGTAAGGAAGAGATTGACGCAGTGGTGGCAAATGAAGTATGGGAGCGCGTGGCAGAGGAGGATGGCTATGAGCTTTATCGTAATGTGTATGAATCAACGAATGGCGTTGCGAATACTACGAATTTGGATTGAACAATTTATTCGTAATATTCGGACAAGATTAGTAATTCGTACACAGATTTATGAATAACACCGCAAACTACACCACCTCTTTCGGATTTCAGTGGCTCAAGCATGCCAAAACCCAGCTGGATAGCTTCGTCGGACTTCCGATATCGCGTAAACGACTTTTTTTAGTGACGAGTTGGCCGGAGCGTATGGAGGGTCAGCGAATTTTAGAGGCCGGATCTGGCGCGGGACGGTTTACGGAAGTGTTGCTTTCAACTGGTGCGGAGGTTTGGTCATTTGATTCGAGCGAGGCGGTTGAGGCCAATCGCGCGAACAACGGGCATCATAAAAATTTGCACCTTTTCCGTGCGGATATTTTTGATATTCCAAAAAATATTGGGACATTTGATAAAGTACTTTGTTTGGGAGTAATCCAGCATACGCCAGATCCAAAACGCGCATTCCTGGAGCTCACAAAATTTGTAAAACCGGGCGGGGAGATTGTAATTGATGTGTACAAGAAAACAATTTTTTCGCGTTTGCAGTGGAAGTATTTTTTGCGTCCGTTTACGCGGTGGATTCCGTCGCGCGTGCTTTATTTGCTCGTACGCGCGGTTGTTGCATTGCTCCTTCCATTTGCGGTCATTGCGCATAAATTTTTAGGATCAATCGGAACTAGATTATTTCCTATTGCCAGTTACCCGACGCTTGGCCTGCCGTATCGCATACACAAAGAATGGTCGGTGCTGGATACTTTTGATATGTACTCCCCGCGCTACGACAATCCGCAAACGCTCCGCGCGGTAAGGAAGTGGTTTAAGCAAGCCGGACTTAAGAATGCGGAGGTGCGCTATGGGCCAAATGGGATTATTGGAAGGGGGAGAAAGTCATGACACCCTCGCCAAAAGGCGGGGTTTTTGTTATGATGGCCGATGTTTCCCCTCTTAGAGTAAGAGGGGATTAAGGGGAGTTGCGAGTTGATCATAACCCCTCCCCGCCTCCCCTTATCTTTCCTCCAAAGGCGGATCCGCCTCGGGCGGAAAGGGGAGGAGATTGAGAAAGGTATGTGTGGAATAGCCGGGATCATAGGCACAGAACAGTTAGTACAAAAGCCGCTTTTGAAAAAAATTGCGGCTTCGCTTGCGCATCGCGGGCCGGATGATGAGGGGATTGAGATTGTGCCAGTGGGGGATGGCGGGCGCGTAGTTGGCCTGGTGCATCGGCGGCTGGCGATTATTGATTTGTCTCCGGCGGGGCATCAGCCCATGCGCGACGAGACAACTGATAATTGGATCGTTTTTAATGGGGAGATTTATAATTTCAAAGCGGTTAAGATTGAGCTTGAAAAAAAGGGGCATGCGTTTCGCTCGCAAAGTGATACCGAGGTGATTCTCAAAGCGTATGCCGAGTATGGCGTGAAGTGTGTGGAGAAATTGCGCGGGATGTTTGCGTTTGCGCTTTTTGACGCGCGAGCGCAAAAATTGTTTCTTGCGGTGGACAGGTTTGGTATTAAGCCGCTTTATTATTTTAAGAGCGAAAATTTGTTTGCATTTTCTTCTGAAGTGAAGGCATTACTTGCAAGTGAAATTGTACCGCGCAAGGTTAATTTCGAGGCAGTGCAGTCATTTTTAGCATTTGGCGCAGTGCAAGCGCCTTTGACCATTGTAAAGGGCGTGCAGGCGATGTTACCTGCGCAATATCTTGTATATGAGATGGAGAGCGGGAAGGTGGAGAGTGGGGCTTATTGGAGTCCGGGTTCCGTTCATAACTCCCCCCAGCCCCCTTTTAACTTAAGAGGGGGGGATTCCAGCAGCGTCCCTCCCCTTAGGTTAAGGGGAGGTCAGGAGGGGCTACGAGAGGTGCTCGAGGATACAGTTCGCCATCACTTTGTTTCCGATGTGCCGGTTGGACTTTTTTTAAGCGGGGGAGTGGATTCCAGCGCGCTGGCAATTCTTGCGCATCGTGTGGCAGGCAAAACGTTGGATTCGTTTTCTGTAACATTTGAGGAAGAAGAATATGCCGAGGGCCATTATGCGCGTATGATCGGTGAAAAGTTTTGTGCGCGGCATCATGAACTGAAAGTGGGTGATAGCGATTTAGAAAAGTTGTTGCCGGCCGCGCTTGATGCGCAAGATCAGCCCACCATTGACGGAGTTAATGCTTATGTTATTTCTAAAGCCGTGCGAGATGTTGGAATTAAAGTGGTGCTTTCCGGCCAAGGCGGAGACGAAGTGTTTGGCGGGTATCCGACCTTTCGGCGAATTCCGCGGATGGTGCGGTGGTGGAAAATGTTGCATTTGCTACCACGTTGGAAGCGGGCAATGTTGGCGCGAATTATTGGTGAGGGTAGTGTGGCACGATCAAAGCTGGCGCAATATTTGATGTCAGATGGGGAGGTGTCGACGTTTTATGGGATTGCAAGGCAGTTGTTTAGTCAAGACGCGGTAGCAACAATTGTTATCCCCGATCGTGGTCGGGGATCCACAATCGATCAGGGAATCGTGGATTTCCGCTTCCGCGGGAATGACATTGCAGGCGTGGACATGTTTAACAAAATTTTCCTTCTTGAGCTTCGCGGCTATCTTGCCAATATGCTTTTGCGCGACGGAGATGTGATGAGCATGGCGCATGGTTTGGAGGTGCGCGTGCCGTATCTGGACCATGTGCTAGTGGAACAGGTCATGTTTATTCCAGAGCGTGAAAAGATGGCGCGTAATATTCCCAAGTCATTACTCTTAAATACAGTGCGTGATGAAATGCCGTGCGAAATCTGGGCGCGCAAGAAAATGGGATTTACATTTCCATGGGAGCTGTGGCTACGTGGTCGTTTGCGAGGACAGGTTGATGCAGTATTCAATGATGTGCAGGCCGCTCACGCAGTCGGATTGAATATTAGGGCGTGTCAAAATGTGTGGCGGCAATTTCTGGAGCGTAGAGGCGGCATAACTTGGTCGCGTATGTGGGGATTATATGTGCTTTTGCGCTGGTCCCGTGTGCATCTTTTGGTATGAAGATTGCTATGACGTTACTTTCAGGTATTGGCTACGGTGGGGTGACATATTTTAATAACTTAATTCCCGCACTTGGGGTGGTTGACCGGGAAAACGAATACCATTTGTTTGTGCCGCAAGGGCATTCGTTGATTACGAGGATGTACAAGGAGAATTTTATATTTCATGAATGCATAAAAAATAATCAATCTGCCCTCAAGCGATTTCTATGGGAACAGTTAATTCTCCCGTTCAAACTCAAAGAATATAAGGTGGATGTGCTGTTTACAGCAAAAAATCTCAATGTGTTTTTAGCATCATGTAAAACTGTGATTTCTTTGCGCAATATGGAACCGCTTGCATACCAAGAGTATAAAAATGATTGGAAGCTCAATGCAGTTTTATGGATAAAGTTGGTGCTCACTAAATGGTCGGTGCGCAAAGCAGACCATGTTGTGGCTGTGTCGCAGGCGGTAAAAGATCGTATAATCGCGCGGATCCCTGACGCGGAGAAAAAAATTACGGTGGTGTACAACGGAAACCCGGTGCCTTCACCTGTTCCGATTGCGGTCGAAGCACCCTATCCTATTGGGAGAGGGAAGGGTGAAGATTATATCCTCACTGCCTCAAAATTCGTGGCCTATTCCAATCAGCTCAATCTATTGCGGGGATATGCGGAGCTGGTTAAGCGTAGGTCCGAAACGCCGCCTTTATGGTTTGCGGGTGGTGTACACGATGCGAAATATTTTGATAAAGTGAGAGCATATGTTGAGAACAATAAGCTTACGGGGCGTGTAGGGTTTCTTGGCTTGGTATCTCATGATCGCTTGCTTGAACTTATGAGTGGAGCATCATTATTCGTATTTCCTTCGACACTTGAATCCTGCCCCCATACTCTCATTGAAGCGATGGCATGCGGCGTGCCGATTGTGACTTCAAATACGCCGCCGATGCCGGAGATTTGTGAAAATTCCGCACTGTATTGTGATCCAAATGACCCTGAAGATATTGCCAATAAGATTGAGCGCGTGCTTAGCGATAGCCCCTTGCGTGAACGGCTTGTCCAAAATGGACTTACTCATGCGGAATTCTTCACTTGGGATAAAACCGCAAGGAAATTAGTAAAGGTTTTCATGCTTTAATGTTTCTATGAATATTATTCTAGTCACCATTGCCTACCCTCCAGAGATTCGTTCCATTTCCACCATGACTAAAGAGCTGGCGGAGGAATTGGTTAAGCGCGGGCATCAGGTAACGGTATTGACTTCCTGGCCAAAATATAATTTGAGCGGTGAAGCCGAAGGCAAGAGGTTTAATGCCGATTCAATGGAGAATGGAGTGCGCGTGATTAGAATAAAGACCCTCCCTCATCACAAAGTCAATTATTTGTTGCGCGGAGTGGCGCAGATTACTTTGCCTTTTTTCTTTATGCGTTCATTTAAGAAGTTAGTGAAAGATAAAGTTGACGCTGTAGTCGTTTATTCTCCTCACCTTCCTTTGGCGCAGGTTGGGGCGCGTATAAAACGAATGTACGGTGTTCGCTATCTTTTAAATATCCAAGATATATTTCCTCAAAATGCAGTAGATCTTGGAATTCTAAAAAACAGATTGATAATTAAATTTTTTGAGCGGATGGAGCGTAAGGCCTACAGTGAGGCGGATGCTATTACCACCCATACAGTAGGGGGGCGTCAATTTTTAATTGAGCGTAAAGGGGTACCCTCTCACAAAATAAAGGTAGTGGAAAATTGGATTGATGTAGGTCCTTACCTTCGCATGCGCGCAAGCGGTATATTTCGCGCGCGCTATGGACTCGCAGGGAAGTTTATTTTCCTGTTTCCCGGTGTTTTTGGCCCTGCGCAAAATCTGGACTTTATTGTGGCGATCGCGAAACGAGTATCGGGGATACATGAGATGTGTTTTCTTTTTGTGGGAGATGGTACGGACAAAATTCGGCTTCAAGAGCAAGTGCGAGCACATGGGCTTCGCAATGTGATATTTCAGCCATTTGTGTCCTCGGAAGAGTATCCTCTGTTGGTTAAAGAGGTTAATGTAGGCCTTTTATCTTTAGGTGGAGATAACAAAACTGCAGCAGTTCCCGGAAAACTGCTTAGCTATATGGCCGCTTCGCTTCCGGTTGTCGCGTTTTTGAATAAAGAAAGTGAGGGGCATCGGATTATTAACGATGCGCAATGCGGCTATGCGATAATACCAGATGATGTGGAGCGCGCAGCCCATCTTATTTGCGATGTGTTTAAGAACAGGGGACAGCTTGACGAGTTGGGGCGCAATGGGTACGATTACGTGACTAAACATTTTTCCAAACAAGCGTGCATAAACGCGCTTGAGCGATTGATTTGCGTATGAACATACTTGTGGTTGGAGGTGCTGGCTATATTGGAGGAGCTGTGACGGATCTTTTGATGAAAACTTCTCATACGGTGCGAGTATATGACGCGCTTCTTTATGAAGAACACTACAGAAAACCGATTGACTTTATGCGTGCCGATATTCGCGATCGGGTCAAGCTTGCAAAACAATTGCAATGGTCCGATGCGGTGATTTGGCTTGCGGCGCTCGTTGCAGACGGATCGTGCGCGCTGTATCCGGAACTTGCCGTTGAATTTAATCAAACATCGGTTGGATGGTTGGCCGAACATTTTGATGGTCGCATTATTTTTCCTTCAACATGTCTGATGTATGCAATTAAGAACGGAGTACTTGATGAGGACTCCGCCAAAGATCCCTCCAGTATATACACGAAAACCAAATTTATCGCAGAGGAATATCTTAAAGATAAAAATGCGTTGATTGTGAGATTAAGCACGGTGTTTGGAGTTGGCGATTCATTTTCGCGCCCCCGTCTTGATCTGGTGGTTAATCTCTTAACCGCGCGCGCACTTATGGAGAAGCGCATGATCGTATTTGGAGGAGAACAATCGCGTCCTTTTGTCCATGTGCGTGATGTTGCGCAAGTCATGGTAGATAATGTAGATACAAAGCCAACAGGAATTTTTAATTTGCATGCCGAGAATATGAAAATTATTGAACTGTCTAAGAAAATTCAAGCGCATATTCCTGACGCGACCATTGAGATAAAAGAAGCCGCCCTTACGGATACAGGCGATTACCGTATGGGCAGTGAAAAAGCTCGGAGTGTGCTGGGATTTAAGCCTTCCCGTACGGTGGAAGATGGCATAAAGGAAATACAAGCGTTTATCTTAGAGGGCCGCTTGAAGGATATACGCAATCCGAGGTATAGTAATGAAGCATTTTTAAAAGCTAATCCCATTATCTAATATGGAAGGGGTATATAGAGAAGAGCCGTTGCTTATTGAAGGCGGTTTCGGTGTTGATGATCGAGGTGAAGTTGCGCACGTAAATGGATTTAATTTTGTCGGAGTGAAGCGGTTCTATACTATTTCCAATCATCGTCCGGGCTTTATTCGCGCCTGGCACGCCCACAAAAAAGAGGCCAAGTATGTGTTGGTAGTTTCCGGAGCCGCGCTTGTCGGCGCGGTGAAAATCGACAATTTTGAAGCTCCTGATGAAAACGTCAAGGTGCATCGTTTTGTACTTTCGGGCAAAAAACCCGCGGTGCTTTTCATTCCCGCCGGTTTTGCCAATGGGGCGATGACGCTTACGCCGGGCACTAAAATCATTTATTTTTCCACTGCCTCGCTTGAGGAAACCAAGGGGGACGATTATCGCTACGACGCGCGGTATTGGGATATATGGGCTATTGAGGAACGATAAGTTGAAAATTTTTAAAAGTTAATGTCTGAATTTTTCACCCTAGTATTAACAGCAGTATTCCTCGTTCTCGTCTTTCTCGCCTCTGTACTGTTCACTTGGTTGATTTTTTGCCACGCGCGCAAGCGCGGTTGGCTAGCAATTCCCAATGAGCGGAGTTCACATACAGTGCCCACCCCGACTGGCGGCGGTCTTGCAATCGCAGTCGTGTTTCTGGCAAGCGTGGTTGCACTCGGTATCATCGGTGTGGTTGAGGCATCGGTTGGCCTGGCGCTTGCGGGGGGAGGAAGCATGGTGGCGCTCATAAGCTGGATTGACGGTCGGCGTGCACTTAACGCTCGTGTGCGTATTTTAGTGCACGCGCTAGCCGCTATTTGGGTACTCTGGGTCCTGGGGGGGCCTCAAAGTCTGAATATTGGGTTTACCACACTTTCTCTGGGGGTTGCTGGAAGTGTGCTCGGATTTGTTTGGATTGTGGGTTTGAGTAATTTGTATAATTTTATGGATGGCATTGATGGGCTATTGGGGTCGGAAACGGTTGCGATTGGAGCGGTTGCAGGTATTCTGCTTATGCTTGCGGGACGTCCAGAACTTGCAGTTGTTACATGGATTCTCGCTGCAGGTGCTGCAGGTTTTTTAGTGTGGAATTGGCATCCGGCAAAAATTTTTATGGGAGATGTGGGTAGCGTGCTTATTGGATTCAGTTTTGCAACTCTCGCGTTCGTTTCAGAGCGTGCGGATGCGGTTCCTGTTTTTGTTTGGTCTACATTGCTTTTAGTCGTACTTGTTGATGCGGGTTTGAGCACTCTTCGGCGAGCACTTAAGGGAGAAAAATGGTTTGAAGCGCATCGTACATTCGGATATCACCAGGCTCTTAAGTTTGGGTTGACTCATTCTCAAGTAACCCTCCGAGTCATTGGGTTGAATCTTATTGTCGCAGCTGGCGCGTTTGTGAGTTTCTACTGGCCGAGGTTTTTACTGCCCGCATTTGGAGTTTCTTTTGTATTGCTCTCGTGGTTGTGGTGGTTAATTCAGAAGAGAGTCCGGTTCCCCCTTGTATAAGGGGTTTTATCATTATATAATGAGGACTGCATTTATATGGCAGTTGTCAGTCAGCAGAACAAAAGCACGTCATGGAGGGGACGGTTGTTGTATCCTACGCCAGGGAAGCGCTTTGCGTTCTTTTTTGGATTTGACATCTTTATTATACTCTTCTCGCTTTACATCTCATTTTTACTGCACCTGGATTTTCAACTGCCTGATCCATACCGTTATCTCATGTACTCTGCAACCCCCTCGTTTTTGGTAATCAAGATCATGAGTTTTGTGTATTTTAAACTGTATCGCTTGAGCTGGAGATTTGTAAGCCTGAAAGAGATTTTTAATATCTTGAAGGCAATAATCTTTTCAAGCGGAGCGTTGATGATAGGGATATATTTTTTTCGTTTCTCTTTGTTTCAAGGCTTTCCACGGAGGATTATCATCATTGATGCGTTTGCAACTTTGTTTTTAGTGGCGTTTTTGCGCATCTCAAAACGAGTGTATTTTGAGATTGTACGAGGATCACGGGTACAGAGCACTAAATATACTATTATTGTAGGCGCTGGAAATACGGGTGAGATGATTCTGCGGGATATGCAAAGAGGGAAATTTCATGACTATACGCCGATTGCATTTCTCGATGATGATGTAAATAGAATCAATACCTATCTCCATGGTGTGAAAGTTATGGGAACGATTGATAACCTTGCCTCGCTTATAAAGAGGTATCAAGTTTCAGCGGTGATCATCGCCATTCCTGCGCTTGGTCACGTACGCCTTAAGCAAATCTACAAGCAGGCGAAAGAGGCAGGTGCTAAGGAGATTAAAATCATGCCGCGGATTTACGAATTTCATCGACCGGAAATACGTGTACAAGAGCTGGAAGATATTAAAATCGAAGACCTTATTGGCCGGCAGTTGGTCCGTATTGATTATAAAGAAATAGGAGCTACCCTTGAGGGCAAGACAGTACTGGTTACAGGAGGGGCGGGGTCAATTGGATTTGAGATCGTGCGGCAAGTGTGTCAGTTTAATCCGAGGCAGGTAATCCTTTTTGAAATCGATGAGACCGAACTCTATCATACCGAAATAATCTTGCGTCGAGAAACGCCGGAGATGGTAAAGCGTCTGCGATTTCTGGTAGGTGATACGCGGGATACTGATCGAATCAATATGGTGTTTCGGCAGTATAGACCGGATATTGTGTTTCATGCTGCTGCCTACAAGCATGTCCCTATAATGGAGTATAATGCCTCGGAGGCGGTGAAAGTAAATATCCTTGGCACTTATAATGTCGCGCGCGCTGCGTCCATATCAGGGGTAGAGCGATTTATAATGATCTCGACCGATAAAGCAGTGAAGCCCACAAGTGTTATGGGCGCAACTAAGCGTCTGGCAGAATCCATTTGTAGTTCCTTCAATGTGGCTGGAAAGATGGAATATTTATCTGTACGGTTTGGAAATGTGTTAGGATCTCGGGGGAGTGTATTGCCGCTTTTCTTGGATCAGATACAAAAAGGCGGGCCACTTACCATTACTCATAAAGATATGCAGCGATATTTTATGACGATTACGGAGGCAGTCTCGCTTGTGCTGCAAGCTAGTGTGATCGGGCGCGGGGGAGACGTGATGGTGCTTGATATGGGAGAGCCGGTTAAAATTGTAGCGCTTGCGGAAGATTTGTTGCGTTTGCACGGACTTACGCCGTATAAAGATATTGATATTGATATAATTGGTATCCGTCCAGGAGAAAAACTATTTGAGGAGATTTTGACTGCAGAGGAAGGTACTGCCTCAACGAGACATGAAAAGATTTTTATTGCGCGAACGAAAGAGGTGCGCACTGCACAAGAGGTTGATGAGTTGATAGAGCGCTTTCGGGATGTGGTGAGGTGGGCCTCTGATGCGAGTGGTAAAGAGATCGTGCAGTTATTAAAGCATTACGTGCAAGGGTACGGGGGAACGCCCATTAATTCATCATATAAAGTTGCGGACCTGATTCCATTGAGTCAGCCATTTTTGCAAAAAGACCCGTCTGAAGGTGCGCAGTAGATTGATGCAGAGGATATGTTTACATTTCTGAAGCTTATAAAGCCTCTTTTTTTACCTACCACCCTGGTCGCAGCAGGGATGTTCGTTAGTCTCTTGTTTCTTGTTTGTAAAAATGTCCGGTGGGGGAGAAGAATTTTAGGGGTCACGCTTGTAGTATATTATCTGCTTTCTATACACCCGGTTGCATACATGCTGGCCAGTAGTCTTGAGAAAAAGATTCCGCCGGCGACGATTGACAGTACAACTGTGAAAAATGCAGAGGTTATTGTTATCCTTGCCGGCGGCGCACAAAAAGCAATGGGTTATCGTCCATTTGCAGAATTAGGCGGGACAAGTTGGCGAAGGTTATGGCAGGGAATCAAACTATTTAAGCTTGCAGACGACGAGGTTCCCATTTTGTATAGCGGCGGTTCCGGGGATCCTTTTGATCCTGTTTCAGAAGAAGCTGAGATTGCCAAGCAGTACGGTTCTATAATCGGTATTCCAGAGGATATGTTTTGGATAGAGTCCGGATCGAGGGATACTTACGAAAGCAGTTTAGCAGTCAAGAATTTCCTTGACGAGCGTTTCCCCAACAAGGAAATTCATCAAATAGTATTGGTAACTTCGGCATGGCATATGCCGAGGTCACTCAAGGCGATGAGTAAGGTTGGAGTAATGGCAATTCCGTACCCGGCTGATTTTTCAGCTGGTGCGCTTAATCTGACACCTTTGAGTTTTTTCCCTTCAGTTACACGTTTTTCTTCTTCAGTTGGAAGTATTCATGAGTGGATCGGCATGTTGGGATACAAATTACGCAAGCGCATATGAATTTTGTAAATAGTATTGCACAACGCTTTTTAAAAAAAGATTTTCCTCCCCTAGTGTTGTACATTATATTTATATTTGCGATCGTTCCCAAAGGTCTGCAATGGCCGATACAACTGGCATTTGTATTATATGCGCTTTTTATATTCTGGATTATCTGGTGGCACGCCTGGGATAAACACGGACAAGAGGAAATCAAGAATGCAAAGTTTTTCCGCTACCTTCTGGTTTGTTCGGGAGTGTTTTTTGTATTTTCGCGGTTTTTTCTTTTTGTTCGTTATGGGGAAGCGCCCTTAGGGTATGATACAGGGTTTTATTTAAAATCTATGGAGACTGTATTTGAGGGCGCTATTGGAGTTGATGGACATCGCATAGCCAGAGCATTGTTATGGGTACCTTTCCTTTGGTTGGGAGTTCCTAAAGTTTACATTTTGCACAGTTTGTATGTACTTTCGCAGTTTTTGATCATAGGCTCATTGTATTCGCTAGCAAGAACCATGGCTGTTTCTTCTCGTCTTACATACGCCGCAGTGCTTGTATTTCTATTCAGTGTATCTCTGCCCCAGTTTTTCGCATATTGGTGGATGTTTTACCAAATGGAATTTGCTATCGCATTCCTCTTGATGACATTGGTATTGATCCACCGGCGGTCAGTGTTTGCGTTAATCACCGCCGGTTTTGGAGCGGCGATTCATCCGTCTACTTTTTTCCCTTTTGGGATTGCATTAGGAATTTTTGCTGTTGTACAAGTGATGCGCACTCTTTTTATGGGGAAAAAATTAGAGCGTGAAACCCTGTTTATTATTGGATTGGGGATTATCATGATTGTAATAATCCAGCAATTTGCCAAAGAATTTATTCTTATTTATTTGCGCGGTACCGTTAATAAATATGGCTGGATGCTCACTAATTATCCCGATTATATCAGGCAGCAATTTACCGGGCTTTATATCGGGCCCGCTTTATTCCGTTTGGCCGATGCATATATTTTGCCCTTTGGTTTTCTCGGCGTTCTTTTATTCGCGTTTAACAAATTGCCGTATAAGAAAGGAAGTAATCTGCGAATCAGGTTATTGGTTTTTTTAATATTGTCGGTAATTTTATTTTTTTTGTCTCATTACCCGTTTATATATCAAAACCGTTTTTTGATTATTCTGGATTTAGTAATTATTTTATTCGCAGCATATCCGTTTGTTTATTTGCTCCGTTATTTTTTGGAGGACAAAAAGGGATATTTGGTCATTATGATATTTTTGCTGGGTTTTGGGGCGTATAGCGTCTACTCCATATGGAAACAAAAGCCGCAGATGTATCCTGATGAGTTGCAAGAAATCAAAGCCATTGCTCAAGTTTCCGACCGGTCGGATTATGCTATGTCAACGGAGTCACTTTACACTCCTTGGGTCTATGCCTTTGCGGATCGTACTACGATTGATCCCGGTTATCTTCAATATAACAAATGGACCTATGAAATGTGGCGGGAGTTTTGGTATGGTGGGAGTGATGCGCGGCGGCACGAACTTCTCAATATGTACGATCGTCCGATCTACATTTTTGTGGGGAAACAGGTACCGGAGACAGTGCGATACAAGAAGTTTATTAAGAGCGATCCGTATTTTGAGCAGATAAGCCCTCATGTTTGGTGGTATGATCCGGGACGAATCAGCGAGAGGGATGTTGAGGAGATGTATCGTCTTGAGAATCCGTCAACTCCTGTGCAGATTCTTCCTGCTGAGGGAGTAGATGCACCTATAGATGAGGGACTGTTGCCGAATACGCTTTCGTAACGAAAGGTAAGAATTTTGAGCGAGACGAAGTGAAACATTTGAAGCATATACGGCGTATATGTTGAGAATGTTTCACAAAGTCGCAGCCAAAATTCTTATCTTGCAGTAGAAATGGTATTCGGCAACAGTCCCATGAGAATGGATCAGTAAATGGGGTCCAATCATCCCCCTTATAACTATATGCGATTCAATTATCGTAGTCGGATTATTGCACATAAACGACTAATTCAATATAGCGTAGGCGCAGTGGTTGGCATCATTGCCTTGAGCATTTTTGGTTCTTACTGGACGAATTTTACCAATGCCCTTCGCCTTGTTATGGTCGGTATTTTTATTTTTTTCATCCCCGGCTGGTGTGCAACTGTACTTTTCTTACCTTACAGTGATAGGATGACGGAGGATGGAGTGCAGGAAGGAGGGCGGCGTTCACTGGATTTGATTGAGCGTATTACGCTTGCTGTCATTTTATCCATTATTATTTCCTCTGCAGTGATATTTGCATTAAGCGCGGCTCTAGGCAATGAGTTTACTCCGCGCAGTTTGGCGATTACGATTGTGCTTGTAAATTTTATGCTTTGCGCAGTCGTTGCATGGAGAAAGAAGTGGCTCTCTCTAGCATATGTGATTCCATTAATGGTGCTTCCGATAGTCATAGTTATTCTGAATTTGACTGGGGTTGCGTTTACTGTGCGCAATATCATACTTGAGGTCATTGGCTTGATTTTGGTAATAGCAACGCTTTGGAGTGTAACAAAGCATTGGGTATCTCGTCCAAACAAGTAATGATGGGTACATGGGCATGGTTAATCCTGTGGATAACTTGGAGTTTTTAAATGAATATAGAAAGTGATATAATATGTACGAAATGAATGATTGCCTTAAAGGTGTGGATAACTGTTTATGGTTTTTAGGAATTTCTTGAATAAATTTAAGTTAGTGAATATTAATTTAATTTAGATAAAATAATATGGCTATGGTGCATAAAATCGGTGAATTTTCAAGTAATATTAAGAAATCAATGAACGATCCTCGCAATAGGAAAACATGGCATAATGGTATTGGAATTATTGTATTTGCGCTTTTTGTATTATCATCTTTTGTTGTGAATCGTACCGTACAGGCATTGAATCTTGCAGCAGGCAACTATGGTTACTATGGCGGAACCTACGGCTATAATGCCTCGACGACATCTTCTGATGCTGTGCCGTCAGCGCCGACTAGTCTTTCGGCGAGCGTGACGCAGACAACCGCGAGTTTGTCTTGGACCGCTCCGACTACCACGACCATCAGTACAGCGATTTCAACTGGTGGCGGCAGTATTTCTAGCTACCTTGTTCATTATAACACAAGCTCGCTTTCCAGTTGTTCGGGTGGAACCTCCACGACTTCTACCTCGGCTAGCGCTTCGTTGAGCAGTTTGAGTGCTAATACAACCTATTATGTAGCGATTTGTGCGGTGGATAATAATAGCAATGAGAGTTCAGCCTTAACCGGATCATTTATCACACAGTCCACAGGTGGTGGTGGCGCAGTAGTAAGCGGCGGGGGTGGGGCAGCACCAACTGGTCCAACCTATCCTACAGCCGCGCCAGCGGCAGCGCCTGCGGTAGCGCCGCCAGCAGTGACTCCGCCAGCAATCCCGCCAGGACTTTCAGTAGCAGTTTCTCGGGTAGCAGATGTAGCTAACGTGGCGAATGTTCTTCAAGCGATTGGCGTCAGTCGCAATACTGCGGCAGAAGGTCAGAGTGCGACTCGCGTAGATGCCAGCGTACGTGAATTGCGCGCAACACTTACAGCCGAAGCACGCTTAGCAGCAATCAACTTTGTTACCTACGGCATTTCAACAGCAACTGTACGACTTGGTTCAGGCGAGAGGTTAGCGCTCGTACGTGATCAACTTGAAACCTTGGGTCGGATCAGCCCTGTCGCTCTTGAACAATTGGCCACAGGCCAGAAGCCGACGGAGCGCAATTTGAGCAAGGAACAAACACAGCTTTCTAACGTACTTCTCATCTTTGTAAAAATATCCGGTCATCGGCCGAACTTCAGGGTTGCCAAGGAAGATCTGGCTTGGAATACGATGATGTATCGGGTGCGGTTTACTCGGGATCTAGTCAAGGAGCGTTTCGGTATCTCCAAATTCCGTCAAGTATTCCGCCGCGTGCCTACCTCACCGCTTGACTGGGCTGCCGTTAGAGCTTGGGGATACGCACTGCGTTGAGAAGCTAGAAGCTAGAAGCTAGAAGCTAGAAGTTAGAAGTTAGAATCTAGAATATATAAAGAAGTCGGGCCGAAAGGTCCGACTTTTGTTATATACTGGTGCGTGCTACACTATTATTGTATGGATATTATTGTAGTAATTCCGGCGTATAACGAAGAAAAAACTATTGGCGAGGTGGTGCGCCGAGTTCACAGTTCACAGTTCACAGTTCACCGCAATTCCGTGATTGTTGTGGATGACGGATCAACTGATCGTACGGCCGAGCTGGCCCGAGAAGTTGGGGCCATTGTATTGCGGCATCCTATAAATCGCGGCTTGGGGGCGGCGCTTACGACAGGGATTGAGGGGGCGCTAAGAATGCTTCATAACCCCACCTATCCTCCCCAAAACTCACGGGGAGGAGAAAGGAGGGGTTACGATGGGGGAGAAGAGGGAGTCATTGTTACATTGGATGCGGATGGGCAACATGATCCGGAAGAGTTGCCGCGTGTGGTTGCGTCGATTCTAAAGGGGGAGGCGGAAGTGGTGATCGGGAGTCGGTTTGTTAGGAACAAAAATAGGGACGTTTCTATTTTTTCCAAGAAAAATAGAAACGTCCCATTTTTGCGCCGGGTGGCAAATTTTGCGGGGAATTTTTTTACCTGGCTTCTTTTCGGGATATGGGTTTCGGATAGTCAGTCGGGTTTTAGGGCGTTTTCCGCGTCGGCGGCGCGGAAAATAAAATTGCGCACTTCAACAATGGAGGTGTCCTCGGAAATTATTAAAGAGATCGCGCGCTTAAAACTCAAGATTCAAGAGGTACCGATTGCCGCGCATTACACGCCCTATTCTCTGGCCAAGGGTCAGAGTTTTCGGCGCGGTCTAGAGACGCTTTGGAAATTAATTGTACTGAAGTTTTTTAGGTAAGTATGTTGATTCAAAGCTTGATTACACTCCTAGCTTTAGCGGTTCTTGTCGGTGTCGCGCGGCGTTTTAAGGCGGGAGCTATTTCGCGAGCAGGACTTCTATTTTGGGTGGTTTTTTGGGCGATTGCGGTGCTTTTAGTCTGGAATCCAAATATAACGAATCTCGCCGCAAACTTTCTCGGTGTTGGCCGGGGGGCTGACGCGGTGTTTTATGTTGCAATCGCGGCGCTTTTTTATACAATCTTTCGCCTGTACGGCAAGCTGGAAAATTTAGAGCATCAACTGTCGGAGCTCGCTAAAAAAATTGCTCTAAAAGATTTTAGAGAGGACAAATAGTTATTTTTACAATTTGAGGCATTTTGTATGCGTAAGTCCACCGTATTTTTTGTTTTTTGCCTTGCTTTTGTTTTGGGAGTTGCAGTTCATTCGTTCTTTTCGGCGGAGAAACGTTTTGGAGAGCCGTTTTGGTGGTATGTCGTGTTTTTGATCTGTGGCACGCTTGGAACTGTTTTTCTTTTAGGGCTTAACCCCTCCCAACCTCCCCAAAATCCACGGGGAGGAGAAAAAGGAAAACCCTCTCTTAAGGTAATAGGGATGGCGGGGTTATGTTTGGCATTTTTATTCCTTGGCCTTTTCCGTTATGCCCAAAGCATCCCTGCTGGGGAGGGCAATAATGTTTTGCAGTATGCTGGTAGGGAGGTAATTTTGCGAGGGGTGGTAGATAGCCGGCCGCAAAGGCGCGAGAAAACTGTTACATATGTTTTAAAATTACAAGCTATAAGAGGAGGAGAAAATATGGAGTGGCGCGAGGTCGGAGGAAAATTTTTACTTACAGCGCCAGTCTTTCCGGCATATAATTATGGTGATGCGCTGATGCTCAAATGCGCGCCAGCGGCCTTAAATGCTTACGAACGTTATTTTATGCGCGAGGGGGTCAGCGCTTCCTGCGCCTTTCCCGAGACGATTGCAAGTCTCGCAGCAGAAAAACCAGAACGCCATTTTATTGCTCGTGTCCAGGATAAGCTTTGGAGGGTGCGTGAGAGCGTAGACCAGCGGGTGAGAGCTCTTTTTGCAGACCCATACGCAGGGTTGCTTGCGGGTATTTTATATGGCGATACCTCGGGATTGTCGTCGGAGTTGAAAAGAGTGTTTAGGATTACGGGTTTGGCGCACATCACGGCGCTGTCAGGCTATAATATCTCGGTAATCAGTGTGGTTTTGGTGAGCAGTTTGATTTATATAGGGCTTACCCGCAAACAAGCTTTGCCGGTTACGACTGCTTTGATCGTGGCTTTTGTTTTTGCGACTGGCGCGGAGGCTAGTGTGGTTCGGGCGGCAATTATGGGTCTCTTGGCTATGCTGGCTAAAAATATCGGACGGCTATCTAATCCTCGCAATGCCTTAGTTTTTGCCGGCGCTTTAATGTTGGCGATAAATCCCAGGCTACTCTTTTTTGATTTGGGGTTTTTGCTTTCTTTTCTCGCAACCATTGCTTTAATTTGGTTTGCCGACGATATAAAGCAAAGGACGATTATAAGAAAGCTGCCCGAGTTGGTTGGCATACGCGAGGCGGGCGCGGCGTCGGTGGTGGCTTTTTTATTTACCACTCCTCTTATTTTGTATAAGACTGGGCTTTTTAGTCCGCTGGCGATGATTGTTAATATTTTAGTGGTGCCTATTGTTCCTTTGGCTATGGCCTTGGGGTTTGGGGCAATTATAGCTGATTTTGCTTGGCACCCCTTGGGTTTGGGTGCGGCATTTTTGGCGCGCGTGCCACTAGATTATATTATTAAACTGGCGGAATGGTTTTCCCGGTTCGGCGCGATGCAAAGACAGATTTCTTTTATTACCGCCCTAGTTTTATTTATTGGCATAGTAATGAGTTTGTATGTTTGGAAAAAGCGCACAGACGCTGCGACAACTTTATAAAACGCTCGTGCCTCCGCGTTGGCGCAAGCTCACACAACGGATTTTTATAATTGTATTTTTGTTTGCAGTTTTGGCGGTCCAGTTTTTGCGCGGGCCGCAAGATTTGCAGGTTTATTTTTATGATGTTGGACAAGGAGATGCAATTCATATACGTATGCCGGACGGGTTTGATGTGCTAATTGATGGCGGGCCAACATCGCGTGTGGCTGAAAAACTGGGCAGGACCATGCCGTTTTGGGATAAGACTATTGAGTTAATGATCTTGACTCATCCGCATGCTGATCATGTTACGGGTCAGATTGAGGTGTTGCGGCGGTTTAAAGTGGCGAAGGTGCTAGCTACCGGTGTATTGCATACGACAGATGAATATTTGACTTGGCTGGAGGAGATAAAAGAGCGGGGTGTGGCGATGGAGATTGCAAGGGCAGGACAGAGTTGGGTGCTCGGACACCCTGTGGCGTCGGCTCACGCAAAAACCGCAGTTGGTTGCCCCGGCGAGGCAACCACTGTTTGTGCTCGACCTCGCTCATCCGCTACGGCGGATACCATGCCCGCGAGGTCTCCGCAACATTTTTGCTGTGATCCGCCGCCGCAGAGTGTCCTCGCAGAGGATATTAGATTAGAAATTCTTTGGCCATGGGAATATTTTGAAGGCAAGCGTGTGGCGGAGGGGAAGATTGGGGAGGGCGGGGGACTAAATGATACATCAATTGTGACTAAGCTGACTTATGGCAATACGAGTTTTTTGTTGATGGGGGATGCGACGAGCGCGGTGGAGGAGGAGGAGTTAATCAATCAATGTCATTCTAAGTGGAGTGAAGAATCCCGTACCACGCAGGAATTGCGAGATCCCTTCGACAGGCTCAGGGCAGGCTCTTCGTCGCCTACGGCTTTTCAGGATGACGGGAGGTGTAGTCTGCGCGCTGACGTCCTAAAGGTCGGCCATCATGGCAGTAAATACTCAACTTCGCGGAAATTTTTACAAGTTGTCAAGCCAAAATACGCAGTTATCCAAGTTGGCAAAAATCGCTATGGCCACCCGGCCTACGCCACGCTTTACCGCCTCAAACAAGCGGGCGTGGAGATTTTCCGCAACGATATAGATGAGGATGTGGGGTTTGAGAGTGATAGGAAGGAAGTGCGATTACTTAGGTAGGAGTAGAAGGTAAGGTATGGTGCGCGGACTTGACTTTTGGCCAAAGTGTTCTATTATAAAGGTGTTCTGTCAACGGAAATCAGAAAAAGGAGGACTAATGGCAGGACCGCTATCCGATATTAGAGTACTGGATTTGTCTCGCGTACTTGCGGGGCCTTGGGCCGCGCAGAATCTAGCCGACCTCGGTGCTGACGTAATAAAGGTTGAGCGTCTCGGCGTGGGCGACGACTCGCGCGCATATGCCCCACCATTCCTCAAAGATGCGCAGGGCAGAGATACGCGCGAATCTGCGTATTTTTGTGCTGCAAACCGCGGCAAGCGTTCGATCACGGTCAATCTGACAAAGCCCGAAGGTCAGAACATCGTGCGCGAACTCGCGAAACAGAGCGATGTGGTGATCGAAAACTACAAGCCCGGCGATCTCGCGCGTTACGGTCTCGGCTACGACGATCTCACGGCGCTCAACCCGGGACTCATTTACTGCTCGGTGACGGGTTTCGGCCAGACCGGTCCGTACAAAGACCGCCCCGGTTACGATTCCATGGCGCAGGGCATGGGCGGAATGATGAGCATCACCGGCGAGCGCGATGACCTGCCGGGCGGCGGGCCGCAGCGTGTTGGTGTGTCAATCATTGATCTGACTACCGGCATGTACGCGACTATAGCAATCTGTGCGGCGCTTGCTCATCGCGCCGTGACCGGCAAGGGACAATGGATAGACATCGCTCTGCTCGACACCTGTGTTGCATTGCTGACTAATCGGGGGATGAGCTATCTTGCAACTGGCGAGACACCGGGACGCGTCGGTAATGTGCATCCCAATGCCGTGCCGCATCAGACCTTCAGAACGAAGGACGGTAACATCATTCTCGCCTGCGGCAACGACAGGATGTTCAACAAGTTCTGCGAAGCCGCCGGCTGCATGCACCTCGCGCAAGACCCGCGTTTCTCGACCAACGCCCAGCGCGTCAGGAACCGCGACGAGATCACGCGGCTGCTGAACGAAGTATTTGCGCAGTGCCCGACGCGTGAATGGGTCGAACTGCTCGACGCTGCTGGCGTTCCAAATGGACCGATCAACACTATCGCCGAGGTATTCGCGGATTCGCAAGTAATCGCTCGTGAAATGAGGCGCGATTTGACGCACGCGACCATTGGTCCGGTGCCGACGATCGCGAACCCGATGCGGTTTTCGGGTACGCCAATCCAGTATAAAGTCGCGCCGCCAATGTTGGGACAGCATACTGATGAGATTCTATGTAAGGTGCTGGGGAGGAGCGAAGCGGAGGTTGCGCAGTTGAGGAGGGACGGGGTAATTTAGGCGGGTTTGGTCTTTGACTACATTGTTGCATTACAGCGGCGGGGAACGCGACTTAAAATCGTATCCCCGCCTTTTTTGTTTTTATCCTTACAAGGGTTGCAGGATTTCGAGATGTAGTGTATACTTTTTATTCTACATACTAACTACTAAATACTCATCTATGAATCACAAACAAGAGCGCGTGGTTATTATTATAAAACCCGATGGGGTTAAAAGGGGATTGACCGGCGAGATTTTGCGGCGGTTGGAGCAAAGGGGATTAAAGATTGTGGCTTTGCGTTTGTTTCAGCCGACTCGTCAGCAGATGGACGATCATTATCCTAAAGATGAGAAATGGATTGCGAGGCTCGGAGAGAAGACGCTCAATACTTATGAAAAGTATGGATATGATGCTCAAAATGAATTGGGCACGACGGAGAAATTGGAAATTGGCAAAATGGTGCGGGGTTGGCTTATTGATTATATGACTTCCATTCCGCTCGTGAAGGCGATTATTGAGGGTTCGCATGCGGTGGACGCGATGCGGAAGTTGGCGGGCAATACTATGCCGGCTTTGGCGGAGATGGGGACGATTCGCGGGGATTTTTCAGTTGATTCGGCGGCGATTGCTAATCGCGAGAAACGCGCAGTGCATAATATTATCCATGTTTCCGAGACGCCGGAAGAGGCCGCTCATGAGATTGAGCATTGGTTTGCGCCAGAGGAAATTTTTGAATATAAGCGGTCGGATGAAGAATAAGTTGTAACATTTTATCTAGATTCGCGTCTAATAAAGTGTTGTATGGTAGAGTTTTGCGCCATGAAAAAGCACCAGGCAGTTAATTATGTAAACCCGTGTAAGGTGTGGGCCATTTTTGGGTTTATCCTTACAACTTTGGGGCATCCTGGTGGCTTAAGCAGGGGAGTTGAAATATAGAGTTGAAGACAAGATATAAAGTAAGGCCACCGGGATCCAAGCCCGGTGGTTTTGTTCTTTGATATGAAGGGACTGTTGCTGGATATGGTTTTTTCTATACTGTCATTCTGAACAAAGTGAAGAATCTCTCACGCATGTGCGAATTGCCGGGTATTCGTCCGAGATCCTTCGTTGCGCTCAGGGTGACATTTAGCAGGTCCATTCAGTCGGAAGGGGGTAACGATGGCTGGCGTGCAAATGCTTCCGGATTTGAGACGTTTTCCGCAACTGTTTGGGCGTCACAGGTGGTTGGTGTATTGTCGCCGTAACAGTCATTGGGAAGTGTATGGGGATCGGCCGGGCACTTTTGTCGAAGTGCTGGCAATCCTGTTTAACGGCGGCGTGCAGCTTATATACAAGCCAGGCGTTAAGTGGCGGGTCGTACTTTTGCCGCGCGGCTTCAAGTGGGCGCGAGAGAGTCATGGTCGGGTTCCGCAGATTTTTTTTCACCAGAATCATAGCCTTGCCGTTTTTCGCTGCTCACAATTGGGTACGCTTCGCAGTCTCTATCGTGAGGGTCATGACGATGTGGCAAGCCGTAGCCGTAAGGCCACCAAATAGCACCTTGATAAGCGAAAGCCCTGAAGCATTACTGCAATGCTTCAGGGCTTGTTTTGTTTTTGGAATTGTTGTCCACCTAAATTTTCGGGGTATGGGGAATCGCACCCCATCCTCACCCACCCCAAGGGTGTGCGCTGCTGTTACGCTATACCCCGAATACCCGAAAATTTAGGTGGGCAAGTGTGTACATACTACCAGCGTGCCTATTCCGGTTTAGATAAATTTTTGATACAGCTCGTGCAAACGCGCATGCGTTTTCCATCAATGCGCTTAGCTTGCAAATTGAGATTGAAGCGGCGCTTGGTGCCAATCATGGAGTGGCTGCGGGATTTACCGGTCCGCGGTCCGCGGCCGCATTTTTCACAGAATTTCGCCATATACTTAAAATGTGATATTATGAATAACTAAGCCATTATATACCACTAATATGAAATTGGCAAGGAGGCTAGTCATTGTATTTTTGTTTTTGAGTGCGTTACCGGTTAGTGCGCAAGGACCGCTTCCAGATTTAACGCTGGAATCTGTAGCGCTTTCTGGCGATACGGCAGTGGTATATCGCAATGACGGCGCTAATATAAGCGGGCAGCAATATCTTATCACATTTCAATGGGTAGATGCAGTGGGTGCGGCGCTTGCGCCAAAGCAGACGCTTGCGCGCAATACGCTTGCCACAAGAGGCCGCGAGATTTTGGCTTGGAATAATACAACCGTAGAAGGAACTGTTATGCAAACGGAGCGGCGCTGTTATTCAACTGGAGGATTCTTTCGCCGACGCACGCGTTGCGATTCTGTGCAAGTGCCGCGCACAACAACTCAAACTCTTGCGGCATATCGCGCGGCACGTCCGCGACAGGATGCCCTTTTAGCGGTTTCGCTTGATGATGGCAACCGCATTTCAGAGAGCAATGAAGGAAATAATACTGCGCGGGTTGGCAATACGCCATATCAAGGCGCGCCGCCTACTCCACTTGCAGAGTTAGTTATTACCCGGGCGACTTTTGACGGGACAAATCTTTTCTTTGTATTTCAAAATCAATCCGCTACCAACATTGCCAATCAGTCCTTTGATGTGGCAATGCAATGGCTTGATCAGAGTGACGCGGCCGTTGGCGATAAGCGTTTTGTTCGTTTTAAAAATTTGGCTTCTGGCCGGGTGGAAATTATTGACTCCAGAGGCGGCATGACGATATTACAGCAAACCGGACCTGGACAAAACGACGTAGCCCCCGATGGATTGCTTTCCGCATATCTTGCTCGTCGCCCAGCGAACGCCAAGAAGCTGAAGATTATGGTTGATGAGCGCGGACAAATTTTGGAAATGAATGAAGCAAACAATATAGCCAGCATTATCTTGCCAGCTCCCAGGATGCCTGATTTGGCTTTTGGTTCTGTTGGATTGCAAGATAATTTTTTGCGCATTGAAGTACAAAATAAAGGAACCGTTCCAGCAGGGCCGGCTGACCTGATGTTGCAGTGGTTTGGGACTGAAGGGCCGGTCAGCGGAAGCGCGCTCTCGCCCTCCGCAACAAGAGCGATTATGCCGGGTGCTTCGTATGCCGTTATACTTTCCTTTACTGGCCGAACTCCGGCCGAGCGTTTGCTTGCCAATCCTCCACCCAATGCCACGCGTTTGCAGTTTGAGATTGATACGACCCGCCGGATTACTGAATTAAATGAAGAGAATAATACGACTACAGCAGACCGCGCTGTTTTGGCATCGCCACTTCCGGATTTAACAATTACCAGGCAAGTACAGACATTTAATCCACAACAGTTGATGTTTAGTTATATGAACGCAAGTTCAGCGCCGCTCACACAATTTCCCGCAGTTTCATTTTGGTTTGAGTGGGTGGATGAAAAAGGTGCGCGCGTGGGCAATCATTTATATTGGCATGATCGCGCAGCCGCGTCATTTGCGCTTGGAGCTACTTCTATATTTAATTCCCGCGGTGTTTATGTTTATTCTGCCGGTGGCGCTTTTGCCAGTTTGGATTCTATTTTAAGAAATCCGCCAGCGTCCGCAACCCATCTTAAGATCACTGTTGATGGGTCAAATCGGTTCCGTGAAACGGATGAAGGCAACAATGCCGCGCTTTTACCAAAGCCCGTCGTGCCCCTGCCTGATTTATCTCTGCGCGAGCCGCAGAGAACGCCAAATGTAATACGCGTGATTTTGCAAAACGAAGGAACCGCGGGATCGCGCGCACCGGAATGGGAGTTTCACTGGTTAGGCGCGGATGAAAAAGTAATTTCCGCCTCGCCGAAAACTACTTACTCGATTGCTTGGCCCAATCCCAGGCAAGTGAAACCCTTTGAAATTCCCTACGCGCAAGGGCGCGAAGATGCGGTAAACCGTTTTTTAAAAAATTCTCCGGCAGGCGTGCGGGCGCTTGAGATTGTTCTTGATCCTACCAACCAAATTGCGGAGTTGCGCGAAGACAATAATATTTATCGCGTTACGCTTTCCTATCCCGACTTGTATTTCGGTACAATAGCAGTGCGCGATGGCGTGTTTAATGTGGCCGTGCAAAATAGCGGCGCAAGCCAAGCCGAGCCGACGGATATGTGGCTGCAGTGGTTTGGCGCAAGAGGACCAGTTGGCGGAAGCGAAGCGGTGCAAATATCTTCGGCAGTGGCGCCGGACACCACGCATGCTATGACTCTTTCCTTAGGAGGTCAAAGTCTAGCAGAAAAGCTTATTGCAAATCCCCCGCAAGGCGCAACAAAGTTGCGTTTGTTTTTGGATGGCAGTCAAAAAGTTACGGAATTGAACGAGGAAAATAATTCAATATTGGTGGAACGGTCTATCTTCCCCGCGCCGGAGCCAGATCCGGCTTTAACGCTTGCGCTTTCTGTGCAAATAATTCGCGCGCAAGCAGCAGCGCCTACTTTACTGTCATTTATAAAAATGATTACATCAACATTTTGGAAAATATACGCTCTGCGCGCGCAAGCGCAAGAGGCCTATATTGGAGACGGGGTACAGGCCACTCTCACGGCAAGAAATACAGGAGACACTCCGGCTACGGGCATAATCCTGCGGTTGGTTTGCCCGCCAGGCACTTCCTGGCTAAATACTCGTCTTAATGACCGTGAAGATAGACACGATGTGAGCCAAGGTCTGACGGCTCCCAACCTTGCGCCGGGCGCAACGCATCGTTTAGCAGTGATTTGCCGGGTTGAAGAGAGCGTTTTGCGTAGCGTGCGATTTGTGGGAGATGCAAAGATGCAAGCTACTGGGGAGCGGAGATGGTATTCCAATATTGTGGAAGTGGCGGTGAGGGCGCGGTCGGAGATTGCTGTAAAGCCGGATCTTATCATTGAAGGGCTAGGTCTTTTGCCCAAAGAAGATATTGTGCAAGGCGCGAATCTTCCGTTTGAAGCGGAATTTACCGCGTTTATTAAAAATCGGGGCAGAGCGTCGTCGACGCCAACACAGGCGCGATTGCGAATTGATACCGGCGCGGACGGCACTTGGGATACGATCACCCCGGCGTCTACCAGTGTGAAGGCACTCAATCCCAACGAATCTGTTTTGGTAAAATGGCCGGCCGGCTGGCGCGCCCCCCTGGGATTGTACGAGTTTGAGGTATGTGCCGATACGGATGTTTCAGTTGATGAATCTGATGAGGCCAATAACTGTTCAAAAGATCGTTTTACTTTGCGGGCGGGCGAGGAGCCATTTTTTGAAGAGGAACTTGTAGAATAACTTTATAATAGTAGACCTGTCCCCAAATAACATTCTGGCTAATTCTCCTGATTTTCGGCTACAAACCGTTTCTCGGAATTCGCCGTAATCATCTATTACGCCTCATCCCTGCGAAACAGTTTTCGCTCAAAAATCAGGACAATTATCTCAAAAGCTTATTTGGGGACAAGTCTATTATGGAATTTGCAAGTTTGATCTTCTTTTTTCTGATTATTGCGCCTTCCGCGATTATTCATGAATACATGCATGGGGCAGTGGCGAATTATTTTGGCGACCCGACGGCAAAATACGCAGGGCGCCTGACTTTGGATCCGCGGCCGCATATTGATCTTTGGGGAACCCTGCTTTTGCCGGCCATGATGTTTTTATTTTCGGGCGGCCGTTTTTTGTTTGCGTACGCCAAACCGGTGCCGATAAATCCTTTGCTTTTGCGCGGCCGCTTTGCGGGAATTTGGGTAGCCGCGGCCGGTCCCTTATCCAATTTTGTAGTGGCCGCGATTTTTGGGATGCTCGTGCGCGCGCTGCCGTTTTCTACCTTTTCAATGATTTTAAATCTGATTGTCTATGCCAATGTTCTTTTGGGCGTGTTTAATTTAATACCCATACCGCCGCTTGATGGTTCAAAAGTTTTGTTTCCGCTTTTGCCGGCGAGTCTTGATGAGTTTAAATACAATATGGAACGCTACGGATTTATAATTTTGCTTTTAGTCATTTTTGTGATTGGCTTGCAGTGGATTTTTCCGGTGGTGGTTTTTTTGCACCGGCTTTTTACAGGCGGGGGCTTGCCGTTTTGACACCGTGAGTAAAAGGTGTATGATGGGACTCATGGGGAAATAACAGTTCCGAGAAAGGAGAGTGCCACGTGAGCAAGCCAAGGATGTCGGTTGTTGAAATACAGGCCACCTTGAATCAGCTTACTCTCGAGGAGCGAGAGGGGTTGTTCCAGGGTAGATTGAAGAGCTTCGGCCGGGCCCAGGCCGAGATGAACGCGCTGGCGCAGGGGATCCGCGCCTTCCTCAAGAGTCAGTCATTATTGAGAAATGGAAGCTCCGTGCCGTTAGGGCTAGTCTAGAAGAGGCGAAAGAGATCATTCGGAGGGAGATCAAGAAGGCGAAGCGGAGCAGTAGACTACGGGTCGCGGCTAGTGAGCTTAAGGTCGCGGCGCGACCGGCTTCCCTGCCAATCCATTTTCAGGGGAAGAGGACGAGGGTGGACGCCGCGACGAGGAGGACGCTTCGGGCGTACGGATTGCGCAAAAAAAGTAAGTAAGAAGGAGGAGAACGGCTCTTCGAGCCGCAGGCATGTGCCAGACAAGGCATATGCCTCTTTTATTTGGAGCGGTTTTAGTAAAAAGAGACCACTTCTAAATTTTGCTCTGCAAAATCAGAGGCGGTCTCTTTTTACTAATTTATAGTTAACTCTTCGTCGATTCTAGTTATAGATCGGCTTTTGCCGTTGGTCTCGTCAATATCAAGAAGCACTGCGCCAACAGTGCATAACCCTTTTTCAATGGGCTCGTGCTGGAGATGGTCAGTGAGAAAGGATTCAATAATCATGTCTTTGTTTTCGCCAATGACTGAATCTACGGCAATGACTGCTCCGACATCAGTAACATAGGCCGTGCCACTCCCGAGCAAATGGGCGTCTACGGTGCCAATGTGGGTGTGGGTGCCCAAGACTGCGGAGACGCGGCCGTCAGCGTAATGTCCCAGAGCAGTTTTTTCCGAGGTGGCTTCGGCGTGGAAGTCTATGATGATTCCGGAGTATTTTTGATCGCGGTGTTTTTCCAAGATTTGATCAAGCACGCGAAAGGGATCATTAGGAATCAGCTTGTCTTCTTTGAAAAATACCCGACCCATTAAGTTTATTACAAGCAAGCGCAAGATGCCGCTGGCTTTATCAGTAATGACAATATCTCCGCGTCCGGGATTGTCGCCTGCGAGATTGGCTGGCCGTAAAAGCGGCAAAGCGTAATTATTGAGCAGTTCGCGGCCTTCGGGTTTATCCAGACTGTGGTTGCCGCCGGTTAAGGCGTCAAAACCCGCGCTCCAAACTTCATCCAAGGTTTTTGCGGTCATGCCCGAGCCATGGGCCAGATTTTCGCCGTTGCCGACAATAAAGTCCGGCTTATATTTTTCGCGCCATTGCGGCACAATTGCGGCGACAGCGCGACGGCCAATTTTGCCATGGATGTCGCCGATGAAAATAACCTTCATACGAAATTACTAAAATTTACGAAATGTACGAAACGATATGAGGTTGTCTTTCGTATGAGTTATCTCGCATATTCTACTACTCTGGTTTCGCGAATCACGTTAACTTTGATTTCGCCCGGATATTGCATTTCTGCTTCAACGCGGCGGGCCACGTTTTTAGCCAGCTCATAAGCTGCCAAGTCGTCAATTTTTTCCGGAGTAACAAAAACGCGCAATTCCCGGCCAGCTTGAATCGCATAAGCTTTTTCCACGCCTTGGAAAGAGGTGGCGATTTTTTCCAAGTCTTCCAAGCGCTTGAGATATTCCTCGGCGGATTCGCGGCGCGCTCCCGGACGCGAACCGGAGATTGCGTCCGCAACTTTTACAATAATGCCTTCCAAAGTTTTGGGGTTGTCTTCGTGGTGGGCAATGGCCATGTAGGCGATCTCTTCCGGGAGATTGAATTTTTTCATGAGTTCATAGCCGAGTTGGGGATGCGCACCTTTGACATCTTGATCAATGGTTTTACCAATATCGTGCAGGAGTCCTCCTTTTTTGCAGACCGCAACATCCGCGCCGAGCTCCTCGGCTAAAAGTGCGGCTAGCCAGCCGACTTCCATGGAGTGCACTAAAACATTTTGTCCGTAACTGGTGCGGTATTTTAAGCGGCCGAGAATTTGCACAAGTTTGGGATCCAGCCCGGCAATACCCATTTCATACAAAGTGTCTTCGCCGGCTTTTTTAATATCTACAGCCAGATCGTGGCGCGCTTCTTCTACGGCTTCTTCAATGCGGGCCGGATGAATGCGGCCGTCGGAAATAAGTTTGTCCAAAGCGCGTTTGGCCACTTGGCGGCGGATGGGAGAGAATCCTGAAACTGTGATAATCCCGGGCGTTTCATCAACAATGACATCCACGCCCGTGAGCCTTTCCACGGTTTTAATATTGCGGCCTTCTTTGCCAATAATGCGGCCTTTGATTTCGTCGGAAGGAATAGGCACAACTGTGGTAGTAATGTCCGCGGCGTGCGAAGTGGCAATGCGCTGAATTGTCGTAGAAACAATATTGCGGGCCTTGCGCTCAAACTCTTCTTGATTTGTCTCTTCAAGCTTGCGCAAGCGCGAGGCTAGTTGGTCATGGGCTTGCTCTTCAACAAGACGCATTAGTTCGGCGGTGGCTTTTTCGCGGCTAAGTCCAGAGATTTCTTCCAGTTTTTTTAGCTCGCGCACTTTTAAGTTTTCAATTTCGCCTTTGACACCCTCCACTTGTTTGAGTTTTTCCTGGAGTTTAGTTTGATTTTCTTCAAACTCTAAAAGTTTTTTATCAAAAAGAGTTTCGCGCTGCTCCAAGCGCTGCTTTTCCGCACGCAAATCTTTTTTAAGAGCTTCTTCATCAACCTTGGCTTTATCAATAAGCGCAATGGCTTTTTCGCGCGCTTGAAGAAGAAGTTCTTGTTCTTTTACTTTGGCTTCTTTAAGGAGCCGCTCGGCTTTGGCTTCAGCTCCGGAGGCAAGTTTGGCGGCCGTCTGCTTGCGCAGAAACCAACCCGCGACTGCGCCTGCCGCAACCGCGATGAGTACTACGAGAGTATACAACAGAGTCATAAAATTGGGACGGCCAGATCAATCCCGTTTTTAATACGGAAAGTAATTGATGCTTTTTAGAGTGCTTTCCTATAAAATACATAAGTCGTGCGGATTTTTCTGGTCGAAGTTAATGTTTGTTAATGATCTTATACTATCATAGCTTAGAAAAATTGGCAATCGTTGCGGTTTTCTTGGGTTATAGGGACTCCTGCCGAATATCCATTTTGGCCATTTCTTCCCAAATACGGCTGCGACTCGTTGAAGATTACTCGAAATAGCTCTGCTATTCCTGCGTATTTTCAACTTCGTCTCGCTCGTATTTTGAAAGAACTATCTCAAAAGCATATTCGGCAGGAGTCCCATTTAACAAAAAAAGCCGGCTGGAGCCATGTCAAGGCTAGAGCCGGGAAGAGCTATCTAAATAACTCGAAGGTCGCCGCTACATTACGTTGGGTTGAGCACGCAGAGACAATGAGTCGGGTGACCAGCAGACTGTGCATCAACCACGAATGAAAAGACTGACGTGCGGGGCAGGCGCACTACGATCCTGAAGCTATCGCCCACACGGAAGATTTTTATAAAAAGAAAAGGGGCCGACTGCCTTGAAGCACCCGGCCCTTGTACGCGCGCCCTTTCGGGCTAGCGTATCAGTGGCCCGTCCCGCATGGGACCTCCTTGCGCAGGGCACTGCGCGGCTTGTGGTTGTGCCTCGCTCCGTGGCGCGTCAGGTCGTCGCGGCGAACGCGGCGCGGGCGGGGCTCGCGGAGTGAGCGGTGATCGGGCGGCGCGCTCGCGCCGCCTATCTGTATCTCATGCTCTCCTCCTTCGGTGGAATTATACAACTCCGCTCGAACATTTTTTGAACGGAACTGATGGCGCGCTTCGCGCGCCAAACCGAACGCTCGGGCGGGCAAAAAGGAAGGGGGTTGGGGGGAAGGAATTTTTGCCCGCCC